>Ga0209624_10000417_pt1 | contig 37537 bp, 36 predicted proteins | sample JacPinW_OM2H0_O1_FD_188565 | JGI IMG/M metagenome (GOLD analysis project Ga0209624, IMG submission 188565) | Forest soil microbial communities from Algoma, Ontario, Canada - Jack Pine, Ontario site 1_JW_OM2H0_O1 (SPAdes) (version 2) | ecosystem: Environmental > Terrestrial > Soil > Boreal...
GGTCGACGAGGCCGGCCTCGCCCTCCTCCTCGTAAGCCCGCGTCCAGCGCCGGAATGTCCGCTCGCTCACCCCGAGCAACTCGGCCGCCTCAGCCTGGTTCAGCTCCGCCGATTCCCAGCGGCGCAGAAGATTCAAAAACACCGCCATGCGCACCCCCTGAAGGGCTTCCGTCCGGCGCATCCAACCCCTCCAAAAGGGGCCGGACTTACCGGACAGATCGTGCGCTACCTAAACCGGACATATCGTCCGCTACCGACATTTCTCGACATTTTCTTGGCAAAAACAGAAGCTCATGCTACGCTGATCGGCAATGAGGACTTGGAGATCGAGCGGAGCGGAGAAATGCGGACTTGCAGCCTCCGTCCACAACTCGGAACGCGAGCTGAGCAAGAGGACGAATTTTTTTACTCCAAACGGCCGTAACCCATTGAAAAGGCCCGATTCGAAAAAGTAAACGCTAGTAAACGCTAGCTATTTTACTAGCGTTTAGTAGCGTTTACTGGCGTTTAAGAGCGTTTACTGGCAACGGAATTCACGCCCTGGTTGCATCGGCGGCGCAAGCGAGCGGCTTCGCTCACCCGCCTGAGGGCGTCCCGGCGATCTGGTCGAGCGAGCACCGCCGCGGCGGACCGGCTCGCTGCCGATGCGCCTCATCGAACCATGACAGCTTCGGGGCGGCCTGTCATGTCGTAGCCCTGGCCTGTTCGCCTCCAAGGTAGGCGTCGCGGATGCGTTCGTCGCTCCACAGCGTCGCAGAGTCGCCGCCCAGCGCGAGCCGGCCGCTCTCCAGCACGTAGCCCCAGTTCGCGACCTTCAGAGCCATATGCGCGTTCTGCTCGACCAGCAACACTGTCGTTCCGCGCTTGTGGATTTCAGCGATGATCTGGAACACCGCCTGCATGACAACGGGCGCGAGGCCGAGAGAGGGCTCGTCGAGCAGCAATAGGCGCGGCTTGGCCATGAGGCCGCGGGCGACCGCGACCATCTGCTGCTGGCCGCCCGAAAGCGTCCAGCCGAGCGCGTCAGCGAAGGGCCTGATGCTGGGAAAAAGGTCGAACATCCCATCCGCATCTCCCCTGATCGCGGCAGCGGAGGCGTTCCCGTTCGAGGCGCCGAGCATGATGTTCTCGCGTACGGTGAGACCGGGAAAGACGCGACGTCCCTCAGGCACGTGCGCGACGCCGAGCTTGACGATTGTGCGAGGGCTTAAGCCCGCGATCGGCTTACTGTCGAACAAAATTGAACCCGCGCGGGGCGCCACGAGTCCGGAAATCGCCCGGAGCGTCGTCGACTTACCAGCGCCGTTCGAGCCGAGCAGCGCAACGACAGCGCCCTCGTCGATTGTGAACGAGACGCCGCGCAAGGCTTCAATCTCGCCGTAAGCGACGCTGAGATCCTTGACTTCAAGCAGCATCATTCGGAGACTCCAAGATAAGCCGCCGCGACGTCGGGCTGGCGGAGCACGTCGGCGGTTTCTCCGTCGGCGATGCGGCGGCCAAAATTGAGCACGGTCACGTGCCTGGCGGCGCCAGCGACCAAAGTCATGTCATGGTCGATGAGTAAAATGGTGAGACCTTGGGCGGCGATCCGGCCAAGCAAGTCATGAAGCGCTTTCTTCTCGCTCAAGTTGAGGCCGGCTGCGGGCTCATCGAGCAGCAAAACCGTGGGGTTGGCGGCCAATGCGCGGGCAATCTCGATCAACCGTTGATGGCCATAAGTGAAGCTCGGTATCCTCTCATCGACGCGATGCCCCAATCCGACAAAGTCGAGCGCGGCCTGCGCGCGTCGCCAGAGCGCACTGCGCCCGCCCTTGATGAGCGCGTTGCCATCCCGCTCGGCGCCGACGACGACATTTTCAAGCGCAGTCATCGACCGAAACAGACGAATGTTCTGGAACGTGCGCGCAAGGCCAGCGACCGTCCGCTTGTGCGCAGGCAGCGCGGTCACATCGACTCCATCGACAAAAATCGCGCCGTCGCTCGCACGGTAAAGCCCGGTCACGACATTAAGCGTGGTTGTCTTGCCGCTGCCATTCGGGCCGATCAGAGCGTGTACCCCGCCCCGCCGTACCTGAAGATCAACTCCGTCGACTGCTTTCAGGCCACCGAAATTCTTGCGTAGGCCCCTGACTTCGAGCGCCATAGGGGCGCCGGAATCGACTGGGTGCAGGGTGAGTTGCTCTGCGGGCTTTGGACGCTCGCGTTCGCGAGCTTGGAACAATTTGCCGAGGTAGCCCCAGATGCCATCCGGCATAAAGATCACGATCAGTATGACCGCGAGGCCGTATACCGCGAGATAAAGGCCCGGCACACTCTTGAGGAATCGCAGCCATTCCGGAATGAGGATAAGCAAACCGGTGCCGATCGCTGCGCCAACCGGCGAGGAGGCGCCGCCGAGCAGCGCCATCGTCAAAAGGACGATCGAATCGGCGAAGGCGAACTGATCGGGACTGATATAAGAAAATCCGCCGGCAAAAAGTCCGCCGCCGAGCCCGGCGAGCAAAGCGGCGAGCGCGAACGCGATCAGCTTCGTCCGGAAAATGTCGATTCCATTGGCGCTGGCGGCGAGCTCGTTGTCGCGGACCGCGCGCATGGCCCGCCCTAGACGAGTGTCAGCGAGACGCCAGACGAGATAGCCGGAACTCGCCAGAATGGCGACAACAAGGGCGAGAAAGGCTTGAACCGAAGTGAAACCAGTCGGCCGCGGGATCGAGCTCACGCCGTCCGGCCCATGGGTGAAGCCGGTCGCGTTGATGAGGACCACCGTCAATATCTGCTGAAAAGAGATCGTCACCATTGCGAGATAGTGGCCGCCCAGACGCAATGTCGAAAGCCCAAGCGCCGCGCCCGCCGCGAGAGCGAGCGTCATGCCCCCGACGAGGCACAGCCAAAACGGCAGCTGATGGTCGACTGTTCCGAGTGCGACGGCATAGGCGCCGAGCGCGAAAAACGCCGCCTGCGCGAGATTGATCTGGCCGCACAATCCGAGCACGATCGACAGACCGAAAACTGCAATTGCGTAGGTCGCCGCCTGCATCAGAATGTTGGCGACATAGCCGTCGGTCTTTACGGTTGCGGTGAGCGCGACGAGGGAGGCCGCGAGGAGCGCGTAGACAAGTTGTCCAATCGCGGAGCGGCTCATTTCAGGCCTTTTCCGCCACGCGCTCGCCGAAAATGCCTTGTGGTCTCACGATGAGGAACAGGATGAGCACCAGGAACGCGAAGGCGTCCTTGAACGGCACGGATATATATGCGGCGCCAAAGGTCTCGATGACGCCGATCGCGAACCCGCCGAGGATCGCTCCGGCGATATCACCAAAGCCGCCGATGATCGTCGCGGCAAAGGCTTTAAGCGCAATCGTCGACCCCATCTGGATCGAGACGAACAGCACCGGCGCCACCAGAATGCCCGCAATTCCCCCAAGCACCGCGCTGTAGACGAAGGTGATCATGATCATCTCGGCGACGGGGATGCCGAGCAGAGTCGCCATCTCCTTATCCTGGCTCGTCGCTTGCAGTTTTTTGCCGAGCAGGGTGCGCTCGAACAGCCAATATTGAAACCCGACCAGCACGAGCGTAACGCCGATGATGATCAGATATTGGCTATCGAGATAGACCGGACCGAGTTGAAACCCCGGCGTTTCGAGCCAGCCGGGCAGCACTTGCGGCTGTGGACCGTAGAGCGCGAGAACGCTATTGGAGAGAAAAATCGAAGCTCCAATTGTGGAGATCAGCACCGGCAGAAAGCTGCGGTTGCGTAGCGGATAATAGACGGTCAAATTGAAGACCGCGCCGAGCAGCGCCATCCCCGCGATCGAAATCAAAAACGCTACCCAATAGGGCCAGCCGAGGTCGACGGCGAACACGACCATCAGATAGGCCGCCACCATCGAAAATTCGCCCTGTGCGAAATTGACGACGCTAGTCGCGCGAAAAATCAGGACAAAACCCAACGCGACGAGAGCGTAGACGGCGCCGATGCCGATACCCGTAAAAAGCAATTGCAGAAAGAAATCCATGGGCGCCTTGGGAAGGATTGGGCCGCAGAGGCGCCGACGGGCGCACCGCGGCGGGCGCCTGTCAATCAGTGAATTCGATGTGTTTATCGAAAACGATGGCCCCTTTTTCGTTGCGCACGATGTTATATCCATGCAGGCCATCGCCAAACTGGTCGAAGTTGTATTCGCCTTCGGCGCCCCTGTAGCCCTTGACGGATAGCATCGCGTCGCGAATTTTTCCTGGGTCGGTCGAACCCGCCTTGTTGATGCCGATCGACAAAGCGCCAATCGCGTCATAGGGCCAGGCGCTCTGAAGATCAGGCGGAGCGCTCGAGACAGCGCTGTAGAGCTTGGCGAACTCCTTCGCCTCCGGAGACGAATCGGTGGCGTAGTCGGCGACGGCATAGGTGCCCCATAGCGCCGGCCCAGCGAGCTTTAGCGTGGCGGCAGCGACGGTCGTCGGCGATCCGACCCAAGGGATTGTGACGCCCAGTTGTCGCAACTGCCGAGCAAAAATCGCCTGATCGTTTTCGTAAGTGAAATAAGAGCCGATGACGTCGGCGCCCGAGGACTTGATGGCGAGCACGACCGGTGTGAAATCCTGGCTCTGGTTGGGATAGCCTTGATCGATGGCGACCTTTGCCCCGAGTTTATCGAGCGCAGCGGTCAGCAGTTTGTTGCCGCTCGCGCCAAAGGCGTCAGTGGAGTGGACGAGCGCCCAGTTCTTCTTGCCGAGGGTCTCGACGCCGTACGAGGCGATCACGCGGGCCGAATAGGTGTCGTTCGGCCGGAAGCGGATCATCCAAGGATTGCCCATTTTGGTCAGGGCGGGGTCGGTGCCGCCAAAGCAGAATGGCTTAGCGGTCTTCAGGATATCATTGGCAATCGCATGATTTTGCGTCGAACGGACTGGGCCGAGGAACGCGATAATATCTGGTTGCGCTGCGAGCTTGGAAAAGGCGAGCACGGCGCCGGGATTGGTCGTCTGGTCGTCCTCGGTGACAAGCTCGAGCTGTTTTCCCAACACCCCGCCGGATTTATTGATGCGATCAAGCGCAATTTTGGCGCCGGCCAGTGCGTACCCGCCGACGGCGGCTGCTGGACCGGTGGCCGGAAGCACCATGCCGATTTTTAGAGTGTCGGCAGCGCGCGCAGAGCGGGAAAGCATAGACGTCGCGAGACCCGCGGCGAGTCCCACATTTACGGACCGTCTGTCAAACCTCATGTGTTCCTCCCATCGCTTTCTTCATCGGCCTAGCGGACGCTCATCGCCAGCCGTTCCGCTGAAACTTGCGGAGTTCGCACGATCCCGGAACGCTTTGGCGCGTCGCGCATGATTCAATGGCAATCTGGTCGCCGCCGACCAGATCATGCAGGTAATCAGTTCGGCAAACAATGCCGCAAATCGGCATTTCCCCGCGCCTTCTCTTCGAGACTGGCGGCGAGCCGGCGCTGCATCGGTGAGGGGCGCGCGGGATTGCGCCGAATCGGGTTCGGCAGCGAGGTCGCCAGCAGCCCGGCCTCCTGGGCATTGAGCTGCCTTGCGCTCTTGTGGAAGTAGCGCTGCGCCGCGGCCTCGATGCCGTAGAGCCCGTCGCCCCATTCGGCGATATTAAGATAAATCTCGAGCGTGCGCGGCTTCGACCAAGCCTCGCCCAGCACGAGCGCCATGCCGATCTCAAGGCCTTTGCGGATCGTGGAACGGCCAGGCCATAAAAACAGGTTCTTCGCGGTCTGCATGGTGATGGTCGACGCGCCGCGACTCGGCCCGTCTTTGCTAGCGCCGCTCAGGACCTCGCGCAGAGCGCCCCAGTCAACGCCATGATTGTCGCAGAAGCTCGCGTCTTCTGACGCAATCACCGCAGCGAGCGCGGCTGGCGCGATGGTCTTGAGCGGCGCGTAAGTGCGCTGGTAGCTCTTACCTTCGATCATGCGCGCGAACATCAGCGTCGAGACAGGCCGCGCAACGGTGTAGAGCGCGACGAGACTGAGGAAGAGAACGAGGAGCACCAGTCCCGCCCAGCCGACGCCAAGCGCCAGAAGACGAAGGGGGGAACGCCGCCGGGTCACGGAGGGAGCCTTGGCTTAAGTCGCCGGATCGGGCAAGCCAGCGGTGCTCCCGGCCTCTCTGAATAGGAGGACAGCGTTGGGCGCCCTTATGCGAGCGCCCCGCCCCGCGTGTCCCAGATTGCTCCGCCCTCGTGCTAGTCTTCGCGCGCCGGCGAAAGCGAGGCTCCAGAAACATGACGCACCGACGCGATGCCCTCACCCAATGATGTTATTGCCGAGCTCGACCCACGATAGCCGGGCCCACCATCATTTTTCCGGAACCCCGGCTTTGCGCAGCCCCTCGAGAATGCGCTCGCGCTGCTTGAGGTAGGTCGGGTTGTCGCTCTCCGCCATGCTGAGAAATCGGGCGATCGAGTAATTCGGCGCAAGCGCCCGCCCAGCTTTAACTTCGGCTTGCGCCTCATCGAGACGGCCGAGATTCGCCAGCGCGGCGGCCATGTAGAAATGGTTCAGAGGATAATTCCGGCTGGCGTCGACCGAGCGGCGAAAGAGCGCGACCGCTTCCTCGTCGGCTCCGAGGTGGAATTTGGCGAGGCCCCGCACGTGGGTCCACATGAAGGCGACCGCGTCAGTAGGCGATAGGCGAAACGCCTGGTCGACGTGAGCCTCGGCCTCTTCCGCGCGGCCCATGGTGATTTTCGCTTGGCCCATCCAGGCATGCGCCGCGCCAAGGTTCCTGTTGAGCGATAACGCCTGCTCCAATTCGCCGAGCGCGCGCGAAGCGCGATTGGTTTGGATTTGGACGAAACCCAGCCACATATGCGCCCAATAGTTACGCGGCGCGATCGAAATGCCCTTGATCAGCAGCGCCTCGGCGTCGGCCAGGCGCTCGGTCCGATGCTCGGTGGTGTAAATCGCGCCGACCAGCACGTCGGCGCGTGCCGCGCCGACAAGGGCGTCTATGTTGGTCGGATCGAGCGCCACGGCGCGCTCGAAATAACCGCGAGCGCGCTCGATGTTGTCAGGCCCACCCTTGCTGAACCACTGAACCCCCTGGAAATAGAGGTCGACGGAATCGGGGTCGGCCACAGTCTCGGCCCGCTTTGCCTCGGCTGCTAGGAGCTCCGGACGCAGCTGATTGGCGAGTTGGGAGACAATCTCGTCCTGCATGTCGAACAAGTCACCCATCGGCTTGTCGAACCGGTCAGCCCATAGGTGGTTGCCGGTGATGGCGTCGATGAGCTGGACATTGATGCGCATCCGGTTGGCGCCGCGTTGAATGCTTCCCTCAAGAACGTAGCGCACGTTGAGATCGTGGCCGATCTGCTTGGCGTCGACCGATTTCCCTTTGTACGTGGAGGCGGTGTTGCGCGAGACTACAACCGCATTGTTGAGGCGCGAGAGGTCGGTCGTCAGGCTCTCGGTCACGCCGTCGACAAACATCTCGTGCTCAAGATCCACGCCAAGACTGGTGAATGGAAGTACTACGATCGACAAGCGCGGCGGCGCCGGCTTCTCAACAGGGGCTGGGCTGGGCGCCGGGCTGGTTTGGGCCGCCGCACCAACCTCGAGCGAATAGACCCGGATCGGCTCGACGATATTCTTGAGTTCGGTTTGGCCAAGGTCGCTGACCACGAGATCGAGACGGCCCTTGACCTGTCGGTAAGCGTCCTCCGACAGGCAGATCGCTCCGGGCTTCGCTATGCCTTCGAGACGCGCGGCGATATTGACGCCGTCGCCCATCAGGTCTCCGTCGCTCTCTTCGACCACGTCTCCGAGATGAATGCCGACCCGGAACTCAATGCGGCGCTCAGGCGGCAGGCCGGCGTTGCGCTCCAGGAGTCCGTGCTGCAGCTCGATCGCGCAGCGTACTGCGTCGACCACGCTACGAAATTCGACAATGAAGCCGTCGCCCGTGCCCTTGACTACACGTCCTCGATGGACGGAGATCGTTGGCTCAATCAGGTCGCTCCTCAGCGTGCGTAAACGCGCCAAGATGCGATCCTCGTCGGCGCCCGCCAGCCGCGAGTAGCCGACGATATCCGTTACGAGAATCGCCGCCAGCTTGCGCGATTCAGTCATTCCTGGCCCTCCGCGAGTGACGACGCCTATATAGTGTCGCAGCCGCGACTATCCAGGATTTGCGCGTTGGGCCGCCCGGCCCATCAGAACGGCTCCGCTCGACTTTGCGGCTCGGTCTTTTGGCTCGGCAGGCCCGAATTCACCAATCCGCGTGCGGGCGGGGACCTCGTTGACGAGGAGTCGCGCCGAGTTTGACGTCCGCGGCCCCGCAGGCAAAAGTTCGCCCGAACTTAAGGAAAAAATGAAGGCGTCTGATGACCGCTTCCCGTCTGGTTATTCCCGATCTCGCCGGCAAAGCCGTTCTGATCACCGGCGGCTCGACCGGCATCGGCGCCGCCGTCGCGCGAGGCTTCGCCGAGCAAGGGGCGCGAGTCGCGGTCGGTTACCATTCAAGCGCAGACCAGGCTCACGCGCTTGTGAGCGAGATCAAGGCCGGGGGCGGTGAGGCGTTGGCGGTGAAGAGCGACGTCGCGGACCCGAAAGCACGCGCGCAAATCCTGGCCGAGACGACGAGCCGGTTCGGCGGCCTCGACGGCCTCATCAACAATGCCGGCCTGATGCTCGGACGCGGGTCCACTCGCTCGAGGTGAGCGACGAGCATGTCCAGGCAGTAATCGATCTCAACGCGCGTTCAATTATTTGGGTGACCGGCGCCGCGGCGCCCTGGCTCGAGCGCCAGGGCGGCTTCGTCATCAACACGACGTCCATTGCGGCGCGCAACGGCGCCGCCGGCGGCGCAATGATCTACGCCGCCGCCGAGGGCTTCGTTTCGACGATCACCAAAGGCCACGCCGAGGAACTGATCGGCAAGAAGATTCGCGTCAATGCGGTCTCCCCCGGAGTGATCGCGACGCCCTTTCGTGAGCGCTAGACCGACGCGGCGCCATTGAGGCCATTCGCAAGACGATTCCCATCGCCCGCATCGGGACCGCCGAGGAGTGCGTCGGCGCCTACCTGTTCCTCGCCTCATAGGCGCTAAGCGCCTATGTCGTTGGGCAGATTGTCGAGGTCAATGGCGGTCAGCTCATGCCGTGAGTCGTGTCACCCACGGTTTTCCACCGCGCGCCATTGGAACGGTCCATCCGTCCTAGTGCCGATATTGCTGGATACGGGTCGTCCGAAGTCCAGCCAATCCATGCTGATCGATCGAGACTTGCCAGCTCAAAAGTTCATCGACCGTCAGGGTATAACGTGAGCAGGCGTCTTCCAGCGACAGCAAACCGCCGCGGACCGCTGCGACCACTTCCGCCTTGCGGCGAATGACCCAGCGGCGAGTGCTAGGCGGCGGCAGGTCGGCGATCGTCAGGGGACTGCCGTCCGGACCAATCACATATTTTACTCTCGGCCGCAGCGTCTCACTCATTGGACTCTCACTCAAACGCGTGTCACACAACTACGGTGACAATAGGCGAAGCGATTTAAGATTTGCCTAAGCCACGGTTGCGAAAATATATCGGTACATAACCAGAATTGTGTGGTGATCTGCGGATGGCTGGCCCAACGCCCGCCTGACCGAATAATCCTTGAAGGGTCCTATGCCGCCAACTTTCAACCCTGTTTCGCGTTTAGCCGTTTTCAAATCTATGGCGATGTTTTTGGAGCGGCGGCGAATGCGACTAAGGGCCTGGAAGAGCGTAGTCTTTTTAATTGTAGCGGCCGCGGCGGCCGGCGTCGTGTCGGCGCGCGCGGCGGATTGCGGAGACAGCGCGGCCGGCTTCAACGAATGGCTCACGTCATTCAAAGAAGTCGCGATTCGCAACGGCATTTCGCCACAGGTGGTCGATTCGGCCCTGAACGGCGTCCAGTTCGACGCTTCCGTGGCCGCGCATGATCGTGGCCAAAACTTTGGCTCCAACTTTGAAGCGTTCTCCGCGCGCCACGTCACTCCTGCCCGGATAAAGAAGGGCAAAATGATGATGCTGGCTTACGCTGAGCCGTTGGAGCGAATCGAGCAGCGTTATGGCGTGCCCGGGGCCGTGGTCGTGGCGATCTGGGGCCTCGAAACCGATTTCGGCGCCGGTTTGGGCAGCTATTCCACGCTCAGCGCGCTGGCGACGCTGGCGTATGATTGCCGCCGGGCGCAAATCTATCGGGCTGAACTCATCGATGCGCTCATGCTTGTGCAGCGCGGTCTTTTGCGCCCGTCACAGAGGGGCGCGTGGGCGGGTGAGATCGGTCAGACCCAATTCATGCCGTCGGCCTATCTGAAATACGCGGTCAACGCTCAAGGGGGAGGCGGGGGAGACATCATTTCCAGTCCCGCCGACGCGCTGGCGTCGACCGCGAATTTCCTGCGCTCGAAGGGCTGGAGCCCGGGCGCGGGTTGGGATGAAGGGCAGCCGAACTTCAACGCCTTGCTCCAATGGAACTCGGCTCCGGTCTACGCCAAGACGCTCGGTCTGTTCGCGGACAAGATCGCGGAGAAGTAAAAGCCGCGCCCGTGAGTCCGATCCATCGGGCTTGAACACATTCTAATCTGTGGCTGCGACCCACTCGCGCTATGGCGGGGGCGGCCGAATTGGGCTATGGCCTTGCCCGACCGGGCCAGAAGCCCAACATAACCCTGTGCGTCCGGCGTTTTCGCCGGCAAAAGACCGATATGCTCGCGCCATCGCTTGCGCCGCCTTTGCGCGGCGCATTGAACAGTTTAGGGCTCAATAAGCCCCCAGCCGAAACCCGCGTCGTGGTCGCGATGTCGGGAGGTGTCGATTCGTCCGTCACGGCGGCGTTGCTCGCATCCGAAGGTTACGACGTCGTCGGCGTCACGATGCAACTCTATGATCACGGCGACGCGACGCACCGCAAGGGCGCATGCTGCGCGGGGCAGGATATTCACGATGCGCGCGACATCGCGGCGCGGCTCGACGTTCCCCACTATGTGCTCGATTACGAGGAGCGCTTTCGCGAGAAAGTGATCGAGCCGTTCGCCCGAGCCTATATCGCGGGCGAAACTCCGGTCCCGTGCATCGCCTGCAACCAGCACATGAAATTCGCCGATCTGTTCGCGGCCGCCAATGACCTTGGCGCCGACCTGCTGGCGACCGGCCATTATGTCGTCAGCGACGATGACGGGCGCGGTGGACGAGCGCTTTACCGCGCGGCCGACCCCGATCGCGACCAAAGCTATTTCCTGTTCGCCACTACGCCCGCGCAACTCGCGCGCCTGCGGTTCCCGCTGGGAGGCATGCCGAAGGCGCGGGTGCGCGAACTGGCGCGCGAATTTGGCTTGGTGAATGCCGAGAAGGCCGACAGCCAGGACATCTGCTTTGTACCCTCGGGGCATTACACCGAGATGATCGAGCGCTTGATTCCAGGCGCTTCCGTTCCCGGCGAGATCGTCCATGCGGACGGTCGCGTTCTCGGACGGCACGGCGGCGTGGTTCACTTTACCATTGGCCAGCGACGCGGCATTGGCGTCGCGGCGGCCGAGCCGCTCTATGTGATCGGACTTGATGCAGCCAAGGCGCGCGTCATCGTCGGTCCGCGCGCCTCTCTTGCGGTGGCGCGGCTTCGGTTGCGCGATGTCAATTGGATCGGTCCGGGCGCAATCACCGCCTTGCCCGCGCATGGCCTTCCGATTGCGGCGCGCGTTCGCTCGACCCGTCCGCCGGCGCCGGCCTTGCTCATGCCGACGGGCGAGATCGAGTTCGTTGAGCCTGAAAGCGGCGTCTCGCCCGGTCAAGCCTGCGTTTTCTACGATTCCGTCGATCCCGTCGCGCGGGTGCTCGGGGGCGGGTTCATCGTCGCCGCCTGACGATGGAGAGCGGAGAGGGCGCATGGCTGCACTCGATGACGAAGCTGTCTTTGGGGCCAAGCCGAAACCGCGCCTCGCCCACGAGATAGGCCAGAACATTGACGCGTTGTCTGCGCCCGAGCTCGCGGAGCGCGTCGCACTATTGCGCTCTGAGATCGACCGGCTCGAGAAGGCGATCGAGGCTCGTGAAGCGACGCGCGCCGCGGCCGACTCGATCTTCAAAATTTGAGCCCTCAGGTTCCTCTGAGCCCCGTTAAGTGGCCCTTAATCCTTATTGTTTATGAATCGCATAGCCCAACAGCAGTCTGAATGGGCGCCTACTCCTTCGTGAACCCTCCCATACTCCCTCCTTGAAGCCGCCTTAGGGCGGCTTTTTTGTCCGTGAGCGGAGCGGACTTCCCGGTTAACCTTGCTCAATGGTAAATGAGCCGAAGGCGCGGCGCGGGCGCTATGGTGACCTGCGGCTCCAAAAGGCGCGGCGGCTACGGACGTCGCTTGCTCAGTGTGACGGGAGTGAGGGCGTATGGGTCATCAGTACGAAGGACCGAAGCGCAGTTTCGCTATGGCCGCGCGGCCTTCGAATGCGATTCCATTCATTCACCGTCTTGCCTCGTCCGGCGCATTCAAGGATCTATTTCGAGAAGGAATGGCGCTCGTCGAGGACGCCGCAGCTTACCTTGATGGGCCGGGCCGAGAGGAATCGCGCGTTCTCCCACGCCCGGCAGCTATCGCATATTCGACCGAAAGCATGCGGTTGACGACCCGCCTAATGCAGGTCGCCTCATGGCTTTTGCTTCAACGCGCGGTCAACGAAGGCGAGTTGACCTCGAGCCAAGCCCAAGCCGAGCGCACACGCGTCAAGTTTTCGCGCGAGGACTATGGCTGCAGGCCTGAGATTTTTGAACAATTGCCATTCACTCTGCGGAGCCTCAGTCAACGCTCAGTGCGCATTCAGGAGCGCGTGATGCACCTTGATCAAAGTCTGGTGGTCGCGCATTCGCGCGAACCGGTCAAAGCGCAATCTGAGGTCGCCTCGCAAGTCGAGCGCCTTCGGGCCGCGTTTTCACCATAGGCGGCCCAAGGCCGCTCGCTCCACCGGATGCTGATCAGCCGGCATTCGGGGGACGATCCATCTCTAAGGCCTTGCCTCGACCGCGATTTGGCCGCAATGGTCGGCGACATCCCGCTTCCGATCCGCTTTTGCCGCTCATGCCATTGACCCCTCAGAACTCGCCCCGCTGCTCGCTCTATCTCGTCACTCCCCTCCTGTCGGCTGCTGACGCCGACGCCTTCGGCAAGATTTTCGCTGGCGCGCTCGAAGCCGCGCCGATCGCTTGCGCACTCGTCCGTCTCGCGCCCGGTTCCGAGGCCCATGCGAAAGCGATCGTGACGCCCCTCCTTCGTCCCGCCAGGGACGCCGACTGTGCGCTGTTGATGGAGAACGACACCCGGTTGGCGGCCCGACTCGGCGCAGATGGCGTCCATGTCGCAGGCGTCGGGGAGGATCTCGTCGACGCGATCAAGAGCCTGAAACCGGAACGGATCGTCGGCGCGGGATGCTTGCGCACGCGCGACGACGCGATGACGGCAGGCGAAATGGGGGCGGACTACGTGATGTTCGGCGAGCCGCATCGGGGCGCGCAAACAATCGGTCTCGCGTCACTGGTGTCGCTCACCGAGCGGGTAGCCTGGTGGGCCGAAATCTTCGAGACGCCATGCGTCGCCTATGCCGACACGATCGCAGCAGTCAGGACCCTTGCGGACGCCGGCGCCGATTTCGTCGCGCTCTGCGACGCCGTCTGGGGCAGCTCTTCGCCGGCAGCGACCGCGCGCGAGGCCCATGCGCTGATCGCCGGCGTGCGTGTCGCAACGCCATGACGCGGATTGCGCTCGCCCTGGCGCTGACACTGAACTTGGCCGGAACCGCCTTTGCCCAAACGGCGGCCCCAGGCGTCGCCTCGCCGCTCGCGAGTCCTTCGGGCCTCGCCGCCCCTCCCACCGCAGCGCCGCCTCCGCTGCCGCCGCGAGCGGACGGAGTGCCGGCTGATATGGCCTTCGGCGCCTATCAGCGCGGAAATTTCCTTTACGCCCTGCTAGAGGCTGAACGCCGTCTCGACGCCAATCCCAAGGATACAGCCGCAATGACGCTGATCGGCGAGATTTACCGCGACGGCGCGGCGGTCGCCCGCAACGATAGCGAAGCTTCGCGCTGGTACCGCCTCGCCAGCAATCTCGGCGATCCCCAGGCGGCTTATGAGCTTGGAGCGATGCTGATTCAGGGCGAGAATGGCGTGGCGAAAGATCCGGCTGCCGCCAAGGCGCAGTTCGAGCGAGCCGCTGCCAAGAATCACCCAGGCGCGCTCTACAACCTTGGAGTCATGGTGCTCCAGGGGCTGGACGGCAAGACACCGGATTATAACCAGGCAGCGCAATATTTCCTGCGCGCTGCGAACGCAGGCGACGACGACGCAGCCTATTCATACGGCGTCATGCTGCGCGACGGCAAAGGGGCGCCACAAAACATTGTCGAGGCGGCCCACTGGCTCAAGCGCGCGGCAGACGACGGAGTCATCGCCGGCCAAGTCGAGTACGCCATCATGCTGTTCAACGGCGAGGGCGTAAAGAAGGACGAAGTCGAGGCGGCCAAAATCCTGCTCACCGCCGCGTCCCGCGGCAATCCGATCGCCCAGAACCGCATCGCTCATCTCTATGCCCGCGGCGAAGCGCTGCCGCGTGACCTGGCCAAGGCCGCCGCGTGGAACAGCTTTGCCAAAGCGGCGGGGCTCAAGGACGACGAACTCGATGTCGCCACGGCCAATCTGTCGCTCGACGAGCGGCGGCGTTTCACCAAGATGGTCCACGAACTCGCCGGCTTTTGACGCTAAGAGTGGCGCCGGCGGCTGTCGTTTCTGACATCCTTAACGGCTCGGCCTTGTTCTTGCGTGTCTTTTCGCCAGAAAAGGGTGACGGCCCGCCTACCGGATCAAGGAGGCAAGACTCGCATGACGACCCAACTCAATGCCCGCGTCGGCGAAGTGACCAATCGCATCGTTGAGCGGAGCCGCCGATCCCGTCAGGCCTATCTTGCGCGGATCGAGGCCGCGGTCGCCAAGGGCCCAGCTCGCAAGCGCCTCGGCTGCGCCAATTTCGCCCATGGCTTCGCCGCTTGTGGGACCGGCGACAAAGAGGCGTTGCGGGAGGGGACGGGAGCCAATCTCGCGATCGTCACCGCCTACAACGACATGCTTTCGGCCCACCAGCCCTATGCACGCTTCCCCGATCTCATCAAAGAGGCGGCGCGCGCAGTCGGCGGCTCGGCACAGGTCGCGGGCGGCGTTCCGGCGATGTGCGACGGCGTCACCCAGGGCGAGAAAGGGATGGAGCTTTCCCTTTTCTCGCGCGACGTTATCGCGCTGTCGACGGCGGTCGCCCTTTCCCACGACATGTTCGACGCTGCGGTCTATCTCGGCATCTGCGACAAGATTGTGCCTGGCTTGTTGATCGGCGCGCTGTCCTTCGGCCATTTGCCGGCGGTGTTTTTGCCCGCGGGACCAATGCCCTCAGGCCTCGGCAACGTCGAGAAGTCGAAAGTCCGTCAGCTCTACGCCGAAGGTAAGGCGAGCCGCGCCGATCTGCTGGCGGCGGAAGCGGAGGCCTATCACGCGCCCGGCACCTGCACTTTTTACGGCACGGCAAACACCAACCAGATGCTGATGGAGATCATGGGCCTGCACTTGCCGGGCGCTTCCTTCATCAATCCCAATACGCCGCTGCGCGATGCGCTCACCATGCTCGGCGTCAAGCGGGCGCTGGAGATCACCGCGCTCGGCAATCAATTCACTCCAATCGGGCGCGTGATCGACGAGCGGGCGATCGTCAATGGCGTTGTGGGGCTTCATGCGACGGGCGGCTCAACCAATCTCACTATTCACCTGGTGGCGATGGCCGCCGCCGCGGGCATCGCGCTCCGATGGGAGGATTTCGCCGACCTTGCGGAAGTGACGCCGCTTCTGACCCGGATTTATCCGAACGGGAAGGCCGATGTGAATCATTTCCACGCCGCGGGCGGCATGGGCCTCTTGATCCGCGAACTTCTCGGGGCCGGGCTTGTGCACGGCGACGCACAGACCGTCTGGGGCGATCTCGACGCCTATGCGTTTGAGCCCCGCCTCGACGCTGAAGGCGCGGTCGCCTGGTCGCCGGCCGCCCCCGAGTCCGGCGATCGCAGCGTCTTGCGGGAGGCAAGCGATCCATTTCAGCCCAACGGCGGATTGCGCGTGTTGGAAGGGCCGCTCGGCCGGGCGGTCATCAAGACTTCCGCCGTCGCCCCCGACCGCCATACAATTGAGGCGCCGGCCCGGGTGTTTCACAGCCAGGAGGAATTGCACACGGCCTTCCGCAACGGCGAACTTAATCGCGATTTCGTCGCCGTCCTGCGATTTCAGGGGCCGAAAGCGATCGGCATGCCGGAACTGCATAAGCTGATGCCGCCGCTCGGGGTGTTGCAGGACCGCGGACATCGGGTAGCACTCGTCACCGATGGGCGCCTGTCGGGCGCATCGGGCAAGGTGCCGTCGGCGATTCATGTGACGCCTGAGGCGGCGGCGGGCGGAGCAATCGCCAAGATTCGGAACGGCGACGTCATTCGTCTCGACGCGCCGGCGGGTCGACTCGAAGTCCTGGTCGCCGACGATGTCTGGGCGCAAAGGCCGCATGCCGAAGCTGACCTCTCCGGGTCTCACGTCGGCGTGGGGCGCGAATTATTCGGGGTCTTCCGCGGCGCGGTCAGCTCGGCCGACGAGGGGGCGGCGATTTTCCCTGCCGTGTGACTGTACGGAAGCGCTCGGAGTGTTGAAGCTTTCTTCATCATTGGGGAGCGAAATGGCCCTCTAGTCTCCCGACCAGAGAGGGCTCTGATGTCGTCGCGCCTTTGGCTTGCCGTCGCATTCGTTCTCGCATCCGGCGCTTCGCAGGCCCGTGCCGAGACTAGCATGATCGCGGTCACGCTCGATCAGGCCAAGATCGCCCGGCTCCCTCAGGGCACGGCGACGCTTATCGTCGGCAACCCGATGATCGCGGATGTGACCATGCTCAAGAACAGCAAAACAATGGTCATCACCGGTAAGGGCTTCGGCCAGACGAACTTGATCGCGATCGACGGCACCGGATCGCTCATCGAGGAGGAGCAGATTCAGGTCTTGCCAGCGAAAACCGTGCTAGTCCTGCAGAGCGGAAGCTCTCGGATCTCATACTCCTGCAATCCAACTTGCATGCCGACAGTTCAACTCGGTGACGACAACGACGTGTTCAACAAGTCGGGTACACAAATTACGATGCGCAACGGGTTCGCTGAGGGGAGCGTCTCGGCAAGTATGTCGGGCAGCGGGAAATAAACGCCTTACCAACAACGGGCCGGCGGCCGGCGCTGGCGTCGTCTTAAGCAAGGCGGAAGTGCTGCTCGCCGCCTTCGAGCGCTCCGCCGACCACCCTTCCGCGCTCGCCTAAATCCTCAAGATGGGCAAGTGTCGAGAGGCCTGCGGCGCGCGTCAAGGACGGGTTCAGCCCGACATAGATTTTGGCGACGAGCGCCGGAATCGTCCGCGGGCCGTCCGCGAGCGCGTTCAGGATCGACGCTTCCCGCTGACGCCGATGATGGATCAGGGCGCGTAAGTACCGCTGCGGTTCGATGACGGGGCCGCCATGGCCAGGCCAATAGATCGTCTCGGGGCGTGTGCGGAGCTTGTCGAGCGAGTCCATATAGGCGCGCATCGAACCGTCGGGCGGCGCGACAACCGACGTCGACCAGGCCATAACGTGATCGCCGGAAAACAGCGCGCCCTCCTCCAGTAGTGCAAAGCACAAGTGATTGGAGCAATGGCCGGGCGTAGCGAGGGCCTCGATCGAATAGCCCGCGCCCTGCCAACGCTCGCCGTCGGCAAGAATCGCGTCAGGCGAATAGTCGCGGTCGTGTGTGGCATCGAGGCCGGTCGAGCCATCGCCCTTGGGCGTCAACGGCGCAGCGCCGATCACCCGCGCCCCTGTCGCCGCGCGAAGCTTCCTCGCGCCGGGGCTGTGATCGCGATGGGTATGGGTGATGAGAATCGTTTCGACCTGCTCGCCGTCAACGGCGGCAAGCAGCGCGGAGAGATGCGTATCGTCGTCTGGGCCCGGATCGACGATTGCGACCTGACCTTGGCCCACGATATAGGTGCAGGTGCCATTGAAGGTGAAGGGCGAGGCGTTCGGCGCCACCAGGCGGCGCACCATCGGCGAAACTTGGGTCAGAGCGCGGGGCGGCGGCTCGCGCGCAGAAACGAAAATGTCGGGATCGCTCTCGTCGTTGGCCATCGCGCGCTTCTCTGCTCTCCCGGCGGCAAGGCCGCTCGTCGCCTTGTCATGATAGCTGCGCGCGGGCTAAGAGGCGAAGCTAACCCTTACCACCGCTAGAGAGCATGGCTGCCGACCCCGATCGCCAAGGGCCGCCTTCGCGAGCGGCTTTCGTCCGGTACGTCAGCTTGGCGACCCGCTGGAGCGACAACGACGCCTACGGCCATCTCAACAATGTCGTCTATTACGCGCTGTTCGATTCGGCGGTGAACGCGATCCTGATTGAGGCGGGGCTGCTCGATCCAGCTTCGAGCGCGATCATCGGCCTGGTCGTCGAAAGCAACTGCCGTTTCTACGCCAGCCTCACCTATCCCGAGTCGGCCGAAGTCGGCGTTGCGGTCGAGCACCTCGGCCGCTCCTCGGTGCGCTACCACCTCGCGGTGTTTAAAGCGGGCGCTAAGGAGGCCGCCGCGGCTGGCCGCTACACCCACGTCTATGTCGAGCGGGCGACGAACCGTCCGGTCCCGATTCCCGATGGGCATCGGCGATTGATGGAAGGGCTGAAGGCGCCCTGAGGACCGGGCGCCTCCGTTACCGGTTCCGAACGGCGATCATGGCGTCGCGCAGAACGTTAACCTCGTCGCGCGCTTCCTGCTGCCGCCACACCATGACGTCCCGGATCGACAGCATGCCGACGAGTTTTCCGCCGTCCATGACCGGCAAATGGCGAACGCGGTGCTTATGCATGAGCTTCTCCGCCTCGATCATGGTCGTTTCTTGCGTGCAGGTCGTGACCTCGCGGGTCATCAGGTCGCGAACGTGCATGTCGGCCAGCCTGGCTCCGTCCTTCGCGAAAGAGCGCACCACATCGCGCTCGGAAATGATTCCGATCAGCGCCTCGTGGGCGTCGCAGACCGGGAAGGCGCCGATGTTGAGCGCCGCGAGCCGCGTGCAGATTGACGTGATCGATTCTTCGGGAATGCACGTCGCCAGCGACTGCCGGTTCGATTTCAGGACGTCTGCAACCCTCATGGAGAGCCTCCACTCGAAGGTTTGCCCCGACGCCCCCCGCCACTCTGTCGCCGGAGTTGGACTGAAACAAGGCCGGCGCCGTAGGATGCCGCCCGCCCTTGATCATCGGCTTGGTTTGAGGCATACGAGCGCCTCCTCATTATCCGCCGGTGGGTTCGTCCCCCGCGGAAGACCTTCTGGTGATGTCGTGAAAGTCCGTAATTCGCTGAAATCGTTGCGCAACCGCCATCGCGACAATCGTCTCGTGCGTCGCAAGGGCCGCGTCTATATCATCAACAAGACGCAGAAGCGCTACAAAGCGCGGCAGGGATAAACTCTCGGCGCGCCGCTATTTTTTGACGTGGTCCGCCCCGCGCGATAGAATTGTGCGATGCGGCGTCCCGCGCACTCCCTCCTCACCAGCCTAGCGATCGCGGCCTTTTTGGCCGGCGCTTCCGCGTGGGCGCAAGAACCGCCGACCGCGCCTGAGGCTGCGCCGGACGCGCAGGTGCCCCAGACGAAATCGGACGAACCCCCCCCGAAAACCGCCGCGGAAGAGCGCGCTGATCTCTATGCGCGGCTCGCCGCCTCAAAGGACGCGGACGAGACCGGGGGGATTATCACCCGGCTTCTGCACAGCTATTCCGAATCCGGCTCGGACACCGCCGATCTTCTGCTACAGCGGGCTCGGCATGCGATCGGGGTCGAGAAGTATTCCGACGCGCTCAAAATCCTCGATCAGACGATCGCGCTCCTGCCGGACTGGGCCGAAGGCTGGAACGCCCGGGCGACGGCGCGCTACCTCGACGACGACTATAACGGCTCGATGGCCGACATTGCTCAAACCCTCAAGCGCGAGCCCAATCACCTCGGCGCGCTCATGGGCATGGGGATGATTCTCGAGGCGCGCGACAAGCGCGCAGACGCGCTCAAGGTCTATGAGCGCGTCCTGGAGATCGCGCCGCACTGGCGCAACGCGGAAGAGGCGGCGGACAAGATCAAGGCCGCGCTCGCCGGCAGCGAGCTTTAGGGCCGCCGACGAGCGTCTCAAACGCGTCCTCGATCGGGTCCCGCACTTCTGGACGCAACCCAATCCTTTCAGTCCGTTAGGCGCCTTTTTCTGTCACGCGAGCAGCGAGCCTCCCTGACGTTTGCGCGTTCGGCCCTGTAATTCGCGGGCCTTGCAGCCTGCGTGGTCATCCGATAGTGTTGTCTGAGACAACACTATCGGGACGGGAGCCATCGCCCGTGACGCTCACCGACGAGATCCGTGCCTTCAACCGGTTTTACACGCGCGAGATCGGCCTCCTGAACCGCAGCCTGCCGGCGACCGACTTGTCGCTGCCGGAGGCGCGCGTTCTCTACGAACTGGCCCAGGCGCCTCAGCGCGGCCGAACCGCGGCGGAGATCGGCCGCACACTCAGCATGGACAAGGCGCATCTGAGCCGGATTCTCGCGCGCTTCGTCGCCCGCGGGCTCGCTTTAAGCCGGGTCAGCCCGGACCATCGCAAGCATAGGCTGCTCTTGCTGACCGACGCGGGCCGTAAGGTCTTCGCCGCGGCCGAGGCCGGGGCGCGAGCGCAAGTCGACGCCCTCATCGAACCGATCGACGCCGGCGGGCGCAACCGCCTCGTCGAGGCGATGCGCGACATCCGCGTGGCGCTGAGGGACCGCGACACGGAGGGCGCGGATGTGCGCTTGCGCCAGCCGCGGCCGGGGGATGTCGGCTGGATCATCCATCGCCAAGCGGTCCTCTACGCCCAAGAATACGGCTGGGACTGGACGTACGAAGGGCTCGCCAGCCGCATTCTCGGGGCCTTCGTCGCCGAATTCGATGCGTCTAGCGAAGACGGCTGGGTCGCCGAGCGCGGCGGCGCGGTCGTCGGCTCGATTTTCCTGATGAAAAGCGATGATCCTGCGGTCGCAAAACTCAGGCTGCTTTATGTCGAGCCGAGCGCCCGCGGGGCCGGCGTCGGGCGCAGACTGGTCGCTGCGTGCATCGCGCGCGCGCGCGAACTCGGCTACCACCAGCTGACCCTATGGACCAACGACATCCTGGTCGCGGCGCGCCGCATCTATCAGGCGGAGGGGTTTCGTCTCGTCAGCGAAGCGCCGCACCATTCCTTCGGCCACGACCTCGTCGGGCAGACCTGGACGCTCGATTTGGGATGAGCGCCGGCTGTTCGTGGCGACTATCCTCCCACGCGAAGCGGGGGAGGGGGACCATGCGCAGCATGGTGGAGGGGGCTTAGCCGCCATGAAAGCGGCCTAGAAGCACCAGACGAGACGTTGCCCTCTCGATGTAGAAATGCAACGTGGCTTGTAAGCAATATTAAGACAGCTTTTGTTTGCTGAACGCATGTGCAAGGCGCTACTCGGCCAACCGGGGTTAAAGAGCAATGAATTGCATTTTGCAAAAGCGCACGTGGCTGGCGGGCGCGTCGCTTCTGGCGATTGTCTTAGGATCGGGCGATGCAAATGCCGTCGTGTTTGGGAGGCCGGGAGAAGTAGATTACATCATTCCAACAACGGGATATTACGATTTTAAAGTCGCCGGAGCGCAGGGAGGAGGCATCGGCGGCTCAAGCGGTACATTCGATGACCGCGGCGGAGACGGCGCCCTCGTCGGTGGCGAGTTGTTCCTCACTATCGGCACGACACTTGACATCGTCGTGGGCGGCGGGAGCGGTGGTATCGGATTAAACGGCGCCGGTTACGGTGGCGGCGGCGGCAGCTTTGTTGATCCGGGCTCGCTGCTCTTTGCCGCGGGTGGAGGCGGCGGCGCTGGTTTTTTTACCGGCGGCCCCGGGTCCCCGGGACTCGGCTCTGGCGGCGCGCCGGGCGGTCCGGCGTCCTATGGCGGCGGGGGTGGAGCCGGCGTGCCCGAAGATTTTCCGGGTACATACTTCGGCGGGGGCCTGCCGGCGACCGGCGGATCCTTTCCCTACGGCGGCCAAGGCGCGCAGGCGTGCTTTGCATCGGGTGGCTGCTTCCCGGCAGCGGGGATGGGCGGCTTCGGCGGCGGCGGCGGCGGCGGATATAGTGGCGGCGGCGGCGGCGGCGGTGCTCCCGGCGGGAGCGGCAGCGGCGCAGGGGGCGGCGGCTATTCGTATGTGATCGGTGGCGCGCGAAACGCCTTCGGGATTACCGGGGGCAACCCAGGGTTCAATGGTTACGTATCGATTGAGTTCGTTGGATCGTCGGTCCCCGAGCCATCGACTTGGGCGATGACGCTCACCGGTTTCGCTGGACTTGGCTGGCTCGCTCGCCTGCGGAGGCGCAAGCTTACGCCGGCCTGACGCGCGCTTTGGAGGCCGGCACCGATTGGCGCCACTTTTCTGGCTAAGCTCCGCCCACGCAGAACCGCGCTACGCAGCTACGCAGCTACGCAGGTTTCAGGAGGGGTGATCGGCCGCATCGCGACGGAAGCCGCGATGGTCGCGGCGCGCCGCATCTATCAGGTGGCGGGATTTCGCCTCGCCAGCGAAGCGCCGCGCCATTCCTTCGGCCATGACCTCGTCGGGCAGACCTGGACGCTCGATTTAGCGTAGATGGGCGGGGGGTTCGTTACGCCTTCTTGTGCTAAACTGAGCGCCCGCTGAGGGGCGCCATGAGCGAAATCCGGAAGATTGCTGCGATCGTGGTGGCGGACGTCGTCGGCTACAGCCGACTCGCGGGCGCGGACGAGGACCGGACGCTATCGCGACTCCGCGCGCTGCGCAGCGATCTGATTGATCCGGCCGTCGCCATACATAACGGGCGGATAGTCAAGCGCACTGGCGATGGGCTCATCGCCGAGTTTCGCAGCGTGGTCGAGGCCGTGCGCTCTGCCATTGCGATGCAGAATGGCCTCATCGAGCGCAATGTTGGCGTGGCGGACGACCGCCGCATCGATTTCCGGATCGGCGTCCATCTCGGCGACGTGGTCGAAGAAGCTGACGGCGACCTGATGGGCGATGGGGTCAACATTGCCGCGCGGCTTGAGGGGATCGCCAAGCCCGGCGCGATCTGCCTCTCCGAGGACGCCTATCGGCAAGTCAAAGGGCGGCTCGATCTCGCGGCCCGTGATCTCGGCCTCGCCCAGCTCAAGAATATCGCGGAGCCGATCCGGGTCTACTCGCTGCAAGTCGGCGAGCCCGCCCACGCGAAGCTCGCGCCGTCTCCAGCGCCGGAAAAATCCGGCCCGCCTCGCCTCTCGATGGTCGTGCTTCCGTTCGCCAACATCGGCGGGGGTCCGGAGCAGGAGCATTTCGTCGATGGGGTCACGGAGAGCCTCACGACCGACCTCTCACGGATGCGGCACGCCGTCGTGATCGGGCGCAACACCGCCTTCACCTACAAGGGCAAAGCCGTCGATCTGAAACAGATCGGGCACGAATTGAACGTCCGCTATGTCCTTGAGGGCAGCGTTCAGCGCGGCGGCTATCGAATGCGCGTCAATGTGCAGCTCATCGACGCCGAAACCGGCAATCATCTCTGGGCCGAGCGGTTCGATAAGCCGCTCGCCGATCTCTTCGACATGCAGGACGAAATCGTCGCACGCCTGGCAGGCGCGCTGAACACAGAGCTCATCACCGCCGAGGCTCGACGCGCGGAACAGGCTCCGAACCCCGACTCGATGGATCGCTATTTTCAAGGTTTGGCTTGGTTCAACAAGGGTATAACCCACGACAACGTGGCGCAGGCGCAAGGCTTTTTCGATCGCGCGCTTGCCGCCGATCCCGACAATGTCGAGGCGCTTATTGGATCGGCGCGCGCGGACGTGGCCGCTGCCGGACAGTCATTTGCGGCGGATCCCGTGGCGGCCTTCGCTGCGGCCGAAGCGAAGTTGACCAAAGTCTTGTCAACGGTCCCGGACCATGCGCGGGGCCATATGGCACTTGGGTTTGTCTACATCCTCACCAAGCGCGCCGCACAGGGCATCGCCGAATGTGAACATGCCTTGGCGCTGGATCGAAATCTCGCCGCCGCCCATTCCATTATCGGACTTGGAAAGATTTATATCGGTCGCGCGAAAGAAACAGAGGCTCACATTGTCGAGGCGCTGCGCCTCAGTCCGCGCGACACGAGCGCTTACAATTGGATGAGTTACGCGGGCATCGCGAAGAACTACCTCGGACTTTACGACCAGGCAATCCCATGGTTTCGACGGGCGATCGAGGCCAACCGAAATTTCGCGCACCCACACTTTGTTTTGGGTGTCGCGCTCGCGTTGCTTGGTAGACTGGACGAGGCGCGGTCGTCGGTCCGGGACGGGCTTGCGCTCAACCCGACGTTCACCATCTCGCGCGCCCGCGCCGCCTGGTCTGCGATGAGCGACGACCCGACCCATCTGGCCCAGACGGAGCGACTTTTCGAGGGTATGCGCAAGGCCGGAGTCCCCGAGCAATGACCGCCCCCGAGGAGAACCGCGCGCTGTCGCGCCTCAAGATCGCTGCGCGGCGATCTGATCGACCCAACGATCGTTGTCCCCTACCGCGGGCGGCTTGACAGAGCGGCGAATGCCCCCAAGAAAACGCGCCCGCATTTTTCCGCTCCGGGCGACGAGGCTAGTTGGACATGCTGACGCCGGACGAACTCGCCGCGCTTCCGATTTTTTCCACGCTCTCTCCGGTCGCGCTCGCGGATGTCGCGCGCGCGGCTGCGGACATCTATCTCAATGCTGGCGAGTACGCGGTCTATGAGGGTGAACCTCCGGCTCTCTTTGTTGTGCTCGAGGGCGCGATCGAAGTCATCAAGCTCGTCGACGGCGTCGAGCGCAAGCTTGGAACGCGTTTGCCGCCACATCTCTTCGGCGAGATTCCCCTTGTCTACGGCGCGCAGTTTCAGGCCGGATTCCGGGCCGGCAAGCCGTCGCGGGTCGTGAAGGTCGACGCCCGGCTCTATTACGACATCGCCGCCACGTCGCCAGAGCTTGTGAAGCGGATGGACGAACTTGCCCGCGAGCGCATCGGGGGTTTGCAGAAGCTTGCGGCGGAGCCGCGCACCGCTCACGTCATCCTGCTCGGAACGCGTTGGGACAGCGCCTGCCTTGATTTGCGCCGCTTTCTCGAGCGCAACCAGATTTCCTTCAGCTGGCTGACGCTGGACGACCCGAATCTGGCCGATCATTGGCCGGGGCCGCCGCCGGCAGAGATCGATTGCCCCGTCTTACGACTCGCGGATGGGACGACGCTCATCCAGCCGCAGCCACGAGAATTCGCGGCGCTGCTCGGCCTTCAGACCGCTCCGCGCTTTCAGGAATACGATACGGTCATCATTGGCGGGGGGCCGGCGGGCCTCGCGGCCGCAGTGTATGGGGCCTCGGAGGGCCTGCGCACGATCGTCGTCGAGCGGGAGGCGCCGGGAGGCCAGGCGGAGACGTCGTCGCGAATCGAGAACTATCTGGGTTTTCCGAGCGGGATCTCGGGCTCGGAGCTCGCCAGCCGGGCGCTTCGGCAAGCCAAACGGCTTGGCGCAGAGATTCTCGTGGCGCGCAAAATCGTTCGCATCGACCCCGAAGCCCGCCGCATCGTGCTCGACAACGAGGAGGTCCTGCAGGCGCGCACCGTCATTGTCGCGTCCGGCGTGAGCTGGCGTCGTCTGAATGCGGACGGTTTCGACCGCCTGCTCGGCAAGGGCATATTCTACGGCGCGGCGCGCAGCGAAGCGAGCATCGCTCAAGGGCTCGACGTGCATCTCATCGGCGCCGGAAACTCGGCCGGCCAGGCCGCGATGTTTTTCGCCAACCACGCGCGAACCGTGACCCTCATTGTCCGCGCCGACGCGCTCGAAAAGAGCATGTCGCAATATCTGATCGACCAGATCCGCAGCAAGTCCAACATTCGAACAGCGTTGCGCTCTCAGGTCACAGCCGTCTATGGCGAGAGCCACCTGACCGCGATCGACATTTTCGATGGGGGAGCCAATGAAGTGCGTCGAGAGGAGTCGGGGGGACTGTTTGTGTTCATTGGCGCCGACGCAGAAACCGGCTGGCTGCCGCCCGAAATCGCGCGCGACCCGCGCGGCTATATCCTGACCGGCGGCGATGTGGTCAAAGCGGGACGCTGGAAGGAAAGCCGCGACCCCTATCTGGTCGAGACCAGCGTACCGGGCGTGTTCGCCTGCGGCGACGTTCGGTTCAGCCCGGTCAAGCGCGTCGCCTCCGCCGTCGGCGAAGGCAGCATTGCGATCGCCTTTGTCCATCAATATCTGGCAAGCGCCGGATCCGCGTAGCGCCGCGCCATGAGCGAGACGAGGAAAATCGCGGCGATCCTGGTCGCCGATGTCGTCGGCTACAGCCGGCTCGCGAGCGCGGACGAGGAGCGCACGCTGGCCCGGCTGCGTGCGCTGCGCAGCGATTTGATCGATCCGGCGATCGCCATCCATCACGGCCGGATCGTCAAGAGCACTGGGGACGGGTTCATCGCTGAATTCCGCAGTGTGGTCGACGCGGCGCGTTGCGCGATCGAAGTGCAGACCGGAATGGTCGAACGCAATGCGGGGGTCGCGCCGGACAAGCGGATCGAATTGCGCATTGGCGCCCATTTGGGCGACGTGGTCGAAGAGGCCGACGGGGACCTCATGGGCGACGGCGTCAACATCGCCGCGCGGCTGGAAGCCATTTGCGCAGCCGGCGCGATCTGCTTGTCGGAGCAGGCGTATTGGCAGGTCAAAGGCCGGGTCAATCTCGCCGCCACCGATCTCGGCCCGAAACAGCTCAAGAATATCGCCGAGCCGATCCGCGTCTATTCTCTGCAAGTCGGTCAGCCGGCGCCTGCGAAGCCAGCGGAGCCGTCAGCGCCTGAAAAACCCGCCCCGCGCCTCTCGATCGTCGTACTGCCGTTCGCCAACATCGGCGGGGATCCGGAGCAGGAGCATTTCGTCGATGGGATCACGGAGAGCCTGACGACCGATCTGTCACGTATCCGGGGGGCGCTCGTGATCGCCCGCAACACGGCGTTCACCTACAAGGGCAAGCCCTTCGACGTGAAGGCGATCGGCCGCGACTTGAATGTTCGCTATGTCCTCGAGGGCAGCGTTCAGCGCGGGGGGAACCGTATGCGCGTCAACGTGCAGCTTGTCGACGCCGAGACTGGCAGTCACCTCTGGGCTGAGCGGTTTGACAAGCCGCTGACCGATCTCTTCGACATGCAAGACGAAATCGTCGGGCGCCTGGCGAACACGCTGAGCGCTCAAATCGCCGCCCTTGAGGCGCGCCACGCCGAACAGGCGCCCAATCCCGATTCGCTGGACCTCTTTTTTCAAGGCTTGTCCTGGTTGCATCGCGGCAGGACCCCGAACCATGTTGCGCAAGCGCGCAGCTTTTTTGAGCGCGCGCTCGCCGCCGATCCCGACAATGTCGACGCGCTCATTGGCTCCGCGGCGGCTGACATAGCCGACGGCGGAAATTCTTTTGTGGCCGACCCTGGGGCCTCCTTCGCGGCCGCTGAAGCAAAGCTGACCCAAGCTTTGTCATCTTTCCCGGACCATGCGCGCGGCCATGCGTTCCTGGGGTATGTCAAGATCCTGACGAAGCGCGCTCTTGAAGGCATCGCTGAATGCGAACACGCGCTGGCGCTGGATCGCAATCTCGCCGACGCCCTTGCCTTTATCGGACTGGGCAAGATCTTTACCGGCCGCGCGGAGGAAGCCGAGGCTCATATTGGCGAGGCGTTGCGCTTGAGCCCGCGGGACACGACGGCTTACGCCTGGCTCACTGAGGCCGGAATCGCGAAAAACCACTTGGGCGATTGCGAACAAGCCGTGTTGTGGTGTCGTCGAGCGATCGAGGCCAATCGAAATTATCCCGAAGCCCATTTCCACCTGGCCGCGGCCCTGGCGCGGCTGGGCCGGCTTGCTGAAGCGCGTTCTGCGATCAAGGCCGGCCTCATGCTCAACCCGTCCTTCACCGTCTCCCGCGCACGGGTCAACTGGACCGCGATGAGCGATGACCCGACGCATCCTCAGCAGCTTGCGCCTATTTTCGAAGGCCTGCGCATGGCAGGTCTCCCGGAACAATGACGAGCCGCGGCCGAAGCGAAGCTCAAGAAGTGGCGCGGCGGCGTTTCGGCTCCACGGGGCGCGAAGTCGCAATCATCGGCCAGGGAACCTGGAATATCGAGCAGGCGGATGCCGCGATGGCGATAGCCGCTTTGCGTCGAGGCCTCGATCTCGGCATGACGCATATCGACACCGCCGAGATGTACGGTTCGGGCGACGCTGAAGCCCTGGTCGGCGCGGCGATCGCCGGGCGGCGCGACGAGGTTTTCCTCGTCTCCAAGGTCCTGCCGCACAACGCTTCGCGGAATGGGACGATCGCCGCCTGCGAGCGGTCGCTCAAGCGGCTCAAGACCGACCGCCTCGATTGCTATCTTCTCCACTGGCGGGGGTCGCATCCCCTTGCGGACACCGTCGCCGCCTTCGAGCGGCTCAGCGCCGACGGCAAGATCCTGTCGTGGGGCGTCAGCAATTTCGACGTCGACGATCTCGACGAATTGAGCCAGGCCGCAGGGCCGGCCAAACCTGCCTGCAATCAGGTGCTCTATCATTTGCGCGAGCGCGCGATCGAGCACACCGTGATCCCGTGGTGCGAAGAGAACGGCGTTGCAATTGTCGCCTATAGCCCGTTCGGCCACGCCGGCGGATTTCCCGAGCCGCACAGCGCGGGAGGCCGGGTGCTGCAGGAGATCGCCGACCGGTATAAGGGCGCGCCGCGCCAGGTGGCCCTGAGTTTCCTCACTCGGCGATCGTCGCTGTTTGCGATCCCCAAGGCTTCGAACCCGGCGCACGCCGAAGAGAATGCAGGAGCGGGCGCGCTCGACCTTAGCGATGCGGAACTTGCCCGGATCGACGCCGCATTCCCGCTCGGGCCGCGCCCCCGCTCGCTGCCGATGCTCTGAGAGACTCAAAGACGTCATTGCGAGCCATAGGGTGTCGAAAGACGCCCGTCCTTCCGGACGGGCTATGGCGAAGCAATCCAGGAGTCGCCGGGCGCCCTACGGTCTCTGGATCGCCGCGCCCTCGCTCTGCTCGGGCTCGCGATGACGGCGGTCACGCCTGCGGCGTCACGTAATCAGAACCGGAAGTAGAGGAACGGGCTGTAAGCGCCGGCGGCGACGGTGATCATGGAAAAAATGAGCAGCGCGAAAGTGAGCGCGATGTCCGCTGGCGCGCGGACGAAGAATGGCGCTGACCATTTTGCCGGCCATCTTGGCGCAATCGCCAGCACACAGCCGATGACGAGCGTCATGATCGCGCGGTCGTTGAGGGCGTCGTGCATGTCGAAGCTGATTTCGGTCACGCCGTCCCGGCCGAAAAGGCTCGCGAAATACCCGATCGCCCCGGCAAGATCCGCCGAGCGGAACAGCACCCAACCTCCCATGACGGCGAGCAGCGCATAGGCCCAGCGCGCCGGCTTCGGTATCCGGGCGAGCGTCGATCCCAGACCCAGGCGCTCGATCACCAGGAAGGCGCCATGCCAGGCGCCCCACAGGACGAAGGTCCAATTCGCCCCGTGCCAGAGCCCGCAGAGCAGGAACACCATGATGAGATTGCGGTAGGTTTGCGCGTTGCTTCCTCGGTTGCCGCCAAGCGGAATGTAAAGATAGTCGCGTAGCCACGACGATAGCGACATGTGCCAGCGTCGCCAAAATTCGGTGATCGAAAGCGACGTATAGGGCATGCGGAAATTGCGCGGGAATGTGAACCCGAGCACGATGCCGAGGCCAATCGCCATGTTGGAATAGCCGGCAAAGTCAAAATAGATCTGCACCGTGTACGAGATCAGCCCGATCCACGCCTCAGCCATAGAGCGATGGGGGACTGTGTCGAACGCGACCTGAACGAGCGGCGCCACGACATCGGCCACCAGCACCTTCTGGGCGAGGCCGATGATGAAGATCCGGGCGCCCACGGACACCCGTCCGAGTGTGAACCTGCGGGCGTCCAGTTGCCGGGCGACGGTCTTGTAGCGAACAATCGGTCCCGCAACGAGTTGCGGGAACAGGGAAATGTAGAGCGCAATGTCGATCGGATTGCGATTGGCCCTGAACCGTCGGCGGTAGACGTCGATGATGTAGGAGAGGCAGTGGAAGGTGAAAAACGAGATCCCGAGCGGAAGCGCAATGTCCGTGGTGAATGACCGCGCCCCGAGCGGGTGCAGGAGCGTCGTCAGATTGGCGGTGATGAAATTGGCGTATTTGAAAATTCCGAGCAGCAGCAGGTTCCCGGCGATCGCGACGGCGAGCGCCAACCGGCGGGACGATCCTTCTCGCGCGTCGATCAGTAGCCCTGCGCAGAAATTGAAGGCGATCGAGAGCAGAAGAATGATGACGAACCGGGGCTCGCCCCAAGCATAGAACACCAGGGAGAACAGAAGGGTGACGACATTCTTGGCTTGGATCGTGGGCGTCAGGAAATAAGCGGCCAGGAAAATGGGCAGGAAGTAGAACAGGAACGTTATCGACGAAAACACCATGTCTAGCGCCCTGTGCCCCGCCGATCTGTGACCACGCGAATTGAATGCCTAGCTTCGAGGCATTCTCAGAGGCGTTAAGCTACGTCAAGACGGCGCAAAGGACGTCCTGGGGACGAGATGCGTCTACAAGAATAGCGCTCGTTACATGTAATACAATGCGACATATATATTTTTGCCGTTAAATATGCTAGCGGCCTTGCAGGCGGGCAGACGTCCGCCTACCTCGATGGGGCCGGAATGCCAGATGTCATCACCGCCAACCGGCTAACGGACGGCGTGGTCGTGTTTCAAACAATTGACGAGTGCTGGACCGAGGACTTCAACCGCGCCGCGGTTTTGCCCGATCCGGAAGCGACGGCCGTCGCGCTCAAGCGCGCCAAGCAAGACGAAGCGAACAATATCGTTGTCGAGCCCTACGCCATCGTGGTCGAGGAACGTAACGGCCATCTGGCGCCCAAGGCTTTGCGCGAAGCGATCAGGGCGACCGGGCCGACGATCAGGCGCGATCTGGGGAAGCAGGCGCTAGGTCAAGCGCCCCGCTCGGGTCCCAAGGTCGCGACGGAGACCGATCATGTATCATTATGACGATTTCGACGCCGCCTTCGTCGCCGCGCGCGTCGAGCAATTCCGTGATCAAGTCGCGCGCCGCCTCAGCGGCGAATTGACCGAGGAGCAGTTCCGCCCGCATCGGCTGATGAACGGCCTTTATCTGCAGCTCCATTCCTACATGCTGCGCATCGCCGTGCCTTATGGCGTGCTCAACTCGCGCCAGATGCGCAAGCTCGCCCAGATCGCGCGGAAGTACGACCGCGGCTACGGCCATTTCACCACCCGACAGAATATTCAGTTCAACTGGCCCGCGCTCAAGGACACGCCCGACATTCTGGCTGAGCTCTCGGGTGTCGAAATGCACGCGATCCAGACTTCCGGAAATTGCATCCGCAACGTCACGGCCGACCATTTCGCCGGAGTCGCGCATGACGAAATCGCCGATCCGCGCCCGTACGCCGAAATCTTGAGGCAATGGTCGTCGCTCCATCCCGAATTTTCGTTTCTGCCGCGCAAGTTCAAGGTCGCCGTCAACGGCGCTACGCATGATCGCGCCGTGGTTCAGGCCCATGACATTGGGCTGCAGGTCGTGCGAAACGATAAGGGCGAGATCGGCTTTCGCGTCTATGTCGGCGGCGGTCTCGGCCGAACGCCGATGATCGGACGCATGGTCCGCGATTTCCTGCCCGAGCGCGACCTACTCGGCTACGTCGAGGCGATCTTAAGGGTCTACAATCTCGAAGGGCGGCGCGACAACAAGTTCAAGGCGCGCATTAAGATCCTGGTGCACGAAAAGGGTCTCGAGCCTTTGCGCGAGGAGGTCGAGGCGGAATTCGCGGCCCGCGATCCCAATGCGCTCAATCTTCCGGAAAAGGAGCTTGCGCGCTTTCGCGCTTTCTTCGCGCCTCCTGAGCTTGAGGCGAAGAAGCCGGTTAGCGACCGCGTGGACCGCCGCAAGTCGAAAGACTCGCGCTTCGCCGCCTTCTGCGCCTCGAACATCCTGCCCCACAAGACGCCGGGGTACGTCGCGGTCACAGTCTCGCTGAAAGCGATCGGCGCGATCCCGGGCGACGCCAGCGCCGACCAGATGGACGCCGTCGCCGACTTGGCGGAGGACTATTCGCACGACGAGGTCCGCGTCTCGCACGAGCAGAACCTCATCCTGCCCCATATCGCGCTGGACGATTTGCCGGCGGTCTACGATCGGCTTGCGTCGGTGAACTTATCGACACCGAACGCAGGCGCGATCAGCGACATTATCGCCTGCCCCGGCCTAGACTATTGCGCGCTGGCGACCGCGCGCTCGATTCCCGTCGCGCAGCGGATCGCCGAGCGTTTCGGCGACGGCCAGCGCGCAAAAGAGATCGGTCCGCTGAAGATTAAGATCTCCGGCTGCATCAACGCCTGCGGTCACCATCATGTCGGGCATATCGGCATTCTGGGCCTGGAACGGGCAGGCGAAGAGACTTACCAGATCACGCTCGGTGGCTCGGCGGACGAGAAGGCCGCGATCGGCCAGATCACCGGACCCGGTTTCAGCTCCGAGAATGTAGTCGAGGCGATCGAAACCATCGTCGAGACCTATACGGGCCTCAGGCTCTCGGAGCAGGAGACCTTCATTGACGCTTACCGCCGCGTCGGCATGGCGCCGTTCAAGGAGGCGCTTTACGAACGAAGCGCCGGATCGGACATCTGATGAGCGCCCATGACGTCAAGCTGTTCGGCGATCAGATCGCCGCCTCGCGGCTCGAGACGCGCTTCGCACAGCTCAAGGCCTCTTCGCTCCTGAGGCTCGCGATCGAGGATCTTTATCCGGGCCGCATCGCGCTTGTCTCGAGCTTCGGCGCGGACGCCGCTGCGCTCCTGCACATGGTTGCGCAGATCGACACGGCGACGCCGGTGGTTTTCGTCGACACCGGCCAGCATTTTCCCGAGACGCTCGCCTATCGCGACGACCTCGTTGCGCGGCTGCGACTGACCAACGTCATCGTCGCCGAGCCGAAGGCCGAGACCGTGGCGCAGGAAGACCCGGAGAAATTTCTGTTCATGAGCGATCCGGACCGCTGCTGCGATATCCGCAAGGTTCGCCCGCTCGCCGAGGCGATGGAAGGGTTTGACGCCTGGATCACCGGCCGCAAGGGTTTCCAGAGCACGACGCGGGCGACCCTTCCGCTGTTCGAAGCCGAGGGCGAGCGGATCAAGATCAACCCGCTTGTCGGCTGGAGCTCGAGCGACGTGCTGAAATACATTGCCGACGCCGGATTGCCGCGGCATCCCCTGGTCGCCAGGGGCTTTCCGTCCATCGGCTGCCTGCCCTGCACGAGCCCGGTCAAGCCTGGCGAGGATGAGCGGGCCGGCCGATGGCGCGGGCGAGGCAAGATCGAGTGCGGCATCCATGTCGGCCCACTCGACGCTGGATCAGGCATCTGATGCCCTTGTGGCGGCGCGAGGGCTTCGTCGAAGACGAATGGGCGTTTCTCGTCGACGAGGCCTCCGTGCCGGAGGAGGGCGCGATTGTCGTGTCGCTCAAGCGGTGGCTGGCTGAGCGCGAGACGCTGTCGGCGCGGGCGGCCCCGGTCGGAGTCGCGGTCGAGGCGGGCGCCGACGCGCAGGCGCATCTCAGCGATCTCACGAACCGGCCGCTGGTCGCGCTCGCCTTCGACAAGTTCGCCGATGGCCGGTCGTTCTCCTACGCGCGGATCTTGCGCGACCGGCGCCAGTTTCGCGGCGAGTTGCGCGCGATTGGGGATGTGCTGATCGACGAAATTCCGCTCATGCTCCGCTGCGGCTTTGACTCGTTCGAAGTGACCAACGCGCCGACCCTGCATGCGCTTCAAGCCGGCCGCCTGCCGGGCTCGCCACTGCATTACCAGCCGAGCAGCGCGCATGACGAGGCGCACGAGGGAACACGGCCATGGCTGCGCGTGACGAGGCCGACGACCGATCCAGTTTAGGGACAGACCTCATCCTGAGGAGCGCCAACGGCGCGTCTCGAAGGACCCTCCAGCCGGCGCGAACCGTCCACGACAACTGGAGCATTCTTCGAGGCCCCACTGAGGCGGGGCGCCTCAGAATGAGGTTTGAGGTTAGCCTGTTCGCATCGACAGCTCGACATCCTCCGCGAAGGCCACGGACGTGTAGCCGTTTGGCGGCGCGCGCACGGCCGCGGAAACGGCGCGCGCCCTGGCCGCCGACCTCATCACGACCACCGCGAGCAAGGTCGGAAAGCATTTTTCGGAAAGCCCCCGAAGCCCCACCGAGATCGAGACTTATGCGGACGTATTGGATGACATGTTTTGCGCTTATTTCGAAAGCGTCCCGGGCGCTTCAGCCGCGTTGCCCGCGGTCGTGTCATGAATCCTTGATCCCTTCGCCGCTAGAGGATGTATTTAGGTTGGCGAAAAGCCCGTCATTGCGAGCGAAGCGAAGCAATCCAGGAGTCGTCGGGCCCTTCGGCCCCTGGATCGCCACGTCGCTTCGCTCCTCGCGATGACATCGGCGATACAGCGAAAGACGATCCCGATGTCCGACGATCATAGCGGCCGCTCTCATGACCACGACGATCACGGTCACAGGCACGCCCATGCGCCAGCGAGCTTCGGCAAGGCCTTCGCCATCGGCATCGCGCTCAATCTCGGCTTCGTCATCATCGAAGCGCTCTACGGCTTGATGAGCAATTCCATGTCGTTGCTGGCCGACGCGGGACACAATCTTGGCGACGTCCTTGGACTCGGCGTCGCTTGGCTGGCGAGCGTGCTCGCCAGGCGTGCGCCGACCGAGCGCTTCACTTACGGCATGCGCGGCTCGTCGATCCTCGCTGCTCTGTTCAACGCGGTCTTTTTGCTGGTGACGGTTGGCGGCCTCTCGTGGGAGGCCATCCGACGTCTCGGATCGCCTGAACCGGTGGCGGGAAAGACCATAATGGCGGTCGCGGCGATCGGCATCCTCGTCAACGCTATGACGGCGTGGCTGTTCGCCTCAGGCCGCAAGGACGACATCAACCTGCGCGGCGCCTTCCTCCACATGGCGTCCGATGCGCTCGTGTCTGTGGGCGTCGTCGCGGCCGGCCTCGTGATCCTGCTGACCAACTGGCTTTGGATCGACCCGGTCGTCAGTCTCGTGATCAACGCCGTCATCGTATGGGGCACGTGGGGCCTTCTGCGCGATTCGGTCGGCATGTCGATGGCGGCGGTGCCCCCGCAAATCGATCCCGCAGCGGTGCGAAGCCTTCTTTCAGCGCGAGCCGGCGTCGTCGACGTACATGACCTGCATATCTGGCCGATGAGTACGACTGAAAACGCGCTCACATGCCATCTGGTCATGCCGAACGGCCATCCGGGCGACGCGTTTCTTCACGAGCTGTGCAGCGATCTCGCTGAGCGCTTCAAGATCAATCACACGACCGTGCAGATCGAGGTCGATCCGCACATGGCCTGCGCACTCGCGCCGGACGAGGTGGTTTAGCGTTCTCCCTCGCCAACGGGAGAGGGGTCGGGGTGATGGTTTTGAGCGCCTGCCGTTTGCCCGCTCGCCCTCATCCGGTCGGCTTCGCCGACCACCTTCTCCCGAAGGGAGAAGGGAAAGCCGGAGTTACTCCGCCCAACCTCTGAGCTCCCGTCGGGCGACCGCTTCGATCACTGCCATGCCGTCGGCGCTGTCGTTGAGGCAAGGGATCGCGGCGAAATGCTCGCCCCCGGCCTCACGGAAATAGCCCGCGTTCTCGACGCCGATTTCCTCCAGAGTCTCCAGGCAGTCCGCGGCGAAACCAGGGGTCAAAACCGCCACGCGCTTGATTCCGCCAGCCGCAAGTTCTCGCAGAGTCTGCGAAGTGTAAGGCTTCAGCCATTCGCCGCGGCCGAAGCGCGACTGAAAGGTCATACGGAGGCGCTCGTCGTCCATGCCCAGCGCATCACACAAGAGCCGCGTCGTCTTCGCGCAATGACAAAAATAGGGGTCGCCCTTGTCGAAATAGGCTTGCGGAATGCCGTGATACGAGGCGATGAAGACTTCGGGCTCGAAGTCGAGATTGGCGAGACTGACGCGGACTGAGCGGGCGAGCGCATCGATATAGACGGGGTCGTCGTAATAAGGGGCCGCCACGCGAACCGCCGGCTGCCAGCGCATGGATTGCAGCGCTTCGAACGCCTTGTCGCCGACCGTCGCCGTCGAAGCGGCGCAATATTGCGGATAGAGCGGAATGACGAGAATGCGATCGCAGCCTTGGGCCTGAAGCGCCTTCAGACGCCCGACAATCGGCGGCGCGCCATAACGCATGGCCCAGTCGACGACAACGTCCCTGTCCATTTTGCGGAGCGCGGGCCCAAGCTTTTCGCTTTGCGACCGGGTGATCGTCTTCAGCGGCCCCTCGTCCTGCTCCTTGTTCCAGATCGAGTCATAGTCGCGCCCTTTGGCGTGCGGCCGCCGCAGGAGAATGGCTTGCAGAATGGGCGCCCAAATGACGCGCGGCGTCTCGATGACGCGACGGTCGGACAGGAATTCGTTCAAATAGCGCCGGATCGACCAATAGTCGGTCCCCTCCGGGGTGCCGAGATTGACGATCAGCACCCCGACTTTGCCGCTTGGCGCCGGGGGATGGTTCGCGGGGCGGGGGGCTCGGGCTTCCTTAGGCAGGTTCGATACGTTCATGAACGCACGGCTAGTTTCCGGCAGTCGGCGTGAAGTTGGTCGCGACTCCGTTGATGCAATAGCGCTGACCTGTCGGCGGCGGCCCGTCCGGAAAGACATGGCCGAGATGCGAGCCGCAGCGCGCGCAATGCACTTCGGTGCGCGTCATGCCTAAGCTACGGTCGACGGTCGTTTCGACCGCGCCTTCGACCGGCGTGTTGAAGCTTGGCCAACCCGTGCCGCTCTCGAACTTGGTCTTGCTCTCAAACAAAGCCTGCCCGCAGCCGGCGCAAGCGAACACGCCCGGGCGCTTCTCGTAGAGGAGCGCGCAGCTGCCCGGCCGCTCAGTGCCGTGGCCGCGCATGATGTCGTATTGCTCGGGAGTGAGGATTGCGCGCCATTCGGCGTCGGTGTGCGTGACGGGGAAGTGGTCCTGTTTCATGAGATCCTCCTTGAGAACCATTATATAGGCTCGATCGGCGCCGGCGGCACGCGGATTTACGCTGGCGAGGGGGTACTCGTTACGCATTGGGATCTCGAACCGCCGGGCGACGTTGCCTTTGGACGGCGCGCCCGCCAAAATCACGAAGATGATTGCGAAAAAGATCGACCGGCGTTTGGCGGCGGCTGCGATCGTTGCAATAGCCGTGTATCTCGGCCTCGCCTATGTCCTCGCCCCCTTCTTCTGGCGCCATTTCGAACGCCAGCCTGAGCTCGCCTCCT
>Ga0209624_10000418_pt1 | contig 37530 bp, 31 predicted proteins | sample JacPinW_OM2H0_O1_FD_188565 | JGI IMG/M metagenome (GOLD analysis project Ga0209624, IMG submission 188565) | Forest soil microbial communities from Algoma, Ontario, Canada - Jack Pine, Ontario site 1_JW_OM2H0_O1 (SPAdes) (version 2) | ecosystem: Environmental > Terrestrial > Soil > Boreal...
TCGTGCAGCGAAAAAAGAACCAGAGCAGTAAGCGTTTTCCAAGAAACAATGACGGAAGCCGCTACGAATCCGGCAAAGTACCAATGTCGGCGAGTAGCAGAACCCGAAATATCCTGCGCATTTTCCACCATCGCACGTCCTGCACGCCTTAGGGAGCTTCGTCCAAGCTGTAAATCACGCGATCGCCCTGCAGAGTCGCGTAGGCGACTCTGGCGCGATCGTTATCCGGGCCTTCAATGCGCCACCGGTCGCCATCTCGAACCAGCTCCATCTGGCCGCGGTTCCTCCACCAGCGATTCACATCTCGCGGAAGAGCTGTCCACAGACCCTCATCCGCGATCAGATGTGACAAATAATCAAGCAAATGCAAGTAGACTTTCCGGGCACGCTGCTCAATGACGTAGTCCGGATGCACGATGAAACTGATCAGGCCGTTACGTCGCAGGATCAGGTCACATTCCGATTTCCAAAGATTGATCGAGTAATCGCCCAGCATGTGAAACAAAGAATAATCTTGCGTCATGGTAAGCGGAAGTTCCAAGGTCTTCCCGATGCGATAAGGCATTACTGTGCAACAGCCGCCGCGCTGCGGCTCCAGGTGAGCTACGTTGGGGACCGACATATCATAGGACATGTCCAGCGATTCGAGCCAGTCCTGGTTCCGGTACATGGCGCCCGATCGAAAACCCTCCGCCCCAAAATTGCGCAGAGATTCGTTGATTTTTGCAGCCTGGCGAAGGAACTCGGTGCGGTTCTGGAAGAGCGATCCGTCGTGTTTCAGATCGTGAACATTCACTTCAAAACCGCGTCTACGAATTCCCTCGAGGTAGTCCTCGCCAACCTCATAGCGTCCTCCCGGGATGACTTGGAAGGATGCCTTGATCCCGTGGGAATCATCGATGTCCATCAAGCCGGAGGTGAAGCCAACGCCAACTGCAGTTTCAACGTCGTGAGTCATAATCAAACAACTACGCGCGCCATCGGGCCAGAACCAGACGAAGGGTACCCGCGAGACTTTCATCGCTTTCATCGACAAGCTCAAAAATTGTTCGTGAAGGGTATCAACGGTGAAATCCACCGGCCAGCTTGGAAACACCAATTTTTTCCACCCTCGGAGATACATTCTTTGAAATTGGCGCCTGACCGACACAGGCAGAAATTCCCGGACGCCATAGTAGGCCCTCCGGATCACGCGAGTGCCAACCAGACCCGTTCTTTGGGGACTGCTCGGTTCCAAGTAGCGCTCCATCCGGAGGTTATCAACCACTTCCGCGGCATCAAACGGGACGCGAACGAAGTGATCCTCTCCATAGGCGCCACCCATCGCATCATAGAGACGTGAGGAAGGAGACTTCGCAGTCGAGCCCGTCTCGCAACGACCAAAACAAAATGTCTCCGGGCCGAATTTAAAGAACCCAGGCGCATTGGTCGTTTCTTTGTGTACAAACCGGCTATGAAACTCCTTGGGGAGCCGATAGTAGTCGTTTAGGTTTTGCTCCATTTTGCTGCTCAAACTATCTCCTGCGACACGCGATGTTTCTGCGATGTGTCGGGCTTGTGTTGGGAATGAGACGCTAACACGACTCAAACGAAAGAGTCCCGAGCTTGTGCCCGAAATCTACCGACTATGAAGACTGTCAAATGCCACCGTTCCCGATCGCATGCGCGCACAGCAATTCTGGAATTCCCTACCCGATGTGACGGTAAATAAACCTCCCGCTCGCGGTCAACACACGGTTCGGCATGCCCGCGAAAACCCGTTTTACCACAGTGACTTTCCAACTTTCGGTTAATTTCATGGAAGCTGGTCCCGGATATCTCCAATAAATAATCGGCGTAGCATGCTGAGTCCAATGATTCTTGAAAGTAATCAGTCCAGCGTTATTCTCCTCGGACCGGCCCAGACTGAATTCTCGCGCGCCAGTGGACTTGGCGTGTTCAATCGCTCTCCAGAGGAGCAGCGGCATTGCCCCGATGCTCTTAAAGTTCAGGTCGGAACATCCGTATTTGTACAGGGCGACATCCTTGAAGCGCAACGTCAGGATGGCTGCGACAGGGGCCTTATCCTTGTATGCCAGCCGGATTTCCAATGCGTCGCCCAAGCAATCAACTAGGCTGCGAAACCATTCATAGGGCTGTGGAGGGAGGTGGTGACGGGCCCGGGTAAGCACAAGCAGGCCGTAAAAATCGTTCAGCAGAACATCGGATCGTCCAGATTTTTCGGTGAGACCGGCGCGTTCGGCCCGCTGAATTCGCCGCAGGATCGAATCCTTGTGAAAGCCTTGGCGGATTTGGTGCAAATCTGGGCGCAGATCAATCACGTGCAGTTGATATCGGCTCGTCGGCCGGAAACCGGGCATGGCTCCGCTTCGATAAAGACTTTCATGGATCGGGCGAACCTCAAGGTACTTCAACGCTTGTGTTTTCACTTCCGCTTGCAGACGTTCAACGAAAAGATCCAGTTCCTCCGGAGATCCGAACAACGGTTCGCAATGATCGGAAAATGGCAAAGACACCAGGCGTCTGCCCGTCAGCCAACTGTCAACACGGCAAAATACCAGGCCGTTGCGGATTTCTCCGCCAGGAGGTGAGCTGGTGTAGGTGATTGGCTCATAGTCGTAGGTGCGGCGCAACGCCTCCAGCCAACCAGCCGTGTGGAAAACAGACGCGCTGGGATGCTTCTTGAGGAATTCCGACCATCGTGGATCCGCAACGGGATCGATCTGATAGAGATCCATTAGCGCTCTGGATTGAAGTGCTTCAACCGCACGGACTGCTTTGTTGTTACATTCGGTTAACACGGTGTCCAATTGCGTCCTGTTTGACGAATCCCAGCTCGAGATCGAATTCGGAGCTGAGCACACGCTATTGCGCATCCTTTTTTTGCTTAGCCAATGCTTGTAATTCCTTCTCTTTGACTTCGTTCGATTCGACAATGGCATCAAGAAGTTTGGAAGAAGTCTTCGAGCGCAAGATCGCGATGTTGGACATCACGCAGTGACCGCCGATACGCCCAGGAAAGACATGCGATGGAAGGAAACTGATCTCCTTGATGAAGGCGTTTACTTCTTCGTAGGAAGCGCCGCAGGTAGCGGCCATCCGCTCGATGTCCTGAGCCCACGCGATTAGCACTCCCAGCCAGGTCGTTTCGACGAGCTTGCTGAGCTCGCCGGCTTCGGGTGTGCGGAATTTCGCGACCGCGAAACCTGCGCCCGCGAAGTGCTCGGCGGCTCGTTGCGTGGATTGTTCATCAAAACCACCGACGAATTTCTGATAGTGGAGCATGTCCTGCACCATCTTCGCGTGCTTGCCCCGGACCGGGCTGTACACAACGGGCGAGCCGACGCGTTCCTGCACCTTGCGAGTGGTGCCCACCGCCAGCGTGCTGTTGATGACAGTTAGGGCAGGCTTGTACTTTTCGATGTACGAAGCCGTGGTGCCGACGAAATCCGGAAGTTGGAAAGGATAGCAGACGTGCATCACCGAGCAGGGGCGATCAACCTCGACTGGCGCAATGTCCACACCAATACACTCGTAAGAACGACTCAAAATCTCGCGCAGGGGGTTCCCGACTTCCCCCAAGCCAGCCACAATTACGATTTCTTTAGACAAAGCCTTGTGCACCATCCTTTCATGAATTTGGCTATTGCCTGCCTGCCGCTCCGTTTGTCGCTAGGCTCCAAACGGGGTTCAGGGGCAACGTTGCCAGTTGACTCGCAACGGATGCTTTTCGCAAGTTTAATTCGTCGGGCTGAATGAACCCGCTGCTACACGAGTGACAGGGCTGGGGGTCTCGTGGATCACTTACGATAAATCGTTGTACAGGCCTCTCAGACCGTTTTCGCGATTGTGCCATCCATACTTCTCGAGGAAACTCTTGGCGCTTCGCGATTGTCGTTCGCGGCCTTCCTTATCCTTGTAAACCTGCACCGTGGTTGCCACGATCGAATCAACATTCTCGGGTTCAAAATAAGAGACCATAGCTGGCGTAAAATAGTATTCGATGGTTTTCAGCCGTGGAACGATGGCGGGAATCCCAAGGACGACATAGTCGATCAGTTTGGATGGCAGCATCAACGCCGTGGCCACGTTCACACGGTTCGCTACAATTCCCACATCCATCATCTCCAATTTTTTCGCCAGCTCGTTCCAAGGAACACCTTTGTGGAAATGTACATGCTCCACCAAACCCAGAGACTCGCTCAAGCGCTTGCACTCATCCCAATCATCCCCGCCGCCAATAATGTGCAGTTCAAAATTGGGGATTTCGTGTACCAGTCGTGCGGCTGCCTGAACAATTAAGTCATTGCCGAGGCGCTTCGAGATTGTCCCGTGATTCACCATGCGGAATTTCCCGTTGCGGCTGCCGAGCTGGGCACTCTGCTCCAAGGAATCAAATCTCGGCATGGTGATGACCGTGGAGATCTTCTTCGCTGGAATTCCGCGTTCAATAAGCGACTCGCGCTGGACGTGGTTCACGCAGATGATTTTTTGTGCGCAGGCGCAGCATATCCGCTCTTCCAGTCGTAGAAGGCTAAGCAGAAATCCAGAGGTACGCCCAAATTTAGCCTGATACGTTTCGATTACCGTGTCATGCACATCCAATATGAGAGTGGATCCAAATAGACGTGGTATGAGAGCCGCAAATACCAGAATGTTCGGCATATTGTGGACATGGAAAATTCTGACGTGCGATTGCACAAAGAGTCGTGTGCAGGCGAAAAATGCCAACAACATGAAGCTCATGTAGGAGAGGAGGTATTGAAGCTTGTTTTTGCCGCCGTATTCGACTACGTTCAGCTCTTTCACAAGAACCCCGGCGAGCGTATACGTCGTCGGTGTCGCGTGTTCCTTGGGAACCAGAAAGCAAACTTCGTACCCCCACTCAACAAGTGATTCCGCCTCAAGCCTCACACGACCATCAAAGGGGTAACGGGTGAACGCGATCATGCAGATTTTCTTCGGTGTTGTGCCGCCTTTCGGTGAATCTTTCGATTGGGACGTCATAATTTGTTTGGGCCGCCAATCCTCCTTTTGAGCTGGTCAGCAGAGCCTTGACGTGCCGAGTGCAGTCTGAATGTCCGGCTCGGCCCGGACGTGCGCCATTGCCTGATATCCTCTGAACGAACCCGCATCAAAGGACTTATATCTTCCGCAGGCGGAAGTCCTTCCTTCGGCCCCGCCTCTCCTCCAGTAAATTGTACATCTTCGGAGGATATCGCATATCTGTTTCCAAGCCTCGAAACGATTTCCTGCACTGTTCGAAATCAGGCGCGGCCGCGAGTGCGTACAGGGCTCCGCACAAGCGCAAGCGTAAGTGTTTCTGATTGTTCAGTATACCGTCAGTGCTGCGCCCTGGTTTTCTGATTTTTGCCGTGATTTACAAGAATCGAAGGATTAGGTTCTAGGTCAGCTCATCCACCCTGGCTAGAACATCGGCGCGCCGCAAGGGTTTACGAGGGATTGGAGCAATCATTGCGCGTTTGAAGAAGCAGAGGGCAATTTGTCAACAATCGCCGTAAGAGCTTCCCTCGACTTCAGTCCCGTTGAAGCAGCGAGATCTGCGATCTTGCGCGAAATTCCGGAAAATATAAAGCATGGATATCGGGTTGCATTACCGCCCGGAAGATCAGCACATCATTGCTGCGGATCTGGATTTTTCAAAGCAACGTCGACGCGCCGGAACTCGCCGCAATAAACTCCATCTCTTCTCGCCGGCTGGCGGCCAGCAGCTCCGACATACTGCAGACACGCGTCGCTCACTCGGAATTACTTTTCCTGCTGCATATCGTCTTCAGATGATACAGGCGTGCGGAATGAGACAGTCCTTAGGCTTACTCAGCGTCGCGGGATGGACCGGGACGGATCAAACGTTACTCCTGAACAGTGGCAGTTAAGCCTGACGGAGGCGCTACCTGCGTACTCTGTGTACCTTGCAGCGGATGTGGATAGGTGTACGGGGTGTACGCGTAGGTCGTCGAGCAAGTGTCTCCTAAGCGCTCCATCCAATTCATGCTCGACGGCTTTGAACTCGATACGAAGTAGTCGCGGTTCAGCGCAACATAGCTCGAAGTTTGACTGCCAATTGTCATCGTTGAATCGTTTCCCCAGATGTATGCGGGTGCGGAATTCGATCCCGAACAGGCAGTGTGGCCCTCGGTAAATCCATTGATTCCGCTGCCGACCTGCCACGCGCCTGGCCAGTCAAAGGAACCTAAGGGTTCGTAATACAAGTCGATCATGTTCGACGGAGTCCCTGCCGGATTCGAACCCGAAAGGTGGTTGTTAAAAATTACGCCCGACCCGCCCCGCATCGTGATGAAACAACACTGCGCGCCAGTGGGAATGAAAGTATTGTCATAAGCTTCCCACCAGCGAGCGCCGACGTAGCCTGCCGTGCCATGCTGGTCGATCTGGCAGAAATTTGAAGTGTTATATCGAATGACAGTCTGGGCACCGTAATACGACTCAATCAGCGAGCAAAGAGCTCCCGAAGTCTGCGTATTGTTAAAGGTATTGTCCTCGACAAAAACCATGTTGGGTCCACCGGGTGTTACGTCGTTTTGCCAACCGGTATTGTCACCCGAATTCGCTCCCAAGACATGAATGCACTCGGACGCCGAGCCCATCGTGAAAGTATTATGATCGATTAGGAAAGGGTTGCCGTCAGCATTGTTGATCTGAATGAATATCATCGTCCCCGAATGGTTAAAGGTATTGTGATCGATGCGCCCGGTAAAGGAACCCGTCTGAAGTGTGACCAATATGTTTGTGGATGGCGCGTTGCCCGATGCCCCGGTGAATGCGAAGCCGGTAATCCTGGATTCGCACGACGTGCCGGTCTCCATGGTAAAACCCAAAGTCGAGGTGATCGTCACACCCCCTTGGCCATTAATCGTGACGCATTTCGTAACCGGAATATCAACAGCCGTACTATAAGATACGTTACCGCTTGGAACTAGAACGGTGTCGCCGTTGGAAGCCGCATTGACACAGGCCTGCACGTCGCTTTGATTAGCTGAAGCAGCCGTCCAAGTGGGGGACCCGCCAGAGCAGCCCGCAAAAGATGGAGAGCAGAAAAACAGACCCAAAAAGACAGCGGTAGCGATCATAATCGTGCGAAAGAAGGATCCTCGGTTCGTCACAAACCTAGCCTTTTCTTCGCGGATCCAGGTTACTGAAACCAAATCAACACCTCCAAGGCTCATCTCAAACTCCCTAGAATTCCCGCACGATTTAGGGTCTAGGATAGGTCCCGTAGAGCTTCAATTATACTGACCTGAGGTCTAGGTTTAGTACAGGTCCTAACCCTGTTTACCACCGAGATATTTGGTGTGGACTGAAGGCTGCGCTGACGTCCGAGCACCCCACGCGACTAAGAAGCGGATTTCCGCTCCAAATGCGACAGAATGTGCTGGAAAGTGTTGAATTCATCGAGTGCGTCCAAACTCAAGACAATCCCGAACTCTTCCTCTATCAGCGAAAACAACGTCACGCTCGCCACAGAATCCCAATTTTTCAACGAGGTCGTCGCCGCACCAACAACTTCCTCAGGTGCAATATCAGGGAACACGACGAGAAAGCATTTTGTGAGACGCTCCGCAGTACTATTCACGGTTGGTCTCAACCACGGAATGAAACGTTTGCAAACGCGTCTCCTGAAACTGATTCTTCGAAAGTCGACAGCCGGGAACCGGAGGCACGCCGAGTATATCTTGCAGGAAGCTTTTCATGGGATCATTTCGGCCGGTCTCCGCAAAGGCGAATTCGATCTCTGCTGCCCCGTACTTTTTATAGAGAGCCTCCAAACAAGCGTATTCGATTCGCCTCCCGAATGCCCGACAACTCATCACCCAACGATCTAGCCAGAGCATATCGCCCTGTTGTCGGCCGGTAATCACAGCGATTTTGCCGAGAGGGCCATACTTGTCACGGTAAGAGGCTACCAAAAAGAAGGTCTCTGGCGCGAGCACGTATTTTTGTAAGTTCGCAAGAGTGTCTCGCCTGCCATTCAGATTAAATTGGTTCGTCTTATTGACAAGGTCAAACGCCCGAGGATCAAGAAGCCCCTTTGCATAGTTCAAAACCAACTCCGACTCGGACTGCTCGAGAAACGAGTCGGGTGAACCGGTTAAATTGTTTCTGCTCTCTTCGCGTTCCAACGACTGGCGGAGGCTTTGCCGCCTCAGAACGTCTTCGTCCGAGATCGAATTCTTTCCAAAAAGATCGCGCAACCGCTGACAAAGCCGAAAGACCTCCTGGGGTTCGTCGGCAGGAAATGCAATAGCCTCGATTCCCTGGTGCGCGGCCTTTACTTCGGCCAGTTCCGTAGGACTATCGTCGACGAAAACGACAGAATCCGCGGCGATGTTCCACTGTTTTAGGATGCGAGAGATCGATTCAGATTTTGCTCCCCAGTGAACCTCGCAGGGATAGATGCGTTCCTGGGGAAGTATTATGTCGCTGCGCCGAAATGCTTCTCTGACCAATGCTGAGTCGTTCTTACTAGCGACTGCGATCAAAACACCCGCGTCTGAAAGGCTGCGCAAAAACTGCTGGTACACCCCATGCATGTGACTGTGATGATCCAGATCCCACGATACGTTCGTCGGCCCATCGTCTCCCAAAATCCCGCGCCAGAGCGTATTATCCAAGTCAGTAATTAAGCCCTTTTTAGGAGTTTCATCGGCGAACAACAGACATAGAAGTTCGGCCAGAATCGACGCGTGTTTCAGCTGGTAGGGAAAACCGTTCGCTACCTCGGACCGAACGTCCCCACGCGCTGCTAACGGTGAAAGTTCATCAAGGCGCATCTGGCTTAGCACTCTGACGTTTTCCATTCGACCCAGCTTGGCTGCTAGCATCGCGACGTCCGCCTTGAGTTCCAGTTCGAACGTGCTCGCACGCCATCTTGGAGTGAAAGCGGCAGGCGGCAGCTCCAATGTCGGAAGAGAAACTACGACCGGAGAGCGCTTTGCTAGGTGCGCAGCGGCGCGACTGAGTTGTTCTCCTCTGCGCCGTGCCCCTTCGACGATTTCTGGAAGCGTGGACGGCGACCAGCCCCCGAGGCTTCGAATTCCCAACCGAGGGTCCAAGTCAGCCCATTCGACTGAAATGACGACGACATCGCGCTCCGTTTCCAACACGTGATCCAAGTTGCCCCAGAAGTCGCCATACAGTCCGGTACGAATTTCAGGTTTCCGACCCATTCGGCGACGCACCTCGGCGTTAAGAAAGGTCTCCAAGTGCAGCGGATTGAAGCCGCACAAAAAGCAAATCACGAAGGGCTTTGCCTCCAAGGACTGCGGCTCACGAACGATTTCTAATGCTTCTAATAGTTTCATGTTTTGCGATTTCTATGCTTTACACGGTTGGCTTAAAGCGAAAGCGTGGTGTCGCCGTCAAAAGGACACGCGTACCACGATTCCTCGCGCGCCAGCAGAATCGCCAGTGAAGCACTGTCCGTCTTATAGTAGAAAGGACAAGCAGGATAACTCCTGCTGTAGGGTTCCCAGCGATCGCATACTTGCCGAACCTGTCTCGGAAAGCCCTCTACTTCTAGCACGTCGCAACCTTCTTGCTTTGCTAATTCATAGGCACTGACAAAGAGTTCGGCGATGATCTCCGGTCGATCCACGAGCGCAATCAAATCCGCAACAAACCCCTTCCAAAGGCCGAGTGCACCGACGAAGACAATCTGCAAAATGAGGTAGCCAACAAGCCGGCGCTCCTTATAGCAGGCAATAACATGGACTCTACGCCTGCTATAGGGAACCTGGAAATGCCAACGCAGGATGTCGGGTGTCCGACAAGCTAGCAACTGCGGTCGTTCTTGAACCTTCTGCAACCATAGCGACTCGAACTCGTCTCCAATTTCCTCAACGCGCAATATTCGGCAAGAAAATCGTTCCGCGGTTCGTCTGGGCCAGCTTCTACGGAACAAAACATTCCCTCGCAACGCTGGGGACCCGAGCCGGGAGACAATCTTGCCGAGTCCCGCAGCTACTTGCATCTTGCTCATTGCGGCGAGCAGGAACGCGTGCGAATTTAGAATCCAGAATAGTACGGAGTCATAATGTTCTTGCGGCAACTGCTCCGCTTTGAACGCCCGCATGACTTTCCCGGCGGCAGGACTGGCCGTCGAATTCAGGTAGAGATCAACTCCCCGCTGACGAAAAAAGGAGCCGACCAAACTCAAACTGCTGGCGCGATAACCAGGGTGAGCCACGTAACAAGTAGTTGCGACGGCGAGCAGCGATTTGTCGTCGTATTGATACAGTAGCGGAATGCTGCCCATGTATCCGACAATTTCACCCTCCGACTCCTGCACCCATCCCATCGGAAGCGGATGACTTGCTTTGGCCAGCGCAGGATTGACACACCAAAGACGATTCCAATTCTCGGGCGAATCCGGCGAAAGATCGTATTGCGTCTTAAGCGCTGCAACGGCGGCAAAATCAGATACTTGAGCTTCGCGCCTGCGAACCGTCGCATTCGCCACCGCGGAAAGCGGGGGCGCGGCGTCCTGCACATCGTTTGCCTTCCTGTTGCGCGCGAATCGCAATAATGCGTCGATGATTCCGGCTTCGTTCAAGACTTTAATCTCCTACTTGTGAAGCGCGATGGGTTGCCCAGCGAGGTTTTCGTCCGGCCGTCCCAGAATTCTCCTCTTAATCCCCCACGCTAGCGGCAACCAACGATAAGCTCCCAGCAATTTCAAGCGAAACTCCAGGCGCCAATCGGTCGGATCGACCCGAACTCGGCCCGTCACAAATTCAGACGAATCGGAAAAAGCAAACTGCGGAATCGTTGTGAACACCCTATCGTAACCTACGTGTCTACATAGGCGGAACAACTCTTCGCTGCAAGCACCATATGGAAAACAAAATAGCCCTACCGGCCGATGCAATGCCTCTTCTAGTACGCGCCGTGATTCAGTTAGCTCGTGTAACGCCTCTTTTGGACTCAGTGTTGTCAGGTAAGGATGGGTTAGGCTATGCGAACCGATCGTGACCCAATCGCTCGAGAGACTTTGCAAATCTTCGATGGCCATTACTTTGCGATCATCGGACGAGCTGGTGGAGGTATCCGACAGGTGCGTGGTGCGGCCTAGCATATCGGGAACAACAAACACCGACGCAGGAATTCGCCTAGTTTGCAATGCCGGCAATGCGTTCACAACGATATTTTGATAGGCGTCGTCAAACGTGACGACCGCATAATGCTTCCCGGATCCGAGTGGAGATCTCCTGGCCGCCGTGGTGGGCTCCGCAAATCGCAAGAGGTCGTCCATTTGTCTCTCGAATCGGGATTTGTGTTCGACCGTGACGGCGTGATAGTAGAGAACGACACATCGTCCGGGTGGCTCCTTTCCGACGAGTCGTGAAATCAGATTTCGAAGCCAGCAGGCCGAGAAAACTCCAGCGCTGATGATCACGGTTAACACACGCTTCGTCTCTGAGAGCAAAAGAGCTAGCAGGTTGATCAGGGACACCATTGTAGCCAGGATGCTCGAACCGGAGACGCCGAAGCATGATAGGCGGGCCGGAGTGATCAATCCCGCGCAATTGTTTGAATGATTATCTCGCACCGCTGTCCCAACTTTCTGCCGACTCTGCGTACCAGACAAACTCCGACGGATCGACGCCGGTCCAATCCTGCGCAAACAATTCCACTCCAGCTTTCAGGGCCTGGCGGAAACGGTCAAGTCTTCCGTAAGTCTGTAAACTCTGAGCCACTGTTCAAAGACGATTAAACTGAAAAGGACCTTGTGGTTGTCGTTTTGACCGGAGCGGTGCTCGACGAAAATCTGCTTCACGGCCGACGGCCGCAGGTAGTTATAGATGTGGGAGTTCTCGTCCAGCAGAATTTCTTCCATTTTCTTGGCCGCCGCACCTCGGAACCACTCGTCCACGACATTTACCGCAAACCCTCTTTTTTTTCGTCTTAGAATCGCGGCCGGAAGCAGCGATTGGCACACTTGGCGATGCAACCATTTTCCGGATCCATTCCGAACTTTTAAATTGGACGGCAGCCTCTCTGAGAATTCCACTATTTCCTTATCGAGGAAAGGCACTCGGACCTCGAGACTGTGAGCCATCGAGAGCTTATCAGCGTACATCAGGAGTTCATCGGGAAGGGTTGACCGCAGTTCCAAGAACTGAAAGCCGCCTAGCTCATCGGTTTCCTTCATCAGCGGAGGCAGATCCTGCCAGCATTCCAGGATTTTATCGTCTATCCCCGGAGGAAGAATTCCGTCCTGAAAGAGGCTGTCGATTTGAATCGCCGGCATCAGCGATAGAACGTGCTGATATCGCCTCATCCGTTCCGGAACGTCCAGCGAATGCAGCCCTCTTTTCAGCATCTCGTTCCGGGGCAGCGCGGATATAACTGAGCCAACAACCGTGCGCAAAGAGCTCGGCAGTCCCCCCCATAGCCCGCCGTATCGCACGCCGATGTGTCGCCGATAGCCACCGAACAACTCATCCGGACCCTGGCCGACTAGCGCAACCTTGACGTCCTCCCGCGCTCGCTTACACACAAAATACATCGGCACAATGGAGGATGCCGCAATCGGTTCCTCCAAACAGGAAACGATGTGTGGCAGAGCGTCGTCAAACGTTTTTCTGTCCAGCACCACCGAGGTGTGTCGCGCCGAAAATAAAGTCGCTGTGTCTTGAGCGTCCTTTAATTCATCGTCAGCAAAGGTCGATCCGTACCCAACCGTATAGGTGCGCCATGACTTCCCGTAAAGATTCATCAGAGCCAGCAATAACCCTGAATCGACGCCGCCGCTCAACAGTAGCCCAAGGGGAACATCACTGAGTAAATGGCGTTTCACGGATTGCCGGTAGAGTTTCAGTAACTCTTCCGTGGCTTCACCGGGCGATAGAGATGGTGAGAACGGCGAAGGCGCGTAGTTGTACCAACGCCGCAAGCTGTAGGTTCCCTTTTCAAATACCAGCATCGTTCCCGGCGCTAGCTTGCGAACGCCGCTGAATATTGTGTAAGGGGATGGAGTATAACGATATCGCAGGAAGAGATTCAGCGAGACCGGATCGACTTCCGCTTTTTCGTTTGTGGCCGCAACCACAGCGCGAACTTCCGACCCAAAAGAGACCCGGCCTTTCGCAATTTTGTAGTAAATCAATTTGATGCCGAAAGGATCTCGCGCAATGATCAGTCGCTGCTGATGCGCATCCCAAATCGCTAGCCCGAACATTCCGTTCAGGCGATTCAGTACCTCGGTGCCCCACTGTTTATAGCCGTGGATGATAACCTCGGTATCGCACTTGGTCCGAAATACGTGGCCCAAGGCTTCTAGTTCACCCTTCAGTTCAGGAAAGTTATAGATTTCGCCGTTAAATACCACCCAAACAGACTCTTCCCGATCCGACATAGGCTGATGGCCGCCCGCGAGATCGATGATCGAGAGCCTGCGAAAACCGAATCCGAGCGGTCCCGCTATGTAATAACCCTCATCATCGGGCCCGCGGTGCGTGATGCTCCTGGTCATCCGCTCGATTTCCTGGCGCACGACCGGAGCCTGGCTGTCGAAGTTGTATTGGCCGCAAATTCCGCACATAAAATTGGTTAATCTTGTCCTGGAGATCTAGGTTCGGACGCCTGCGCGCTTCGATAAAGCAGGAAACAAAGACTGCGAAACAATTGCGATTGCGCCCAGCGATGCATCGGAGTGTTATCCCAGCCCAGCAGTAGCTGGCGACTGCGGAACGAACCGTCGGACTTTTTCCATCCTTCGAGGCGGATGACTCGAGATAAATTCTCATCCAGCTTTGGGAACCGGCCTTGCAGCAGGACTCCTACGTTAATACACTCCGCATAGTCATACAGTTCCTTGCGATATACGGTCATTCTGGGTCTGCGCGAGAAGGGCTTAGGCAGTCCTCGTTCGTCGAACAGATTGCGAACGTAGTAATCGACCCCGCGCTCAATGGCTTTGGTGCACTCCGGATTCTTGGTTATGGCCTCAATTTTGGCCAAGGCTTTCAGGACAAAACAGGTATGGAAGTGATCTACAAACAGACGTTCCTCGTCGGTGGAATAAGGCCATGAGCCATCTGAATTTTGTGCCTGGAGAACAAAATTCAGGTTTCTGTCGGCGATCTTGCGGTAGCCCGGCTCAGAAAAATCCACAGCCGCTTGTGTCAGAAGGAACGCCCGGTAAGCGCTTGCGTTAATGACGCCGCCGGGGTCCTGCGGCTCGGGATTATAGGAGCACGAAGACGCATTTTCCGAGGTTTGAAAATCGTGATAGTCCTCGACGGCATGGAGCACGATCGATTGCATGATTTCCCGCCACTTTGGGTCGGAATCGATCTGGTAAACCTCTCTAAAAGCCTCGTATACATAGGGTACGGTGGTAATGAGCGGCGTTCCTTGCCACATCGTACCCCGTCTGGTTTCCCAGTTGAACGGATATCCCCAGCAGTAGTGCTTGTAACCGGGACTTCTGGTTTCTTTCAGAACTTCCAGAAAATGAACCGCGCGGTCGTAATACTGTCGCTGTACCAGCGCGCGAGACAGGAAGGCGAAGCCCATGGCATAGTGGGCGTCTGCGATGGGAAATCTCTGTGGCTTCCAGAACAATCTGCGGGCCGAAGGCAGGAAAGCCTCGGAGAAGATCATCGGCGACACAAGCAAAGTTCCTAGCAGCGGCTTTCGGTAATACAAAGCTTTGACACCACGCGCTAGATCGCTCGCGAAATAGCTCTGGTGATCGTAGGACGTCTCTCCATAGCGATCGAGCCATCCCACAAAACGCAGCACCGCCGCGCGCACATTGTCGACTTCGGCCGTCTGAATCATCGTTTCCGTCGGATCTCCGGCTCGTGGCTAATTGGGCTTCACTTCAAAGCTATCGATTCTCTTAAACTTGAACAGAGATCTGAAGATTGCTCTTAACTTTAGCATCTGCTCTCGGCGATGGAATTCCATCAAGCGATCGGACACGGGTCTTTTCATTTGCCGAAGAAATGCGGACAAATATCCAGAATAAAGAGCAATGCCCGCCAAGAGATAGGGTCTTTTAGTTGCTCGATAGCCAACACGGAAAATCTCCCACAATGGATGACCGCCCAAGTAGTAGTCTTTCTCGCCGTATGAAAACGTCGACGCCAGCAGCGAGCGTTCAGCCGTTCCCAAACTACGGTAGTGAAAGAAACTCTTCTCGCGAAACGATTGGGTCTTCCAGCCCAACATTCTGGCGGTGGTGACGGCAATCCAATCGATGCCGCCCGCGCGATTGGGTACATAGCCGCCGATTTCCTCAAAACAGCGGCGCCGGAAAAGCTGGCATCCACCCGCGACATGGTTCTGACCTTCAAAACTGTCACTTGCCGAGCTGTAGCCGCCGTGCTCTCGGAAAATCGTGCCCGCTACCCCCAGAGTCGGGTCTTCTTCAAACTTGTTCAGCAGAAATTCGCAGTAGTCGGCGTCGAAGGAAAGATCCGAATCCAGATTGCCGATGACTTCGTAATCAAGGTTCTTGACTTTCTCAAATCCGGCGTTGAATGCATGAACCTTCCCGGCGAAACTTCGATCCCGATGTGTGGGAAGATTTACCAATTCGATCCAAGGGTGATTTGCGGCATAGCGGTTTACGATGCTCGCTGTGCTGTCGGTCGAACCGTCATTTACGATCGCCCACTTGGCGGGTAACACGGTCTGCGAAATCACGGATTGAATTGTCTTTTCGATCAGAGCTTCCTCATTACGAGCCGGAGTAACGAGAACGTACGCGATGTGACCTAAGCGATTCATCATTCATTACCTCGATGTGGCTCACGGAACGTTTGCGCGGCGAGCCTGGGTTCACTGGCACTCTGGGCGGAGTGCAACTGCGAGAAAATCTCCTCCATGATCCGCGAAGTTCGCAGAATCTCGGTGTAAGGCATCGGCAACGGCGAGCCTTCGGTGATGGAGCGATAGAATGTCTGAATTAGGACCTTGTAGCGATAACCCGCCTGAAAATCGGCTCGAATGAACTTACCAACATTCCCCAGGGAGCCGCTGATGTATTGTTTGGCTAAATCCCAAGGGGAGACAAACTGTTCCAAATAGCTCTTTCTCCGCAATCCTCTCAGCTTTATCACCGTCTGTTGATCGTCATCCAGGAGCAAGCCATTTTCGGGCCCATACAACCGGACCTGATGCAGAGCGGGTCTCATTTGGGAAGAAAAGGTGAAATAAGCCGTCATCACCTCGTCATGAATGATGACGCGGAGTTCATCAACGATCGATGTTTCCCCAATACTTTTCAACAGCGGACTGACGAACCCGTATGCTAGAACTTCGGGAGAATCGCTTGTTAGGAACTCGCTGACCTTACTGATCCCGTGACTTATGATGTTTTGCAGCAAACCTCCGGGCAAGTTTCTAACCCAGTGATTGCTGTCACCCAGGACTCCCTTGGCATAGCCTGGGTCTCGCAGGTCGTAACAGAAACAACTCTCGAGATGCACCGGCGGGCCGCCCAAATAGCCTTCCGCTACGAGTTGCCGCATTTGAAGAGCCGAATGAGTGAACTGCGCATCATGCCCCACGGTTAGCTTTCGACGTTTATACTCGGCAAGCCTCACGAGTTCCTCAGCTTCGGCGGCGTGTACAGTAAAAGGCTTTTCGATATAAACATGGCATCCGGCCTCCAAGCACTGCGCACCTACTGAGTAGTGGCTTTGGGGCGGCGTTGTGATGTGAACAACATCCGGTTTAGCCTCATCGAGAAGTTCTTGCACGTCCGTGAAGTACTTGTCGACCTTGAAGCGCTCCTGGAACTGTTTCGCCATGAGCACCTCGCGGTCACAGACTCCGACGATCTCACAGCCAGGAATATGGAGAATTTGCTCCGCGTGTTGATCAGCTATCTTGCCGCATCCGACTATTCCCACTCTCAGCATAAATTAGCTCGTCCTTCTGACGTACTCGAAGTACCGTTGCGAGGCTTCTGAAAAGGGAACCGTTGGCTTCCATCCCAAGCGTTGCTTTATCTTCTGGTTCGTATACCTATTGCCTTTCCAATACGCCGCGCAGCGTCTTCGATTGAACGCACGAGGCAGCTGGCCACGTGACCAGTCCGAATACTCTTCCCATAGCCAGCAGAAAATATAGAAAAGCCAATAGGGAACGTACACGGACCTGAAGCGTTTGCCATGTTTCTTGTACATCCTCAGAAATCGTCGGCTGGTTGGCAAATCATCATCGACGATATTGAAAACCTCTCCATCGACTCCTGGTGTCAAACCTGCAAGAACCACGGCTTCGGCGCAATTGTCGACGTATGTTAACGGGATGCGATTCGATCCTCCCAGATGAAGAAAGACTCCGAAAGTATCAATCCCTACCCGGCCAGTTAGCTGATGTGCTCCAGGACCGTAGACCGCCCCGGGACGCAAAATGACGTACGGAATTCGGTGCTTTTGTCCGTACTCAATGACAAGCTCGTCTTGTTTCAACTTAGCGTAGGCATACGCCTCGGCCCTCTCAACAGGTTTATCCTCGAGCTTGCACGATTCGTCGAGCAACCCTCCGCTTCGGATGCAACTGTTGGAATAAATGGCAAAAGAACTTATGTTAACGAATCGCTTTACGGCACCGAACTCGACCGCTGCATCAAGCAGGTTTCTTGTAGTGACGACACAATTCATGAACGACCCCGGAAACGTCTTCTCGGACCCCGCAGCCAGATGAAACACCACGGCCACATCCCGGGCTGCCCTGGCGCAGTCTTCACGAGAGAGAAGATTTCCGGACATCACCTGCACTCGAGCTTCTGGGAATGCGGCCACAATTGCATTCAGCTTCGTCAAATTGCTGGACGGACGCACGAAGCACCGCAGGTTAGCAAAACCGAAGCGGAGCAATGTCTCAACGACTCTTGACCCGATGAATCCGTTCGAGCCCGTTATCAGAATTAGATCGTCAAATCCAATGATGCGATTGTTCTTATCCATCGTTTTCCTTGAGCCAACTTTGTTGATCCAACTCTGACGCGCTTCAGTCGCGAAAGATTGGCCTGTGCCCGCGAACCACATAGTCACCTTGTATCGGGAACGTGGCTGCCATCCCTAGTCCGCCCCGCTGCCTGGTTCTGGAGCATAAACCTCGCTTCGCTCGGCGGTGAGCGACTTATCATATATTTCCTCGGGCTCGTATACGACGACTTGGCTGCCCCTACTCGAAAATCCGAACGGAACGCAAAGCAGGTTCTTAAGCCGCATTCTTAGCTCTCGCCGACGTTCTGGCGGTACGAAGAAAAGCATAAAGCCGCCGCCACCTGCCCCCAGAAGTTTCCCCCCCAGAGCTCCGGCGCTGCGGCCGGCTTCATAGATGTCATCCAATCGAGAGTTGGTGATGTTTTGGGTCAGGGATCTCTTAAGCTGCCAACTTTCGTGCAGTAAGCGGCCGAATTCATCCAGCGAGCGATTGGGGTTGGTCACGATCGCCTCCGCTTCTCCAACCATCTGTTGCATGGTCTGCAGTTCGCGCTGACGGTGTGGAGTTAGGCGGATCTGCTCTTTGGCGATTTCCGACGCAGTCCGCACGAATCCCGTAAAAAAGAGAGCAAAATGCTGCTGCAGAACAGCTAATCTCTCGGGCGAAGTGAGCAATTGCCTCGCGTCAATGCTGCCGTCTCGGTTGAAGTCAATTCGATTAAAGCCGCCATATGCTGCCGCGACTTGGTCTTGAGATCCCACGGACTCCTCAAGCAGGTTCTGCTCCACATGGATGGCGTCGGCAGCCAATGCATGTTTGTCGCGCATCTGCTCCTTGAGAGCGTACAGTCCCAGCAAGAGTCCCACGGTGAAAGCCGAACTGGTACCCAAGCCCGTACGGGCGGGCAGGTCAGCGACGTGATGGATTTCGACGCCTTCGTCAATCCCCAGATACTGCAGGCACGCGCGCACCGACGGATGTTCGATCGCGCTGTTTATGGCGACATTTTCGATCTTGGAGTAGGAGATACGGCTGTGATATTCGAAAAAAGGCGGCAGCCGCCGACAAGTTATATAGCAGCATTTGTCAATGGCCGTAGATAATACCGCGCCGCCGAACTCGCGATACCAGACCGGATAATCGGTACCTCCGCCAAAAAACGAAATGCGAAGCGGAGTTCGAGTAGTTATCATGCTTTGAATTCCTCGTTACGTCAGATGGTCTGTCTAAGTGCAGCAAAGACAAACAAGATTGAACTGCAATCGAAGGCGACGTCCAGCGTCGACTTATTACGCGCTCGCCCGATCCTCGCGCCGGGTACGATTTATGGGATTAGTGGGCCGGTGAGTCTGCGCCGACGCCCTCTCGTCCCAGAATCTGGCGAATCGCTTCGAGCAGAGACGGAGCAACGATATTAACTTCTTCGCACTTCTCACCCTTGCCCGGCGTTGGGCGCACGATCGAATCGCCTGTCTCACGAAGTAGAACTGTCTTGCAGCCAGCTCTCCGGCCAGCTTCCACGTCGATGTCGGAATCACCGACCATCCATGATGACGGGAGATCAATGCCGCGGGAGCGCGCCGCTTCTAGCAGCATGCCGGGCGCGGGCTTGCGGCACGCGCAGGAAGCTCCCAGATCGTGCGGACAATAGTAAATGCCATCCAGGGCAGCTCCTGACCGGGCCAGACTCTCCGTCATCCGCCGATGTATCTCTTCCAAGCCTGCCACGCTAATCAGCCCCTTCGCGACGCAGCGTTGATTCGTAATCACGATAACGCAAAAGTTGGCTTGGTTGAGCAGTGCAATGCCGTCGGCTACGCCTGGTAGTAACTCCATGTCTTCCCAGCGGGTGATGTAGTCTCCGTCGGGCGGTTTTCGATTTATCACCCCGTCACGATCCAGGAACACTGCGCTGTTCATGAAATATCGCCTCTTCGACCAACTCTGAAATAATATGGCCGATTAAGATGTGGCTCTCCTGGATCCGCGGGGTCTCGTCGGACGGCACGCAAATGCAAATATCCGCTGCAGCCTTGAGTGTCCCACCGGTGCGGCCCGTGAGGGCAATCGTGTGTAGCCCTTTTTTCTTCGCAACAGATATCCCGCGGAGCACATTCGGCGAATTGCCGCTGGTCGAGATTCCGATGGCGACGTCTCCTGCCTGCCCCAAAGCTTCGATCTGCCGCGAAAACACTTGCTCGAAGCCGTAATCGTTGCCGATCGCGGTGACACAGGAAGTGTTCACATTCAGAGCTAAGGCCGGTAGCGCAGGCCGATCAAATGCGAAGCGCCCTACGAATTCTGCGGCGATATGCTGGGAGTCGGCAGCGCTGCCGCCGTTGCCGAAGAGCAACACTTTATGACCCGTTTGCATGGACGCGAGAACGATGGCACTGGCCCGAGCGACGATCGACACGAAATCGGAGCTCTCGAGCAGGCGCTCCTTCGCGGTAATGGACGCTCGAATCAACCGCGTAACCTCTTCGTTAAAAACGTGAATGTCTTTCACGTATCCTCCAATTCGAGAGTCGTTTATCTCCCGTTTATTCCTGTGCTGATGGTTCGGATGAACGACCGCAGCTAGCGATCGGGGTGCTCCCGTGGCGGTTCGCGGAGGGCCGCCAGGTTAAGACTGTCGCAGAGTTCTTGCGCACGCGCGTAATCTTCGGGTGTCCCTATATCTATGAACAGTCCGTGCTGCTCAAAGCCGTAGATTCCCTCCGCCAGCAAATGAGGAAATACGTCCTTCTCGAGGCTCGCCAGTCCATCCGGAATGTGTCGCAGCACGGCTCGATCGAACACATACACTCCACCGTTTACGATGCCGGCAACTTGAGCCCCGGTCTTCTCATGAAAGTCAACGACCCGATGAAGCGTGTCGAGTTGAACGGTTCCGTACCGCGCCGCATCGGAAACTCCCCGCACCGCCATGCTAATCAATCCGCGATGATCCCGATGAAATCGAATGAACTCACCGAAATCGAGCTCCAGAAATGAGTCGCCGTTCATGACCAGGAAATCTGAGCTCGGCGGGAGGCATCGTTCCGCTAATTTCACAGCTCCTGCGGTTCCTAGAGGTTGCAACTCCTTCGAATAACTGATTGCAACGCCCCAATCGCGGCCGTCGCCGAGCTCTTTTTCGATTTGATCGGAAAGATATCCTGTACACATCACCAAGTCGCGAATGCCCTGCGACTGCAGTTGACGAACCAAGAGATGAAGAAAAGATTTCTTCCCTACGGGCGCCAGAGGTTTAGGCATCCCCGGTACAACGGATTGCAATCGCGTTCCCAAGCCCCCGACAAGCAGTACGGCAGGCAGAACTTCTAGTGCAGGATGCGATCGCGGAGAAATATTATGGCCAGGATTCATTCAAATCGCTCAAACCGTCTGAGATTGATGGGGAGAGACCTCGGCGGCCTTCGACGTCACCGCGTCCCAGTAATTCAACATGGACTTCAGAGTTTGCTCCATCGAATTCAAAGGTCTCCAACCCGTGTCCCTGCGAAACTTGCGAGTGCTGCCGAAGATAATGTTCTCGTCGGACGGGCGCATCAAGCGTGCCACCGGCCGAATCTCTGCTTTTATGCCTGACAAACGCATCACGGTACGCAAAACCTCCCGGATCGGATACGCGCGGCTCGCGCACATATTGTAAGCCTCACCGGGCTTGCCTTTCAGCGCGGCGAGATAAAATCCCCTCACTGAGTCGTTTACGTCTAGGTATGCGCGGCGTGGCTTTAGATTTCCCACTTCAATTATCGCAGGTTGCAGGCCCTTCTTAATACGGATCAACTGACGTACGAAATCGGATGGTGCATCATTGGTTTTTCTCGGGCCAGTAGTGTTGAATAGCCGCAGATTGACGGTCGGAACCTTGTAATCCCGAAAATACTCGAGCGCCAGCAGTTCCAAGCAGACCTTGCTTATGCCGTAAGGGTGTAGAGGCCAAAGCTGCTGCTTTTCTGTGACTGGTACAGCCGACTCCGGTACGTGTCCATACTCAGCGCTCGAGCAGGCCGAGACGATGATCGGGGGATGCTTCAAGCGCCGAGCCGCGTCCAATAAGTTCAGCGAACCCATGATGTTGGAGTTGAAAGTTTCAAAAGGATCTGTCCACGATAGTGTCGGTGAGCTGTGAGCCCCGAGATGAAAGACGTGTGTCGGTTTGAACTCTCGGATGAGCTGCGAAACCTGTGAGCCGTTTCGCAGATCGCATCGAACAAAGCGCGTGTTCGCCGAGTTTGTGCAAGAAGCGGAGGTTCGCGAGAGATAGCCGCCAATTATGTTCCACCTCCGGGCCTGCAGGAACCTGACGAGATGAAACCCGATGAACCCTTCTGCACCCGTTATGAATACAGTTTTATTCATGCCTTTCGTCGTTTCATCAGGCTTGGGTTCGCAAATATTTCAGCAAGAATTTCCAGCTTAGGACAGGTGATCGCAAGGAACCCATGCGCTGTGGTACTCACAATCACCTTCACAGATCGTGCCGGCGCTCCACAACTTGCAAGCACGGCATCCAACCGCATCAGCAACCTAGACTCTGCTTTTTGTCTGAAGATGCATCACAAATTCGGTTCAAGAGCGCAAGATCCCGGCCTTCGAACCGCTGCATCAATCACCAATTGCGATCATCAGGCTAGAGGCATTGTCCCGACGGCCAAGCGACTCAGGGCGGGAATCGAATCACTCCCGATCTTCGCCAGAAGGAGAGTTGACCCCGCTTCGAATAGTCACTTCTGTGACCCTAACAATTCCGCATAGACGTTCCGAGTCACCTCGCCGACACTGTCCCAGGAATGGCGTGCCTCAGCCCAATCCCGTATTTCGTGCCGCCGCTGATCTAGCGTCCTAAACAAATCACTTGCAAAATATTTCTCGATCGCTATAGCCAAGCTGACTAGATCGCGCGGCCTGCAAAGATATCCCGTAGTGCCCTCGATTATATCTTCTCGGAGCGATCCCACGTCGGTTGCGATTACCGGGAGTCCGAATCGATAAGCCAAGAATAGGACACCGCTCTGAAAGATATGGGTGTAAGGCAATACCAGAACATCAGCCGCCTTGAAATGGAGCTCGGTCTCCTCATCCGGAATATGCTGAATCTTCTGGAGTATTTGCCCTCGATTGGGGTGCCGATCTATCGTCAATTGAATCTCGTCTAAGTACTTTTCACCGTCCTTCCTCCGCCCGCCCGCGATGATCAGTCGATATTGCGGATTGGAGACCGTGAGCCGTAGAAAAGCGTCAACCAAATATTCCAAACCCTTGTACGGCCGGATGGAGCCGAAGAATAGGATCGTCCTATCGCCGTCCTTGATGCCCAGCCGCTGCTTCGCTTCGGCGGGCGACAGATCCGTGTCCGAAACCGCATTGTTTAGGCCGTGAGCGATGATCGAGACTCTGGTTTCAGAGACACCAAAGTCCTGGACGAGTTCGCACTTCATTCTTTCGGTGTGAACAAATATATGGTCGGCGCACCAGTACTGCACTCTTAGAGTGAGGCGGTTGAGCAACGAATCGTTCGAGTCTCTCTTTCCAGCGTTTACATTGTGCGCCGTGATAACGATTCTCTTCCCGAGCAGCCTGTAGTAAATCATCAGCACCGTTCGATCGAAAAACTCGAATTTATTGTTCCATAAGATGTGAAAAATCTTAGGTTTAGCCGTCGCGGCATATTTGATCAGACGCGCATAATAGGTCAAAACTCTGGATATCTTCCCCACGACGCCAGTCTCCGGCTTGCCTCCTCGCAGATTGAGAAAGTTCAACTTGGGGGTGGTATGCATCTCCACACCATCCAGTTCATCGCTGCCGATCACTTCGAGGGAGACACCCTTCGATGCAAGTGCCTTTGCCAGGTCGAACGTGTAGTGTCTGTCAAAACCCCCGGTGAGCAATGCGGCTTCAATCTCAAACGGCAAGGTCGAACCCAAGTGCGTGGGAGCGCCGTCGTCTGTCGGCTGGATCTTCGGACTCGAAAAGCTCGTTGCCATTGCAAACCTCGGTTATCTTCCTAGCGTCGAAGATGTTTTGCATAACACTTCGATGCTTTCGTCTTCACACTGGCTGAGTACTCTCGAGAATTCCCGGGGTCCAAGCCATTCGTCCAACGCCAAACCCTTTCGGCAATCTGCCGTATAGTTGAATTTTCCCGCCTCGTCCAGTTTTGTCAGCAGTTCGATGCACTGTAATCCATCGGCCCTGAACTCCGGAAGATTCACCTCAAAGGAAAGAAGTGGAACAGGACGCTTCATACCTCGCAAGACGCTCAGTTCGTGCCCCTCGACGTCGATCTTGATAAAGAAAGGAACGCCATGAGCAATCATCAATTGTTCGAGGGTAGTCGTTGCAATCTGTTTACTTTGCCGGAACTCCAGTGCGTGCCCAAACCGTTTCTCGTCTGCTCTCAGTGTTTCGACCCACTTCCGACTGAGTGTGTTCTTCGCTGATCCGGGCTCATCTATCCAGATCGTAGTGGTGCCATCCTCGTCGCTGACTGCTCGGTTCACAATGACTACCGGCTTGGGATTCAGCCGGTATCGAAGGAATTTCTGTTCCAGGATTCCCTTATTTAATTCATCCGGTTCGACCGCTACGACCTTCGCCCCTAAACGCAAGAATATTAAGGTCTTGTATCCTTGGTTGGCTCCCACATCAAAGATCACATCGCCGGGGCGGAAACCACTGAAGACCTGCCGGTAGAACTGAATTTCCTTGTCCACATCGTCTACTACAGAACGGTCCGCCGCTCTCCAATAGAGGTCATAAAGTCGGGAGGCTTTCAACCGATGGTAGAAGCCCAAACCCCGTAAAAGTCTTTGCGCGAGTAGCTTTGGGGATTCACGAGTCACTGTTCTTCCTTGGTGCGATAACGAATCGTGCTATCAGCCGCAACCCTTCCCTATGTCAGATCCGTCGTTCTTGTTGAATTAAACGACCTCGCACCGGGGACCTGTACGCTATCCACGGTGCGCGCTGAGAATCTTCCTGCTGGGACCATTTCCCGTAGAAGCCCCGCAAACTGATAAAGAGGCGTGCCGCCACCGTACAACACTATCACAGCACCAATGTACAGCGTTCCGAACACGAGGGACGTCGCAACGATTCGGGCCAGAGCTCCGACTGCACCCGACGCCGCGATCAGCGATGGAATTTCACGAATGATCAAAGCGGATGCGCAACCCGCCACCAAAGACGCCACAAGAAATCTCCAAATCGCTCCGATGATCTTCGTGACGCTCAACTGTATCGGCTTGCCCGCATACCAGAACGCAGGAATTGCCAAAATCCAGTATGCCGCAGTCCAAGCCACGGCAAGTCCGACCGGCCCCCACGGCAATGCCAGAAAAAATAGCAGGATCGTGACCGTGACCTCGATGAAACCCCAGCGCAGATAGCGGGCGGTCGTGCCAATCGAGAGGTGGATCATGTGGTACGTGCTATAGATGAGCTGGGCTCCTATCCCCGGTCCGAAAAACACAAAGATCCGCCCTGCTTCGTCCCACTTTGGCCCTAACAACAGGCGGACCAAATCACGGCCAACGAGCGTGAAGTCCGCCCCTACTCCCATGCCGACCAGCGCCAACATCGACAGGCCAGACAGAAAATATCGCGTGTATTGAACGCGATCCTTTGTCAACCGACTCAAGGTCGACACCACGACAGGAAAGACATTCAAAAGGCTGAACGGAAGGACGAATAGATCGTATGCCTTTTTGTACAGTCCTAATGCACCAGAGCCAAACCGCCATCCAACCAACAGATTGTCCGTATTCTGAGCTGCGTAACCGAGGCTATAGCGGCCGAAAACGTGTACCGCAAACCGTACCATCGCGCCGGTTCCCACTGCGCGTCGCGGCAGACTCGGTACCCATCGACAAAGTGTCCAAGCGCCCACGGTAGTCGACAATGGCAGAGCGATGGCTCCCGCAACCAATGACCAGTATCCCCAACCCGCCCATCCCGCGAGGATAGAAACGGCGACCGAAGCTACGCGGGCGCTGATGTCGTTCGCGGACACCGCGGAGAAGCGCATGGCTCTTTTCAGAAGAGCCAGATGCAGAATGGAAGTGCTGTCTATAAAGATTGTCAGAGATAACCCGACGGCTACATGCGCCACGCGTGGGTCACCGTAGAATCTGGCGAGCAGCGAACCCGCTGCGGCGAATCCAATCGTCAACAACAGACCGGTACCGACGTTTATCCAGAATAGATTACTCGCCAGAAAACGATCAATATGTTCCCGCTGCAGAACGGCGTCAGGAAATCCGACCCGTCCGCAACTCATGAGCAGAACGCTGAAAGTGGTAACCATGGTAACTACGCCAAAGTCTCCAGGCATCAGGAGACGAGCCAAAACCACGGTCGCGATCATTTGAACCGCAAACGCCGCGCCTTGAGCAAATACGGTAATTCCAGCGCCTCGGACGGCGCGGCGACGTAATCCGCCACTGCTGGTAGCGGGCAGCCAAGCCCCGCTCGTGTCGAAAGGTTTCAAACAAACTCCTTAGCTAAAGCCCGCTGCTTCTTTTGGCTAAGCAGGCCGCTCGGACGCGCAAATTTGTTCTGGACGATCGGTTCATACGCAGGCGAGGAAATCAACGGAACACTCGTAATTGCGAATAGGAAGAAAATCCAGGCCGGAGCCTGCATTCGGAAGAACGCCGCTTCGGTAAAGTTATAGGCCATTCCAACCAGAAAATATGCTAGCCGCAGGTTGGCTAGTGGAAGATCGCGGCGGTATGCAACGATCACTGTTCGGTAACCGGCTACGAGGACTGCGACAAGTAAGGCGATTCCAATCCATCCCAAGTTCACGTAGATTTCGATGTAACCGTTGTGCGCCTCGTTCGGGTGCCACCAGTAGATACTCCACAGCTTCTCCAATCGAGGCCCAAGCCAGAAACTTTCAAAGCCAGTTCCGACCAAAGGGTTTTGCACCAAGCTGAAAAGCCAAGTCCAGACCTCCGTCCGGTCCGTCAGTGTCGGGTTCCGTCCCATCGTCGCCAAGGCGTTGGGGCTGACCCCGAGAAACAGAACCGACGCAGAGACAGCCAGCATCGCTGCAATGAGCAAGTGCATAATCGTCGGTCTTTGTTTGACGAAACGAAGCCGTGTCACGAGCATAAGGATAGCCGCCATCGCAAAGCATGATGAAGAGGTCATGGAATTGGCGACCCACAACAGCCAAATCACCATAGCCAAGATGACCCCGTGAGCAAGTAATCGCCATTTACGCCGCTCTGCGTTCCGATCATCGTAGGAATCTAAAAAACGCCACAACGACGCCAATCCGAAGCAAAGGCAGATTACCCCCAGAGTATTCTTGTTGACCGTGACACCTGTATTCATCTTTGGTCCGCCCCAGGGTCCGTATGCGGTCCCGAGGAGCGGATAATACTTTATGAATAAAATCGAGAGAGGGACCAAAACGAAGGCGGGACGCTTCAAGTACCGCTTGACCGCGGCGACGGGTTCGTTGTCGCTAAAGACGATTAAGAGCATGACCAGGTCGCCCAAAGCTTTAGTCCAGCGCTTGAAGGCGACCTCGGGATAGTCCGACCAAATGATACTGCCCAAACAATAGAGGAAGAAAAACAGAATGGGTCCGTTTGCCCGTAGCAGAACTATGACCCGCTGTCCTCTGCTAAAAAGTACTACGATCCCCGCGCACAATAAAAGTGAGAATACCAACCGATCGAACGGACTGCCCTCCATAACCTGCTCGGTTGATTCCATCGGTGACAGCCCCAGCCAGTCAGCGGCTGGTCGCGAGCACGCGATCGCCAACCAGACCACTGGAATCCAGAGTGCTATCGAGGTTCGAACCTTTTCGTCCCTGTCGAGCCAAAAAAGGCCCAAGATTCCGACGGTGCAAATCGTAGCAGCGATTGACGGAGGCATTTTATTGGCTGCCCAAGGGCACGTTTAGCGAAGTTTCTGAGTCATCTGTTGTTCAATGGGACGCGAACATCTTGCGCAACAGGGTTGATGACAGTATCCTGGTGCGACTTGCCGGGCGTATGGATTCGTAAACACAAACCCGGCTCCCTGTCGGAATCGACGGTTACCTTCCCAGTCGGTTCGTTCGTTTCCAGGCTCCTACTTTCAAACGTCACTGACCTGCGCTTGCGAAACCAGGCTACGGCTTCAGACGCGGTAGCTAGCCAGGCACCTCGTTCCTTTAGATCATTGATAAGGTGCAAATAAAAATCACCCCAAAGTCTCTCCGGAGCAATGCTTCGATCGTGCCAATTGACGGTGATTACGCCGCCGAAATGAACCGCGTTTTGAATAATAGCATCAACTCGTTTACTGGCTTCTTTGGGCTTTAGATGCATGTGACCTGGATAGAACAATGCCGTATCCATAACGTGGAGCGGCAATTCCAGGAGCCGGACGGCGTCCAGGGGCTTGTAAACTTGCGCAGTGCCCGCGCGATACCCGACCGTTTCGTTGAAGCCAACCGTAGAGTCGTAATCAGCCCCCGCATTGTCCAGGATTCCCTGCGATTGTTCGCCAAAATAAAGCCAGTGCATTCGCACTCCAATATCGCGCGCCCCTGTTATTCGACGAATTTCTCCGAGTTCCTCACGCGCTTGGGAGCCATCTAGCCACGCATCGATCCCGTGCAGCCCGATCTCGCAGCCTGCAGACATCAGTGCGTGAATGGGCGCTGTGATCTCCTGGGCGCCGTAGGGGGATGCCCGCCGTCTGGGGGCCGAACCATTTGCGGTCTGCCCAGGACGGTCTTTGAAGGGAATGATGAAAAAAGACGAACGCAGCCCCTCTTCGAGCTTTGCATACCTGTCGAATTCGAGCCAGAAATCGTTTGCAATACCCATATGTACGAACGGGAGCTTCACGGCCGCCACCCAGTTGCGCAGGAGATTGCGAAGCGGCATCCGGCCTTGCACCACGTCGAACAACGATCCGAACACCGCGCGGTACAAAAAACCAAACATTGTATGATCCAGCCGATGCAGACGGATCGAGGGATGATCCACATCGTGCGTCAGGCACGCGATGAACCGATACCCGTCGGGGACTGGCGGAATTTCAGCTAGCGACACGCCACCCGCAATGATCAAGTCCCGCAACAGAGCGATATGCAAATCGAGCGCCGGCATGGCAGCATTCGCAACCGGCTGCCCCGTCGTCAGCAAAGTACGGACTTCGCCAAAAAGGTTATAGCCTACACGCCCCACGAGCCTTTCCCCGGATTGGCGTAGCTCGATCGCTGGCAAGTGCGATTCCTCATCACGCAGGATACTGGAGCCTTCTCCCTGAAACGTTACGCAGTCTCCATAAATCGGGATTCGCGTTTCGTTGTGCGATAGAACACGATTGTTCTTGGGATGGGAAGCGATCGCGATGCTTTCTTTCGAGTCAAATGCGAGTTTCTGTCCGCCGTAGATTAATGTTACCTTCGTCGCATCTCTTGCGAAATCGGTGTCCGCAGCACAAACGATGACCTCATACTTCCGATCACTCCGATAAAATTCCCACGGAGTCTTGAACAGCTCGAAGAATTCGCGGACAACCGAATGTTCCGTCGGATTGGCGATAATTCCGATCATTTCGCGCGAGCCTTTTTTTGATTGATGTGGTCGACTGCGACGCGGACTACAGCGCGAACCTTGAATTGGAAGAAATCATGCTCGAGCAAGAATTCGTAACCAGCTGGTCTGCGTTCCACGAGGAAATTCGCGGGTCTTTCCTTACAGAAAGCGATCGCGCCAAGGAGCGCAACTTCTGCCCGCATCCCCCGATTCAGGTCAACTCCACGCACCCTCTGAATCGATTGTATTTCGAAAGATGAACAGCGAGGAGTGCAGAGAGTTTCGCGCCGATTCGACCATTCGAATCCTCGTGATGGGACGCGGCGCCAAACTCTCAGCCCGCCTACGAGACTCCGACGGTAATACTACCAGACGGTCACGCCCAAGCGTGATCGCTTAGTGAACAACAGCGGAGAGGTCCGTTGGAGGCTCGACGACAACGCCGGTGCTGGAATAGCAGGACGTCGGATTAAATCCTCCGCCGAGGCTGTTTACCGGTCCATTGTTGTAGCAGATTTGCGCGGGAATCGAATTTACAACCGTGCTCGCGCTTGTATTGATCGGCGGCCATACCGCACCCGTCGCAGAAAAATAACTCGGGGCCGTCGTAAACACCAGCGAGTCTGGCAAGCTCTGGGGCGCCAGGTAAGACGACGCCAGGCTGCCACTGGGCACGTTGTTGTTCCACACAGCCGACTTCGTCACGCAATCCCAGTTGCCTCCACGCAAAATGGTCTGACCAACTTTTGCAGAGAGCGCGGGATTCGGGGACGAACCACCGCCGTCGTCGTAGTATCCAAGCTGATAAATCACTCCATTGACTTTCGCCGTTCCGGAGTCCGTCTCGTAGACACTTGCCTTGCACGCAGAACCGTACGGGCCAAAGGCGTTTCCTATCACGTTCTCATAATTACTGAAGTAAGCGACATTGATCGCGATCAAGGCGCCGGTCATCGGCTGGTTGGTGTCCGGGTCCAGAGCGGTCATGTCCATGTAGTTCCGAAACATCGTGTTGTGGCTACTGCTGCCGTGGGCAAAGTCAAATTCCCAGTTCGAGGCAACGTTTCCTTCCCATAGGTTCATATAGGCGTGAGGCGCGTGCGTCTGGGTCTCGGGCAGCGAGTTGTGAAATTCCCCCATATACGCATTGATTTCGTAGTTGTAGGCGAAAACGTTGCCCGAATTACCGTTCAGCGGGGTCGAGTGTCTCGCCCTACGTATAATATTATTTTGGAGCAGGTTCTCGGAGTTCCGGAATTCCAGGAGCAGCGCATAGTCAGCGCCACTGTCGTGATTAAACGCCTCAAAAAGATAATTGTTGCTGATTTCGCTGCCATAAACGTCTGAGAGATAGACGTTCGACTTGTCAACCGCCCAATCAGTCTCCACGTTATGTACCCAACAATGAGCGCACGCTTCCATATTAATGTTTTTAAACACAAGACCGGTGCCCGATGCCGCCGTGCCGACCACGCGTAAGTTCTCTAGTCCCACACCTTCGATCATGGGTAGATGATAAACCTGTGGGGAGTTTGTGTAGTTGAAGTAGAGCGGACGTTCCAGGGTGATGACATTGCCGGCTATCGCAGTAACCTTATCGATCTGAGCCATAACGGTGTTGGGCATGTCATGTCCGCATCCGCCACACCCCCCCGTGTAACCACCGATTTCCACGAGAGGGTTCCCGTCGGTGTCCATCGGATTGGTCTGCGTCACGGCGATGTAGCTGTTAACAGTGATGTTCGACGTATTCGACAAGGTCAGCTGAGTTGCACCTTTCAGAGCGGTGGACGACACGGAAATGAAGGCTACCTGGGAAGACGACAAGAAGGTCTCGCCCATGCTTATGATGTTGGCTCCGTCTCCGTAATTAAGTACCGTGTTTTCGGGTCCGGCTCCGCGCAGAACGATCGATTTATCGGTTAGGCAGAGGCCAGCTTCATACACGCCCGTACCGTAATCATCGGACTTCCCATGGCAAACAGTGCCCGTCGTGCGGTGGAGCGTGTACGTCCCAGCGTCCAGCACAACAACGGATCCGGCCGGGCAAGAATTCAGTGCATTTTGGATGGTGACGCTATCGTCCGCTCCGCCGCTCGGCGAAATCGTTTGGCAGATGGGCCAATTCGCGTCTGGAATCCCTCCTGGTATCCCGGCGTGACTCCAATCCACGGTGCGGTTTGAAGGAATTTGTGCCCGCGTTGAGGACGCTACGCAGAACAACAATGCCAATATTCCCGCGACTAGTGTTGGCTTTGATTGAAAGCGCTGGCTTGAAGAATTCGTAGGTCTTTTCAATGGCTATCGCACCTGTCCGAGTTTGGGAGCGGCTTCAAGGTCTACTCTGGAGTTATCGTAACGGTTCTCGGAAGCCACGAGATAGTGACCAAAGGACCAGTTATCGTACAGGGGTCGAGGCACTGTACTCCAGGCGGGGAGAAGTTCAGTCCTCACTCAGCATGTCTATAGTCACGGAATTGGGCTTAGCAAACAGGAAGCAAGGTTGAATAAGAATGCTTCCGCGCCTGATCCGGCGCGAGTCATCACCTCCAGTCCATCTTAGGGTCATCGAAGCCCGCTCTGCAGCACCGAAACGCAAGCGCTCGCCAGAGTCGTAAACCGAGAATGGGCGAAGCGGACATTGCCACGGTAATGGTACTGACCGTCGGAAGGTAGGCTCTCGCCCGGAACTCCGCAAACGCGAAGTCCTATTACCCGATCAGGTTAGAGGGTGGAAACCATCTCTACTGGAGAGAGCCGACAGCGACAAACTCCGCGGCTTTTTGCACCACGCGCTGTTGCTGTTCGGCCTCGAGCTGAGGATACATCGGAAGCGAGAGAATCTCCGCTGCGACCTTCTCGGTCACCGGGAAATCGCCCTGCTTGTAACCGAAATGCTTGTACGCCTGCTGAAGATGGAGCGGCAAGGGGTAGTGAATGCCGGTGTCAATATTGGCCTCGCCCAAATGTTTCTGCAGACCGGCGCGATCCTGGACGCGCACCACGTACAAGTGGTAAACCGAGCGCGACCATTCCGGTTGCTGAGGCTCGGCGATGCCTTCGACGGATGAAAGCAGTTCGTCGTATCGCCGCGCTGCCGCCTGGCGTTTGCGATTCCATTCCGCCAGATGACGGAGTTTCACGCTCAAGATGCCCGCTTGCAGGGAATCGAGGCGTCCGTTGTAGCCCTCGATATCGTGATAATACTTCTTCGCCTGACCGTGTTCGCGCAGCATGCGCATTTTCTTGGCGATCGATTCACTGTTGGTGGTTGCCGCGCCCGCCTCGCCGCATGCGCCCAGATTCTTTCCCGGGTAAAAGCTGAAAGCCGCAGCGTGGCCCATCGTGCCGGCTTTCCTCCAGCGATTTTCCTTCTTCGAAAAATACTCGGCGCCATGAGCCTGGCAGGCGTCTTCCACCACAATCAGGTTGTAGCGGCGCGCAATTTCCAGCAGAGGATCCATGTCCGCAGTTTGTCCGTAGATGTGCACGGGAACGATCGCAGTGACCGGCGCGCGCGATTCCCAGTTGTACGGCCTGCCGGTTTCTCGATCCAGATAGCATTTCTTCTCGAGATATTCCTGCAACTTCTCGGGATCCATGCAGTAGGTGGATTCTTCGATGTCCACGAAATCCGGCCGGCCGCCCGCCTGGCTGATTCCCTCGGTCGTGGCAATAAATGTATGCGGAACGGTTAGAACGATGTCGCCCGGTTGCACGCCCGCCGCCATCAGGGCAAAGCGCACCGCGTCTGTGCCGCTCGCGAGCCCCACGCAGTGGGTCGCTCCAGTAAACGCCGCAAATTCGCGCTCGAAGTCCTCCACCATAGGGCCGCCGACGAAGCCCGCCGTGCGCAGCACCTTCTGAAATACAGGAACCAGTTCCGCTTCCAACTCCTCGTGGAGGGTGATCAAATCCAAAAATGGAATCTTTCCGTTGTTAGAAATCATGCGATTCTAGACTCCTCGGTGATGTAACGCAGCACTTTGGCTGGGTTCCCCGCGACGATGGCATTCGCGGGCACGTCTTTCGTCACTACGCTGCCGGCGCCTACAATGGCTTTCTCGCCGATCACGACATTCGCCAGGATCGTTGAACCCGAACCGATCGAAGCGCCCTTCTTCACAATTGTGCGTTCCACTTTCCAGTCCGCTTCGGTTTGCATCTGGCCCGCGCCGGTGGTCGCGCGCGGATAGGAATCGTTGATGAATGTCACGCTGTGGCCGATGAAAGCGTCGTCCTCGATCGTGACCCCTTCACAGACGAAGGTATGGCTTGAAATCTTGCAGTTCTTGCCAATTGTGGCATTCTTTTGAACTTCCACGAATGCCCCGATTTTCGTGTTGTCTCCAACTTCGCAACCATAGAGGTTGATGAATTTGGATAACTTGACGTCCTTGCCGAGCTTTACATCGGGGGCGATGCAGACGTAATCGGTCATAGCTGGACGACTTTTCCTTTCGCCTGGAGCGAAATGTCCGCGGCTTCCAGCATCCTCACCACGTGCAAGCCGGCCACGCCGTCGTTGAACGGTTTTTTGTCGTTCAGAATGCAGTCGACGAAGTACGCTGCCTCCACTTTGAGCGCCTCGATCTGTTCAACTTTCGGCGCCCACATGTCGCCTGTGCGGTAACTGACCAGTTGCTGATAGACCGCTTCACCGGTCTGCATCTGTACGCCCTTGTCGTAAATCTTGATCTTCTCGTCCGCTTCCAGATCATTCCAGACGAGCATCTTCTTTTCGCCGCCGATCAGCGTGGTGCGCACCTTGACGGGCGACAGCCAGTTCACATTGATGTGCCCGATGATGTTGTTCGGATAGTAGAGTGTCAGGAAAGCGACGTCCGCGACGCCATTCAGGTGGCGTTCACCGGTGGCCACGACGGCCTCGGGTTTTTCCTTGATGAGATAGTCCATGATCGACAGGTCATGCGGCGCGAGATCCCAGATGACGTTGACGTCGTGCTGGAACAGGCCCAGATTCACGCGCGTCGAATCGTAGTAGTACAGGTCGCCCATCGTTCCGTCGTCAATCAGCTGGTGAATACGCTTCACGGCGCCCGTGAACAGGAACGTGTGATCCACCATGATTTTCAGATTCTTGCGGTCGGCGAGTTCGATCAGTTCCTCGGCCTGCGCCGTCGTGCAGGTGAACGGCTTCTCGACGAATACGTGCTTGCCGTTCAGCAACGCCGACTTGGCCAGTTCGAAGTGAGTCCAGACGGGAGTGACCACAGCAACGACGTCAATGTCCGGCGATGTCAGCAACTCTTCGCAATCACTGGTCAGGTGAATGTCGGAATGCGATTGGCGCACGCGGCGAAGAGAATTGGGGCTCTTGTCGCAAACTGCCACAACCTTGGAATGTTCTTGGCCGTGGAAATTCCGGACAATGTTCGGACCCCAGTAACCGTATCCGATCACTCCGACCTTCAGCACGTCTTTTGCTACGTCCAGCTCGACGTCCTGTGCCAGACTTGCTTTGACCGGTGACTTTGCTGAAGATCCGACGCTCACGCTTGTCGCCATTTTCTCCGCCTTATGCGTAACTGAGTTGAGGAAGCAGTCAACTGACGTGCCGCTGGCAGAAGAATGCTTCCTGTTAAGAACTGCACCTGGGACAAAACCGAATCGCCTAACTCTGGTATACGTTCCGAGCTCTTCCAAATCTCAGTAGGCGCCGTCTCCGGTGAGAATCGCGCGCGGAGTCAGCAGTAGAATTTTCAGATCCAGCAACGGGGACCAGGAACGGGAATATTGCAGATCCAACCGAACCATCTCGTCAAAAGTCGTCCGGCTGCGGCCGTGCACCTGCCACAGTCCGGTAATTCCCGGCTTGGCTTCCAGCGAGCGCCGCCGATGCCAAACGTCGTACACGTCAAACTCGTACTGCACGGGCGGCCTGGGCCCAACCAGCGACATCTCGCCTTTCAACACATTAAAAAATTGGGGCAGTTCATCCAAGCTGGTTCGTCGCATCAGCTTCCCGATCCAGGTGACGCGAGGATCGTTGGTGATTTTGTAGACTGTTTTCGGATTCTTTCCTGCGCCCGCTGGATTCGATTTACCCGCGATAAACTTCTGCACGAACTCCCGGTGAATTTCCGCATCGTTTGCGATGTGCATCGAGCGGAATTTCAGGAACACAAACGGCTTGCCATACTGTCCAATCCGTTCCTGCCGGAAAAAGACCGGCCCCTTCGACGTCAGCCTGATAATCACCGCAAGAACCAGAAAGAGCGGCGAAAAAGCCAGCAGCGCGGAGGTGCCGCCGACGAGATCCATGGCGCGCTTGATCATCAGCGGCACCTTTTTCTTTTTTTCCGTCTCGACCAGGTCGGGGTAAAGTCGGGTAGTGACCACGCCTCCGCGCGTCCGGTCCGAAGAAATCTCCGGGAACGCGTGGAAAGATATGCGCAGGTGCGCAAGTTGACTTGGCTTGTAAATGCCTTGCAGCCCGGTCTTGATCTTCAACTCGATTGTGGTGAAGGCGGAGCTCACTTCAGCGGTTCCCAGTTCGGTGAAAATTACGCCGATGACGCTGCCCTCATCGAACCAACCCGTCAGGTCGGTTTCGCGGACGATCTGAGAAACGGATTCCGCAATTTGTCCCAGAACAATTTTGTCGTTCTTGGATTTCGGCAGAACCTCGCTGTCAATCAGCATCAGCACAAGGTGTTTGCGCGATCGCTCCGAGCGTTTCCGTTCCCGGCACAGCATCTGGCGGAATTGCTTCTCGGGAAACAAATGGCCGGACTCTTGTTCGAACGCGACATGCTGCAAAGGCCGGTTCTTGCCGTCCGACGATGATGCTGATGCTTTTTGTGCGCTCTGGCTCACGAAAGATCCTCGATCCTGCAAAACAATCGGAGACTTGAGAAAAGCATCTCCCAATAATTGCGAAACTTTACGGCTGAAAAGCGAGCCGCATTCCACGTGGTTCGGAGTACGCTCTCTCCGCGCGCGACGCAACCGAATTGCGCACCGAACTCACGGACGCGGAATCGATCTTCACCGCTACAGAACGTTGCAGTAGGCTAACTGACAACACCAACTGGTGATTCCCCTGGAAGTCGACGAGCAGTCCCTCGAGCCCGCGCAAAGGTCCCGATTCAATTCGCACCTTGTCGCCAACTTCTAGGTACGGGCAGGGATGGTTCGGAATTCCCGAAGCCACTAAAGCTTGAATTGCGCGAATTTCGTCTTCGTCCACCGCTACGAGTTGGCGATTGAAGCCCACGATCTGTATCACGCCTGGAATCTTGAGTATCGGCAGCCGATCCAATGGGTTGAATCGGCAGAACACATAGCCCGGAAACAGGGGCGAATCCACCTGCTTAATCCGATCCGACCAGCGTTTGCTGCTCTTGTAAAGCGGAAGAAACCATTCATAGCCGTTCGAAGCGAGGTTTTCGGAGATATTGACTTCCTGGCGTCCCCGGACTTGCAGCGCGAACCACGACACGGTAGCCGGCTGCGTATTCACTTCGCTGCAGTTGCGCCGGAAATCAGTGTCGTGAGCTGCGAACATAGGCTACCGCCCTTAGAGTCACATCGACTCGCGTCGGAACAGCCTTACGAATGCACGACGGATGCCACCGCGGGCCAACGAGCTACATTTCTGTAACCGCATGATTAGCAAAGGGTTAGATTATGATTGCGCCTGTTCGATACGCCTCCGTCAGGTCCTGCTTCGATGAACTTTGTTATCCCAGAATTGCAAATGTTTTCCGCCTTATACCGGTAACAAAAATGGGCACTTATTTTACGGAAAGGCAGCCGTCTTTCTCAAAAAGGGTTCTCAGGGGGATAAAATATCCCCAATCACGGGCTCCAGTTCCACCACGAACTGTGCCACTTTCGCCCTTCGGCAACCATCGCCCCAACAAATCCAGGAGCCGGTTCCACCGAACACATGGACCATTGATCGCTATCCTCCGCCTCGAGCTCCGCTGCGCGGCCGGGCGTTAGAGTCACTGTAAAGCTATCCAGTGGCAGACTTAGGCCA
>Ga0209624_10000419_pt1 | contig 37525 bp, 26 predicted proteins | sample JacPinW_OM2H0_O1_FD_188565 | JGI IMG/M metagenome (GOLD analysis project Ga0209624, IMG submission 188565) | Forest soil microbial communities from Algoma, Ontario, Canada - Jack Pine, Ontario site 1_JW_OM2H0_O1 (SPAdes) (version 2) | ecosystem: Environmental > Terrestrial > Soil > Boreal...
CCCAATCGGGGCCGAACACGAAGCCGGACCCTGACCTCAAGGTGCGCACGGCCCTGGACCGCGCGGCCGAGCGGATCGAGGGCAAGTTCACGAAGCAACCCGAGGTGGAGGCTTCCATCCGCGACACGATGGGACGGACGTACCTGGATTTGGGATTATACCCGGAGGCGCGTAATCAATTTGAGCGCGCGCTGGAGTTGCGGCGGCGAGCACTGGGGGCGGAAGATGCGAAAACCCTTAGAAGTATGACGAGCCTTGGACAGATTGCTCACTTGCAAGGAAAGTATGCCGAGGCGGAGGTGCTCGAAGGCCGAGCACTGGAGGCTCAGCGCCGTGTCGTGGGTCCTGAGCATCCCGACACGCTCAGCAGTATGAACAACCTAGCTATCGTTTTCGACGATGAGGGTAAGTACGCGCAGGCCGAAGCGCTCGACGTCCAGACCTTGAAGATCCGGAAGCGTGTGTTGGGCCCAGAGCACCCCGACACGCTTAGGTCCATTGGCAATTTGGGTGTCGATTACCAACGCGATGGCAAATACGCACAGGCCGAGGAGCTCCTGACCCAGGTCCTGGAGACCGAGAAGCGCGTGTTGGGCCCGGAGCACCCCGACACGCTTGCGTCCGAAACCAACTTGGGTGGCATCTACTTCCAAGAGGGTAAGTACGCGCAGGCCGAAGCAATCTTCACTCAGGAATTGGAGACCCGGAAGCGGATTTTGGGGCCAGAACACCCGGACACGGCTCAAACTCTATACAACCTGGCTTGTGCGGCGGCACACCGAGGAGACAAAGAGCGGGCAATTGCGCTATTGAGTCAGTCCGTGGATCACGGACTCCCTCGAAACGACTCCTTGGGAATAGAGAACGACACAGATCTCACTTCACTGCATGGCGATGCGCGCTTCGTAGCGCTTGTCGCTCACGCCAAACAAGTCGCGGAGGCCAAGCAGAAAACCGTGGCCACACACGCACCGCAATGACACTGGAGCCAGGCCTCCGTCCTAAGCGGGCTGCAGTTTGAATATTGTGCCGATTTGCAGTTGCCGTCCTTGTGCCTCCATTCCAAGCACGTCTCTTAGCAACCCCACCGCCGCGGAGAAGAGCAGAGCTTTTTCCTATTCGTAAGAGGCCTCGCAGTCAAGCAGATTCCATTTTCGAGGTCCAGAAATCCCTACAAAAATCTTTCCTGGCCACCATTAGCTTTTTTTCTTGCCTCCTCCTGTCAGTTTTCCCGCAGCTTTCCGCATGTAGGTATAGAGGTGGCTAAGAAGGCAGCCACACGGAGGATATATGAAGAACATTCAATTGGTGAAAATGATTTTGGCAATGGCGGCTATTCTAGCGGTTCCAAAGCTGGCATTCTCGCAGCTGCTTTTGGATAACTTTTCAACGGGCTCGTACGAGAAGAGTCTCAAGGCGGGCTCAGATACCAACGTTCAGTCCGGCAGCATGGTCGGCGGCAATCGCCTGACGTCGTTTCTCCTTTGTCCGCCCGGACCGTGCGGTGTGGACAATGAGTTTGCCCAGTCGGCTTCGTTCCAGATTCGCCCGGCAACGAAAATTGCGCCCGCAGCTCTGGTCTTCAGTGCTGGCTACAAGGCCTCGCCTCGTCTCGATGTCGAATACGGCTCTCCCACCGCGTTGAGCCTCAACTTGGCTTCCGCGTATGACCGCCTGCGGGTCAACTTTGACGGGGCCGACCAGATCATGAATTTCAACATTCTCGTCTACAGCAACGGCAACAGCCTGTACAGCCAGACCGGATGCAATCTGTCGCCGCCATTCTACGGAGCGCCCTACAGTGTCGACTTCCCGTTTGCCGATTTCACGCCCGGACAGGGAACTCCGGGCGCCGATTTCAGCGATATCACGCTGATCGATTTCATCGATCAGACGGAGGGAGCGCTGGGCGCTGCGGATTGGGCCATCACTTCCTTCGAAGCAATCCCGATCGGCGCGCCGCCTGGCAACGTCACCTGTTTGGGATTGGGAACCTAGTAAGGCCGCAGTCGGACCATTACTTCAATGCCAAGGGGCAATCTTAAAAAACACTAAATAACTATAAAGAGAATTTTATGAAAAACAGAGCAATGAAAACGAAGATGCGGGTCCAGTTTCCTCTTGCAAGTAAGCGAAATCTGGGAGCCGCTCTGATGCTCGTACTGCTGGTGGCAACGGTTGCGCACGCGCAACTTACGCCCAGCGGCGATTCCTACACCAACACGGCAGACCCGGCCACAAACTACGGCGCCAAGACGGTGCTCGATGTCGAGAGCGCCTCGCAGACGACTTACATTCAGTTTAATTTGTCGTCGATCCCGTCTGGGTACACCGGCGCCGACATCACCCAAGCCACGCTGAAGCTCTATGTCAATGCCGTGACCAAGGCGGGTAGCTTTAATGTGGACTACGTCAACGGCACATGGTCCGAGGGGACGATCGACGCGAACAACGCTCCCGCGCTCGGCTCGACGATTGCGGCCAGCGTCCCGCTCACCACCGCGGACAAGAACCAGTACATCCTCATCAACGTCACCGCGGCGGTGCAGGCATGGCTGAACGGAAGCGAGCCCAACGACGGCATCGCGCTGGTCGGCAATAGTCCGCTCAACGCCAGCTTCGACAGCAAAGAAAGCACGACGACGAGCCACTCGGCGGAGTTAGATATTGTGTTCGCCGGAGGCGGCACGCTCACGGGTGTGACCACGGCGAGCGGCAGCGGACTGATGGGCGGCGGTACCAGCGGCACGCTGAGCCTGTCGCTGACCGATGCCTGCGCGGCGAAGCAGGTGTTGCAGTGGAATGGCACGGCTTGGGTATGCGTGAATCTCACTGGAAGCGGCACCATCACGGGCGTCACCGCTGGCACGGATCTCACCGGCGGCGGCACCAGCGGCAACGTCACGTTGAGCCTGAACACCACAGCGACCAATGCGCTATATGCCCAGTTGGCCGCGAACAACACCTTCAGCGGCGCACAGACGATCAACAACACGACGCTTATCTCCGGCGCGAACAGTTCGGGCATGTTGCAAGTAACGACCACCGCGACCTCCGGGGGCGCTTCGGCCATCGTCGGCAGTGCCTCAGCCACTGGGACGGGCACTACGATTGGCGTGACAGGATTTTCCTCCGCCACGTCTGGCTGGGGAGTCTACGGCACCGGCGCCGGGGCTGGGGTCTTCGGCGTCGGCGCCGCCGCCGGCGCTGGGGTCTACGGCGTCAGCGAGGGCACCGGGGCTGGGGTCTTCGGCGTCGGTGATGAAGGACCGGCGGTTCAGGGCTATAGTAAAACCGAATACGGCGGATACTTCTATGGCGGAAGCACTGGCGTCTATGGCGAAAGCGACACAGACTCCAGCATCACACCGGCAATTTACGGGCTCGAAGAAGGTTCCACAGCCCAAACAATTGGCGTTTTCGGTGAAACTTTTAGCAGCGCCGGCGCCGGCGTGTACGGACAAAACTCAGTAGAGCGGAGCGGAACGGGCGGTTTAATCAACAACGGCAGCGGCGTCTGGGGCGACGGCGGGACGTATCCATTGGCTATCGGAGTCGTGGGCACCTCAGATAATGTAGCCGGTGGATTCTTCGTTAACAACAACACCGATTACTACACCTTAGAAGGTTATAGTGCGAGCACAGGCGGATACCCATTTTCCGCCTACAACGCGTCCGGCAATGGCTGCAATATCGATTCGTCCGGTGACATAAACTGCACGGGGTCCAAGAATGCGGTCGTTCCGATCGATGGCGGCCAGCGCAAGGTTGCGCTTTCTGCCATTGAGTCTCCGAAGAACTGGTTTGAGGACTTCGGCTCAGAGCAGTTGTCGAAAGGTGCTGCCGTTATAGCGCTCGAACCGGAATTCGCCCAGACCGTCAATACCAGCCTTGAGTACCATGTGTTCCTGACCCCGAACGGCGACTGCAAGGGCCTTTACGTCAGCCAGAAGACGCCGACGTCGTTCGAGGTGCGCGAACTGGGTGGCGGGACCTCGAGTGTGAGCTTCGATTTCCGGATCGTTGCCCTACGGAAAAACTTCGAGAACATCCGTTTAGCGGACCACACCAACGACCCTGATCCAATGAAGATGATGAAGAAGGGAACTCCGACCCACTTTGACAGCAGGCGGCTGATCCCTCCCAAGGGAGAGGCCCAGGTGGTGCGGCCGATCACACAACCAGTCAAGAAGTAGAAGTCATCCGTGCGGGACCAGAGGTCGAGCTCATTGCAATCGAAGAGGAGGATCGCAAAGCAGCATCCTCGCGGGCTCTCTGTGGAGACGCACCAGCGCAAAAAACCAAAAAAAAGAGCTGATGTGTTCGAAGCGATCGGTTTTGCCCAGGGCCGGGACGCCACAGGGGGTCCCGGCCCATACGTAATCATTCAACGCGAAAACGAAGTCGCCGCACTCTACTCGGTATTGAGCGCCACCCGCGGATCGATTCGTGAGACTCGGATGCCTGGCAGCAGGCATGCCAACACTCCTATCGCTGCGAGCAAGAAAACTGCCGAAAGAAAGACGCCCGGATCTAAAGGAGTGGTTTCGAACAGAAGCTGTGAGAGCGCGCGAGTGGCAAGCAACGAGAGGCCGACGCCGAGTGCGACGCCAACTGTGACTAACGATCCTCCCTGGCGCAAGACATTCCGGAGTATGTCTTGCCGACTGGCGCCGAGAGCCATGCGGATGCCGAATTCGCGCGTGCGCTGGAGGGTCACGTACGAGACCACACCATAGATGCCGAGCGCACACAGAAGCAGTGCGAGACTGGCAAAGGCGGTCATTAAGCCGACGCTGTAAGTGCGCTCGGCCAGTGTGTGCGAAACCACCTCGCGCATCACGGTGATCCGCTCGACCGGCTGGTTCGGATAGAGCGATTGAATCTTTACCCGCACGTTGTTGGTCAGCAGCGCAGGATCGCCGCCTGCGCTGCGCACGAACAGATTCATTGAGGCAAGAACGTGGTTCGTGTCGTCCTGAGTGTAAGGCATGTAGATCGCGGGTTCGCTCGGCAGATCGAGCGCCCGCTGCCTGACGTTTGCCACTACTCCAACGATCTCCCGCAGAGGCGGCGGCCGATTGTTGCGGCTGCCAAGCGCGAGATAGTTTACGGTAATGTGCTTGCCGATCGGATTCTGCTCCGGATAGAAGCGCCGCGCCGCCTCGGCATTGATGATGACGACCGGCGGGGCATTCCGATCGTCATGATCAGAGAAATAACGTCCGCGCACGAGCGAGGCCCCGAGCGCTCGGAAAAAATCTGTGCTGATCCAGCAGCCCTCGGCGGATGGAGCGTGGACATCGTCGTTAGGCCGATCGTCGAAGCTCAGCGCCGCACTCATCGCGTGAGCTCCCGGCATGCAATCGGAGACAGCAGCCGAGCTGGCGCCGGGCAGGTTGGCCACTCCGCTCAATACGCTGCGCCAGAAGGGGTATCCCTCGGGTCCGAAATAATTCGTTCGCAGATAGGCGCTCAGGACTCTCGTCGGCTGGAATCCCAGGTCGACTGACTGCAGGCGCACGAAGCTGCGCACCAGCAAACCCGCACAGACGGTGAGCACTACCGCGCAGGCAATCTCAGCAACGATCAGCGCCGAGAACGGACGCCGCTGCGCCTTGCCAGTTTCGGTGCGCCCGCAGCGCAAACCGGAAGAAAGATCGAGACCTGAGAGCACGCTGGCGGGCAGAACGGCGAAGAGCACGCTGGTGAGCGCCACTAAACCGATACTTATAGAGACCGCCGGCAGGTTCAGGTGCAGGCCATCCAGTCGCGGCAGCGCCAAACCGGGAATCTGTTTGACTAAGCCGACCGACATCGAAGCCAACGCGAGTCCCAAGGCCCCGCCTATCGCGCTTAGCAGCAGTGCTTCCACAAGGAGTTGCTGGCGAATTCTTGCCCGGCTCGCTCCCAGTCCCAGGCGGATCGCCAGCTCAGGTGAGCGCTTTACCGCGCGCGACAGCAGCAGGGCCGCCGTGTTCATACAGGTGACGAGCAGCACCAATGCCACCCCAGCCATGATGAGGTTGAGCTGCTTCGTGACGGGTCCCACAATGAAGTCTTTGAGCGGCGTGAGTTGCACCCGCACATCGTTCGGCTCGCCTTCTCCCCGGCGCAGGATGGCAGTAAGCTGCTGTTCGGCAACGCTGCGGCTCACTCCTGGCTTCAGCCGCGCGACTACATCGAGGAACTTGTTGGCACGCCAGTTCATGAACGGCCATGCCGGTTCGGTGGACATTTTGTCCCAAACCTCGATATCAGAATAAAGGTCGGGCATCGGCGGGAGAACTCCAACGATTACAGAGGAAACGTCCTCAATGATGAGCGTACGTCCAATCACCTGCGGATCTCCGCCGAACTGTTCCTTCCAGAACTTCCAGGAAATTATGACGCTCGAATTATGCAGGGAGTGATACTCGTCCGGAGTGAACAGGCGTCCCAGCACAGGACGAAGCCCTAACACATTGAAGAACTGCTGCGAGCCTGCGGCACAGTTCAAAACCCGCGGTGGACCATCGCCACTCCAGGGCTCCGAGAAATGCGGGATGGCTGCGCCGATTTCGGAGAAGACCGTATTCTGATCGCGATAGTCACGAAAATCCGGACCTGAATTAGACCGGCGGGCATCGCCGAGCGAAGCCGCATGGGAAGAGACAACGTACAGACTTCCCGGATCGGCGAAGTGCAGCGGCGAGAGCAGAACTTGAGCGAACACACTGAAGATTGCCGAGTTGAGTCCGATGCCCAGTGCCAGCATCAGCACCGCCATGGTGTAGAACCCCGGCGCGCGCCGCATGCCGCGCCAGGCATAACGTAGGTCGCCAAGCAGATTGGCGATCTTCGGCCGCGGCAAAAACTCCTTACGCCACCTCATCCGGACCACCTCGGCAGGAGGGGATTACAACTATCGCGCTCAGCGCGAGAAAATTTAATTGCAATCGTTGTGCCGAAGACTTTAGTCGGGATTTCAATGGCTTGCAGAGCAAGGCGCAGTGAGTAGTTGTTCGCCAATGCGAACCGGTGTCCAAGAATGGACGACTGGCTTGACCTATTACCGGGAGCGAGCTTCCTCCTCGCCAATGAATCACACCACAGGCGACACGATTTGAAGTAAATCTGACGAATATAGAACTTTGTCTCGGCTGCGCTCAGGATGACAACGGGAAAGTATGTATTCAAGCGATCTTCCCGAGCACAACCCTACCTAGCGATTCTCGATTAGCTTCGTGGCTAGAAAGGATTTGACCACGATCTGATTGGGTTGCATGCCTACGGGGATGATGGTCAGTAGGGAATATTCCGAGGGCTCGAATTTCTTTTTTGGCTGACGCTTCTGAATTACGGCTAGGTCTCCGGAGCCGGAATCTAATATCAATAAATAGTTTTGATTCTGCGAGAGGGCTAGTGCGTCGGGATTACTGCCTACGGGCAGATAGGCGATGATCTTACCCAGGTCTATGTCGTAGACTGCGATGTTATTCGATCCAAAGTTAGAGATATAGAGGCGCGAGTTATCTTGAGATATTACTCCGCGAGTTGGTTCGGTTCCTACCAGGTAACTTCCTGATACTTCATTGGCAACGGTTTCGATGATGGAGATACTGCCGGCGTCGAAATTGAAGGCGGCTAGTTCTCCTCCGTCGGGCTTGAGCGCCAGACTTACTGGGGACTTCCCTACATCCAGGAGCGCTAGAAGTTTGTCGGCCTTTAGGTCGACGCTGGCTACCTGGCCTGATCCGGAGCAGGAGATGAAGGCCTTCGAGGAATCGGGAAGGATGGCGATGTCTTCGGGATGGATGCAGATGTTGATGGCGGAGCGCACGGCGAGGCGCGTGGCGTCGATGATGGAGACGGAGTTATCGGCGCGATTGCTGACTACGACGGTTGATCCGTCGGGCGAAACACGGGCCAGGCCAGGGCTTCCGCCGACGTTAAGCGTGGCCGCGACAGAGCGACGATCGAGGTCGAGGACGGAGACGTTGGCGGAGCCGGAGTTGGCTACGTAGGCGCGGTGGCCGTCGGGCGAGACGTCGATGAAGTAGGGGCGTCCGTGGACGCCGATGGTGGCGACGACTTTATTTTGCTCGGCGTCGATTACGGTGACGTTGGAAGAGCCGGAGTTAACTACGTAAATTTCGTTGCGCTTGGGATTGGCTGAGACTCCGGTGGGATCGGTGCCGACCTGCAGGGTGCGGACGGGAATGAAGCTGCGCAGGTCGACTACGGTGACCGTGTTGCTTTTGCCGTTGGTGATGTAGGCGTATTCGCGATAGAGCGGGCCGTACACGGGGAGGGTGCGCTGGTGGAAGTAATACCATCCGGCGGCCAGGACTAGCGGGATGAGGACGGCGAGTAGGAGGAATTTTCTCATTTTCTCGGGGGACGAGTTGGCTTCGCTTAAGGCAAGAGAGTATCAGATGGGGCGAGCGTCAATAAAAGCGGAACTGCACTTGGACATTCATCCGCGTTGGGCAAGTTTGGCCGTCCTCTGCTACTGGCTCGAACGTCCATTGCGAGACGGCCTTGATCGCTTGTTGGTCGAGTCCTGGAGTCAGGCTTTTTTTTACCTTGATATCCGCCAGCTTGCCCTCCGTAGTCAAGATGGCAGAGAGTGTAACCGTACCCCTGAATCTTTTTCTTCCGATCCTGGTCGTCGTATTCGGGGTCCGGCGTGTGGATTCGGCGCGGGAAGACTCCGCGGCGGTTGTGGCAGAGTGGCACGCCGTCGTAGGTTTCCTTCGTCGAATTATCCTGGCTAAGCAGGCTGGCTGGGTGCGCCGGAACAATTATCAGCGCGATGGCTAGGGCGACCAGGCGGATTCGTTGCATACAATCAATCCTGTGAGAATGTTGGTAGTGTACACATTCCCTCAGCGGCAAAAGCCGGTATTCAAGACAGGCCCTTTATCGCAGCGCAGAAGCGCTACGCCACCCAAAACCAGGGACAAAGGCCGTGAAGCGCCGTGCCACCCAAGAGCAAGGACAAGGCTGAGTTCTTTAGTGAGGTCGCATTGTTTTTTGCCGCAGGTACAGCACTGCTAAAGCCGTCCCCTTTCAAAGCGAATTCAAATGCAAGGTAAATTCAAATGCGAAGCAAATCCAAAGTGACGCCCTACGAAACCGTTGCGCCGGCGTGGGTGTGGGCCGACGCGGGGATGCTTCTTCCTAGCACGGCCGCGATTTGCCTCACCTGCTCCATCAATGCGTCGAACTGATCGGGGTAAAGGGATTGCATGCCGTCGGACAGGGCGCGGTCGGGATCGTGGTGGACCTCTACGATCAGGCCGTCGGCTCCTACGGCTATGGCGGCGCGGGAGAGTGGCGTTACTTTGTTGCGCTTGCCGGTGCCGTGGCTGGGATCGACGATGATGGGGAGATGGCTTAGGCGCTGGACGGCGGGGACGATGCTGAGGTCGAGGGTGTTGCGCGTGTGATCGGCGAAGGTGCGCACTCCGCGCTCGCAGAGGACGATGTTGTAGTTGCCCTCGCTCATGATGTATTCGGCGGCCATGAGAAATTCTTCGAGCGTGGCGGCGATGCCGCGCTTGAGGAGGACGGGCTTGCGGGCGCGCCCGGCGCGCTTGAGGAGGGAGAAGTTTTGCATGTTGCGGGCGCCGATCTGAATCACGTCGGCGTATTGGTCGACTAAATCGAGCGATTCGTAGTCGACGGCTTCGGTGATGATGAGCAGGCCGAAGCGATCACGGATCTCGGCCATGATTTTTAGGCCTTCTTCGCCGAGGCCCTGGAAGGAGTATGGAGACGTGCGGGGTTTGTACGCGCCTCCGCGAAAGAACTGGGCTCCGGTGCGAGCTACGCGTTCGGCGGTGGCGAAGGCCTGGTCGCGGCTCTCGATGCCGCAGGGGCCGGCGACGATGGCGAGATCTTTGCCGCCGATGGTTACGAGCGAGTTCGGGAACTTGATGACGGTGTTATCGGGCTTGGTGTCGCGGCTGACCAGTTTGTAGGGCTTGGAGACGCGGATGACTTCCTGGACGCCCGGCATTTCTTCGAGCGTGCCGGCTTCGACTTCGCCTTTGTTGCCGGTGATGCCGATGGCAGTGCGCTGGGCTCCGGGCATGGAGTGGGCGCGGTAGCCTAACGATTCGATTTTTTGGCAGACGGCGCGGACCTGGTCTTCGGTGGCCTGCGCTTGCATGACTACTAACATAGGAGATCCTCTGGAACTATTAAGTCTAGCTTTGTGCGGGGGCGTTGGGCAAACTTGGGCTGCCGGCGGGAGCTTTTAACGGCCGAGACGCGGAGAAAAACACTTGCGGGGAAAACCTTTCATTGCTGCTCTAGACTTGCTTCATGGGTGGGGTTCGGGTGCGCGAGTTTTCTGAAAAGGATCCGCTTCGGTGGGCGGCGGATTGCAAGCATTCGGCGAGGACTTCGCGGCGGATTGGGATTCATACTTCGATTGCGGGCGGGGTGGAGAATGCGGCGGAGCGGGCGTTTCGGTTGGGGTGCAATACTTTTCAGATTTTCTCTACCAGTCCGCGGCAGTGGCGGCCCTATGCTTTGGGGCGCCCGCAGTGCGAGGCCATGAGCGAACTGCGGCGGCAACATGATCTGAAGCCGCTGGTGATTCATTCGAATTATTTGATTAATTTGGCGGGGACTAACTCGGCATTTCTTAAGAAATCGATCGCGGCGTTTCGGGGTGAGGTGGAGCGAGGGCTGGCGTTGTGCGCGGAGTATCTGGTGCTGCATCCGGGATCGTTTCGCGGAGGTGGCCGTGAGGAGGGATTGGCGCGGACGGCGGCTTCGATCGCGGAGGCTTGCTCGGGGATGGATTTGTCTGCGGGTGGGCTGACGATATTGATTGAGAATACGGCGGGAGCGGAGTATTCGCTGGGAGGGACGTTCGAGCAAGTGGCGGAGTTACTCGCGTTGCTGCGTGCGCACGTGCCGGTCGGGGCTTGCATTGATACGTGTCACACGCATGTCGCGGGATATGACATGGTTACTCCGGAGGGGCGCGCGCTTACTTTGCGGCATCTGGGGGAGACAGTGGGATTTCAGAATGTGCGGGTGTGGCATTGCAATGACGCTAAGGCGGAGCGGGGGGCTAAGCTGGATCGACATGAGCATATTGGACGCGGGAAGTTGGGGCTGGAAGTTTTTCGGGCGCTGCTGAATGATCGGCGGTTGAAACATGCAGCGTTTATTGCGGAGACTCCGATGGAGAAGGCGGGGGATGATTTGCGGAATGTGGAGGCGCTGAAGAGCGTGGTGAAGCGGAGGCGCTACCGCTGAGACGCTGCGTTTTTACCATGGCGGCACGAGTCACGGAGAAAACCTTGGACAAGAGCTTACCGCAGCAGCGCTCCCTCAGCGGGTAAAACCCGAGTTAAAAACCATCCTTTTCTCGCAGCGGTGAACCGCTGCGCCCCCCAAAGGCAAGTGCAGTGAAAACTCTTTTCGGCAGGTTAGTGCGAGAGGATTTTAACTAATCGCGACTGCTTACGGGGCAGAAAAGGGGAACTGGCTAGCTGTCCGTCGAAATGGCCTGACCAGCGGCCGGGGACAGGCTTGTGGCAGGAGGGGCACGCGCCTTCGGCGGTCAGCTTATATTTCTTGATCAGATATCCGTAACGCTGAATCAGCAATTCCCCGCAGTGGGCGCAATGCGTGTCTTCGAGGCCGTCGACTAGGCCGGGAAGATTGCCGGCGTAGATGTAGCGCAATCCGGCATCGCGGCCGATGGCGGCGGCGCGCAGCAGATCGGCGGGACTGGTGTCGGCGAGCGAAGTCATTTTGTAATCCTGATGAAAGGCAGTGACGTGCCACGGAATGTCGGTCGAGACGCCGGCCAGAAACGCGGTCAGCTGCCGGAGTTCGTCGTCGCTGTCGTTGAATCCGGGAATGAGTAGAGTGACGATCTCTAGCCAGATGCCCGTGCGGTGCAGAGTGCGAATCGTGTCGAGGATGGGCTGGAGGCGTCCGCCGAGCTGACGATAGTGGCGATCGTCGAAACTCTTGAGGTCGACTTTGTAGAGGTCGATCCAGGGATGGAGATAGTCGAGGACCTGCGGCGTGCCGTTGCCGTTGGAGACGAATGCGGTGAGCAGTCCGGCTTCGCGCGCCTGGCGGAAGACGGCGACCGCCCACTCGCTGGTGATTAGAGGCTCGTTGTAAGTGCTGACCACGACTTTTGCGCCTTGGGCGAGCGCGTCTTTCACTAGCAATTCTGGCGTGGCTTCGAGCGGCGGTGAGACGGCATTTGGATCGCGCAGCGCTTGGGAGGTGACCCAATTTTGACAGTAAGAGCAGTGCAGATCGCAGCCCAGCATGCCGAAGCTGTAGGCGAGCGCTCCGGGATAGGCGTGAAAGAATGGCTTCTTCTCGATGGGATCACATTGCACTCCGGCAACGTAACCCCAGGGGACGTAGAGTTGTCCGCCGTGATTGAAGCGGACTTTGCAGACGCCGGGCTGTCCCTCGGGAATGGGGCAGCAATGGCCGCAGGAATAGCAGCGGATGCGATGGCTATCGATTTTCTCCCAGAGTGCGGGGTCGGCTTCGCGGACCCGCGCGTCGGCGGTCAGGATGTCGTGCAACGTGGACACAGGTCTATTTTACGGCTGTTTGACGCTTGACGTGCTAATGCGAATTGGCGGATTACACGCTGCTCGATCGTCACACTCGGCTCGTGCTTTACCACGGGGAACCCGGGGTTACACCGGGAAGGCTTTCAGTTGCTTTCTGGCTTCGCGTTGTGCTGATGGATCCAGGCTTCGGCTTGCTGCCTTGCGGCGGAGACTTGGGCGCGAGTCATTTGGGAGGCTAGGCCCGCGAGGCGAATCTTGCTGTTCTGGTCTCCGCCGGCGAAGGCGATGGCGGACCACATGTAGGCCTTGGAGAGATCGGAAGGAACTCCGCGGCCTGCCCAATAGTAGGCGCCGAGCGTGGCTTGCGCGGCGACGTAGCCTTGATCGGCGGCGCGCTCGAACCATTGCATCGCTTGCGCGTCGTCGGGCGGATAGCTCGCGTGGCAGCGAATGCCCATCTGCCATTGCGCCTCGGCATCGCCATGATTGGCCAGTCGCTGCAATTCGGCGAGCGACGTGGCTTGCGGGCGTTGCCCCGAGGCCGATGAGGCCGCCTCGACAACTTCGGCGGAGGTCCGCTGAGCGGCCTGCGGCGAGGTAAGCCAACGCTTGCCTACGATAGGTCCGACGACATAGCCGAGAACGGTTGCTACGACGACCGTCACCAAGCCCAGCAGCGCGCGGTAAACCAGGCGAGGAGGCGCGCCCGAAGGTTCGGCGCGAGAGTCGAGATCGGGCTCAGGGGGCGGCGATTGGGGCGTCGGTTGGGGCATTGCTTCCAGCGTCGATCTGGACATCGATCGGATCGGTATCCGACCCTTTTCGGGCTGGGAGCTTTCCGTCTGCATCGTTTCGCGATCGGTCGCCTGCTGATCAATGTTCGGAACCATTTCGACGAGACGCTCCAGGATAGCTTCGTGCGCCTTGGCGAAAGCGTGGGGGTGCGGAGAGAAAACCTCAAGTAGCCCGACCACGCGAAAATCGCAGACGATGGGAACCGCGATCAGCGAGCCGATGCCGAGTACGCGGCCAACTTCGGGATCAACTCGCGGATCGTTGGCCATATCCTCGCACGAGACGAGCTGTCCACTGCGAACGCATTCGCCCGAGAGACCGTGTTTTATTTCTACAACGGATCCTAGCGGTGGGGTGGGGTCGCCGAATCGAGCGCGGCAGACCATCTGGTCATCACTCGAAGGGCGGGTCGAAAGGCGAGTCAGAAAGGCGAGCGCAGCGCCGCTGGCGCCGGTCAGATTTTGGGCGCGTTGGGTAATCAAGGGCAACACTGAGTCAACATCAAAACCGAGTTCGCGGACTTCTTGGCGAACCGTCTCTAGCGCCGAGAGCGCTTCGCCAGGCGGCGGCGTTGAGAAGATGGGTTCAGATTCCCCGGCACTTTTCGGCCCTGATGAGAGGACCGGCGCAGGTTCGAGGATTTTTTCTTCAGCGCGCCACGAGGTTTCCGTGCTTCGAAGCGCGCGATGATTCGTGGCGATCAGCAGATTAGCCAGGAGCCATTCTTTCAATATTCGCCGAGAACCTGGCGAAAGGGCGCAGAATCGAATGCCTCCGCGGCCAGCGTCGTCGCTCCAGATGACCTGGCCGCTGCCGTGAACGTAACCCTTGGTTTCGGGGAGATCGAGGCAAAGCGCGACGGTTCGATTCACTTCGAGGCGTTCGCCGGTTTGAACGGCGAAGCCCTCTTCGTGCAGATCGAGCAATTCGCTCAGGTCGACGGCAACGCCGGCGGGACCGTCAAAACTGACATAGACGGGCGTATGGAGTTTTTGACGAACCTTGCGGCGCCGATCTTGAGCGGATGCGTCGCAGGAATCCAGCAATCCTTCATCGCTGAATTCTTGTTTGGGCAATCTTTCTTCAGACAATCTTTCTTCGGGCAATCCTTGACCGCGCGATCGTAGAGCGCTCGGCTCCATAGTTACCTTAATATTAACTCAGGGAGCCGACGGAAGGCACCAAGAGATCAGGAGGGGAAGTCAGTTCATAAAGCCCATTAAAGGTTGGCGGCGAGAAACTGGCCGTCTCGTTCACCAGCGGGAACGAGAACATTGGCGGTGGTCAGCACCCGATCGAGCGCGTTGGCCAGCGTGGGCGGAAATTCAGAAGTGAGGAGGTTGACATCGAGTTGCAGATCGCGATGGCTGTAGATGCGATACACGACCAGCGAGCCGCGGTGCCGGTTTGAAGTTGTGACCAAGTCGAGGGTTAATTTCCACAAGGGCTGGTTGGCTAGCGCCGCCATGTGCGGGAACTTGCTCCAGGGAAACTGACGGTTGGTATCCGCTGCCGACGCGTGGTCACCGGGAAGAGACTTGAGATGAAGTTCGAAGCCATCGAAATCGTTGCTGCGGAAGGCGGCGATGAGGATGGTACGGACCTGATCGAGATCGACGGCCACTTTGAGTTCGGCAACCGCGCGACGGACCGAAAGATTATTGATTACGATTTGCCGTTGGTCGATGGTGCGCTGCGCCACACGCCGCAATTCGCCAAACTCGAGATAGTTGAGATGCTGAACGCCTAGCCAGATACCGGTTCCGACGACGGCCAGCACGAGTCCGAGAGTGCTGCCCGTAGGCCACAGCAGGAAGAGGCTGAGCATGGCAAAAATGGCAGAAACGGCGTAGAGAACGATGACCACCTGGCGATGAGAAAAGCCCATCGCCAGCAACTTATGGTGGATGTGTTCGCGGTCGGCTGTGAAAATCGGGTGGCCGCTCATCAGCCGTCGCAGGATGGAGAGCAAGGTTTCGAGAATCGGCAATCCGAACGAGACCACCGGAATGGCCACGGCCACGAACGTCGGAGCTTTCTGGGCCCCGGCAAGAGCCAACGCGCTGAGCATGAAGCCTATGAAGAGGCTGCCCGAGTCACCTAGAAAAATCGTGGCCGGATTGAAGTTGAAGCGCAAGAATCCAAGGATGGCGCCGGCTAGCGTCACGCTCATCAGCGATGCCGGCCAGGAATGATTGACTAACGAGACGACGAAAAAAACCATGGTCGAAAACAAGGCCGATCCGGCTGCCAAGCCATCGAGACCATCGATCAGGTTAAACGCATTCGTGATCGCGACCACCCAAAGCACGGTGAGGGGTAAACCGATGAACCAGGGCAGTATGTGCTGGCCGAAGAGAACCGGTATTCCAAGGATGCGCATTCCGCTGGCGAACAACATGGCGGCAGCGATCGCCTGCACGCCGAATTTCAGATACGGTCCCGCGCCGCGGAAATCGTCGTAAATGCCGAGACCAAAAATCAAGCAGGCCGGCACATAGACACGGAGAAGCGTGGAGGGCGCGAGCGCATCAACCAACTGGGGAAATACTAGGGAGAGTCCCAACCACAGGCTCAAGCTGACCGAGAAGGCCAGGAAAATCGCTACGCCCCCCAAACGAGGTAGCGCTATCCGATGGATATGCCTCCCGTCCTGCGGGAGGTAAACCCATCCTCGGCGAGTGGCCATATCTCGCACTTGGCGGGTCGCCACAAACGATAAAGCCAACGAGAACGCAAATAGCCCAAAAAACAGGAGTGTCAAAAGCAGACTATCCTTTCGGCTGAAACCATCGGCATTTCAAGCCACGATCGCACGGATTTTCCGCCACTCTTTCCAGACGAAGGTTTCCTGACGAAGCGTGGGACGTTCGCAATATTGGTTGCAGAAACTATACATCCCCCGGCTCGCGGTGAGCAAATGCTCTAGCGCTAGTGTGAGGGTTAATGCAGCCATGGGCGGACGATGTCAGAGCATTTGAGGTCGTGGTCAGATATAGCGCTCGGTTCTGCCGTCTTCCACTCGGATCCTCACGAGCGACCCCCTGTTCCCGCGAACGCGAACAGTCGGGAGAATGACGCACTTTTAAAAAGTTTGGAGGGGAAAGCAGAAGCCGTCACCACCACATTGCTTCGTAACGCAAACTCTAAACGCAATTCTTTCGGTTTGCTAAGACCCGTTGGCAAAGGAAGACTAACGTTGACGATCGACGGGACTCTGACAGACTACCAGGACGCCGCGGCGGATGAACAAAAGCCAAAAAAAAGCGCACTCGATGGTTTGGTCAGCGCGTCCGGAATAGTGACCAGCCAACCATGCCCAATCGACTATCCACCGCGCGATTCGGAGCGGCGACACGAAATCAGGGAAGCGCTTCTTCACCCCTCCACACCCGGGCATCGCTCGCCGAAAGATTGAACCGATAATCGCGTGAAACGACCGAATCTTCGGTGTCGGGTTGTGCGTCTGTACCGCGCGGCATTAGAATTGCATAGAGTTATGCAGCGCATCCCGAAGTTCCTCTTGCCCCGTTCGAATCCAGTGGTTGTGCTTCTCATCGTTGGTTTACTCCAACTGGCCCTGGCGCAGGACAGCGGCCGTGTCCAAAACACCACCAACCAAAGCGAGCAACCCACGGAGCCATCGAGAAATGCCACTCCGTCTCCGCCAGGAAACTCTGAACAAACACCCCCTCCGCCGTCCAATTCCTCCGCACTCGTCATCGGTCCCGGAGATGAAGTAGAGATCACAGTGTATGGCGCGCCCGATCTTTCGGAGCGCACTCGCGTGAGCGCCGATGGCAACATCTCGATGCCGTTGATCGGTTATGTTCGAGTGGCTGGCCTCAGCAGCAGCGAAGCGCAATCGGCCATCGAAACTCAGTTGCAGCAGAATAACGTTGTTAACGAGCCGCACGTCTCGGTATACGTCAAGGAATACAACAGCAGCGGAATTTCTGTGGCCGGCGAGGTCGCCAGGCCCGGTGTCTATTCGGCTCTGGGGCCCCATAGGTTATTCGACATCCTGCAAACCGCCGGAGGGCTCTCGGAAAAAGCCTCGGGTTCAGTTACCATCTCGCACAAAGGCAACGAAGAAAACCCTGTCACCGTTGAGCTTTCGAAGAACCCCGCGGAGATGGCACGGAGCAACGTTGAATTACATCCCGGTGACACCGTGTTCGTTGCCAAAGCAGCGATGGTTTATGTTTTGGGAGAAGTGGTAAAGCCAGGCGGATATATCCTAAACTCAACTGGCGCAGTGACCGTGTTGCAAATAGTGGCTGCGGCCGGGGGGCCAACGCACTCTGCCGCTGAGGGGCGTACCAGGATGCTGCGGCGGACCCCGAACGGGTTGCAAGAGTTACCCGTGCCATTGAAGGCGCTGTTGCGCGGCAAAACTGCAGATATTCCCGTCTCGGCGGAGGACATACTCTTTGTCCCAAGCAGCCGTACGAAGGCTTTTCTCACCGCTAGTTCAATTATTGCTAGCACCACTGCAACCGCAGCTATATACCGAGTTTTCTAAAGAAAGTGCACGTACCCGGCGGCTTTGCGGCGCATCTCGGCAATTCTTGAGGCAATTCGACTTGTCCGCAACTTCACTGGAAAGGTCTCCCTAAGATCGCTAGAAATTCGATAGAAAAGCGCGATTTCGCTGCTCCGCTACATACCTTCACATCGCTGGGATTGATGCTGGCGGGGTGCATCTTTACGAGCACTTCGTTACCCCCATATTTCGGCACAGCGGTTTCTTCGTACCGCAATTGCGACGGATCGCCGTATGAATACAGCAGGACAGCTTTCATAAGAACATCTCCTCGTTTTGCCGTTTTAGAAGCGAGATTCCGACTCCCAGAACCGCCTTATTTGACCCTCCCGGAACTCAGAAGATCAGGCCACGTTGTTGACTTCGCCTCCGGCGCATACCTAACATGACTGCACCTAGAAGCCTAGTGGATGGAGGCAATCATCATGGCAGCACAGCCGCAATCGTGGAGCGCCGAAAATCAAGCTATTGTCATTCGCCGCGCCACTCCAGCCGACGCAAGAGTGTGCGGCAGAATCTGTTTCGAAGCCTTTGGTGCGCTCGCCAAAAGGCACAATTTCCCCAACCATTTCCCACTTCCCGGGCATGCACTCTGGACCATGTTTTCGCACCCATCGTTCTTCTGCGTCGTGGCGGAACAGGACGGGAAAATCATCGGGTGCAACTGCTTGGATGAGAGAACGCCCATTGCTGGTCTGGGACCCATCACGATTGACCCCGGCACACAAAACCGCAGCGTGGGACGCCAACTGATGCAAGCCGTCATCTCGCATGCGATGGAACGGAAGTTCGCGGGAGTTCGTCTGGTGCAAGCGGCTTACGATAATCGTTCCCTGTCGCTGTATGCGAAGCTCGGTTTCGTGGTGCGCGAACCACTTGCATGTATGCGGGGGACGCCGATTGAGAAGACGCCGCTCGGCTATCATATCCGCCCTGCGGAACCGAGCGATCTCGAAACCTGCAATGATCTTTGTGAGCGAGTCCATGGGCACGACCGTGGAGGCGAACTCAATGATGCGATTCAGCAACGAACTGCGATGGTCGCCGAATCGGAGGGGCGAATCAAAGCGTACGCATCGTCCGTTGCTTTCTCCGGTCATGCGGTTGGTGAAGCCAATCAGGACTTGCAAGCACTGATTGCCACAGCCACAGAGTTTCAGGGTCCGGGGATTATTGTGCCGACTCGAAACGCGGGGTTGTTCCGCTGGTGCCTTGAGAGTGGGCTTCGAGTTGTTCAGCCTATGACGTTGATGACGATGGGGCTTTACAACGAACCCGCTGGCGCGTGCTTGCCGTCCATTCTGTTTTAGCCCGGCGCCGAGAGACTTGGAAAGCAGGCACGGAAAGCTGAAGTGGTTCGTCAGAGCGCCTGCACTACGGTCCTTATGTATCGAAGGTTCGAGTAAGATCGTCGTGGGCGCCGATACATTTCTTCATGAAGAAACTCCGACTGACTCACGATCAAGCGCGTAAGCAAAATTAGGAACACACGCAGTACATATCTCGCGATCGCGGGACCCGTTTAGCAAACAGACACTGGATACGACGCCTTTGACTTGGCGTCTAAAGCTGTAACCCGTTCATCCGGAATTGCTGGGACTGAAAACGATTTATCGAGTTGGATTAAAGCCGCCCCAAGAAACCTTGACGTTTGAACGTGAACACCGTCCAAAAGAATATGAAACGGGGATCAAGGATAGGAGTTCTGAAGCACTTACGGTCTTGTTCCTCAGTACGGAATCGGACCGTCACTCGGACCCCCGAACTTCGGATTTATGAGCGGAACGACCGTTCAGGACGTGGGCGGAACTCCACTTGGTCAGTAGAAAATTGTCCACAAAAACGGCATCGGTGCCGGAACAAAAAAAAGTGCGAACTGCGTCCCTTGGGCGAACGACCGGAGGCTCGCCAGGAAGATTGAACGAGGTGTTCACCAGAATGGGAGCCGGTTCGTTTTCACCAAAACGCCCGAGCAATTCCCACAGCAAACGATTGGTTTCTTTTTCGACGATATGCAGACGCACCAACCCACCGGGAAGTTGCAGTGCACGGGGCAAAACGTCCGCGTCTGCACGCACCGACGCCAAAGAGTTCATGAAGCGGCACAGCGGCGAGCCTTCGAAGTAGCGAGCGCAGTCTTCTTCGCGCACGGAAACGGCGAAGGGACGGAAGGACTCGCGGTGCTTCACATAATCGTTGAGATTCTCGGAAACGTATTGCGCCCACGGCGAAGCTAGGATGCTGCGATTGCCAAGGGCCCGCGGACCAAACTCCGTGGCGCCTTGGAACCAGCCAACAATCTTGCCGGCCCGCAACAATTGGACGGCGGAGTCCAGTGTTTTGTCGCCGGTGTAATGCAAGATGTAGCGGGTTTTCACATTGTCGAGGACGTCCTTGATTTCCGTGCGCGGAAAGAAGGGACCCCAGTACACTGAGCGGACTTCCGGGTTGCGCGGTTTGCCCATCTGCTGATGCCAAATCCAGGCGGCTGCGCCGAGCGCACACCCCGCGTTGCCGGGAGCGGGTGGAACGAAAATATTCCCCACGCCGAACCTGCGCTCCAGAGAAGCTACAAGAAGTGTATTGTGAAATACTCCGCCTCCGAGGCAGATCTGATGGAGGCTGGTTTTCTTCTCAAAGGACGCGAGCAGGTCGGAGGTCAACTCCGTGATGGCGGCTTGCACACTGCTGGCGAGATTTCGTTTCTGCTCAGCAGTGAGCTCTGACTTCTCATCGGGGAGCCCGAGTTCGTCCAATAGGAATCGGGAGGGCACGAATCCGCCGGTAAGATCCCGGCGAAAATAGCGCAGATCAAGTTTGGGGAACACTTCACCTGGACGGCGCAGAATGCGGAGGAAAACATCTTTGTGTACAGGCTCGCCTTCCAGCCCCAGCCATTGCGTTTTGTGTTCTTCTTTTGATGGAGTAAAACCAACCAGGTTTGTCACTTGCGAATAGACCCAGCCGATCGAGTTCGAGTAGGACATCGCTTCTTGGACTCGGATCTGGTTGCCTTCGCCGACGGCAAGCAAGCCGGCCTTGCCATCGCCTTCGCCGTCGAGCGTGAGAATCAGTGCCTTGTCGAAAGGCGAGAGAAAAAAGGCGCTGGCCGCGTGACAGGAGTGATGGTCGAGGTTGACCACCTTGTGCGCGTCCTGCAGGCGCTGCCGCAAGATACGAATGTCGGTAAACTCCCTGGCAAACCGGCTCAGTTCCTTTCCTTGTTGGTAGCTTGTGGCGACCGGAGCGACCGGCGACAGGCAACGACGGGAGAAGGCACGACGCCCCCAGCCGCGAAACGGATTGCCGGCGATGGCGACGACATTAATATCGCTCCAAGTGACGCCGCTCTTGGTCAGGCAGTATTGAATTGCAGCCTCGGGAATGCCGCGGGGAACATTGGGTTGCAACTTGTAATTCTCTAAGGCAGCCTCGATGCCACCATCACGCACAAGAGCAGCCGCGGTGTCATTCTTGAACAGCGATGACAGACCGAGTATCAACATGAAATCCTATGCGCGGGTCTTCTACTTGCAAGACGAACCGAGGACAGCTGTCCTCGATTGATGGCTTTATAGACGACAACGGATTAAGCCATAAGCATAGCCACATGCCTCATGGCTCCCTGGTGTTGCTCGCGTCCGCAACAAATTTCGGAAGCAAGCCCCCGTTCGGCTTCACTCCAGCATCTCGTTTGCCATCGAGACCCACCTGACTCTGCGTTTTCGCCAACAACCTTTCCACCTTTGCAATTCTCCGTTCGAGGTCCGTCGTCTCGATTGCGCGCAGCTGCAAATTCAGGAGAGGGGCGAGATTCGCCGCAACTCTGGAGTTTATCTTGCCAGCGCGCACCTCAGCAATCAACTATGCGATCGCATCAACTGCGCGATCGCATCTCGTATCGCAGTCACGGTTTCCAGTTTAGGCAGCGGAGTGGCGTCTTCAGCGACTAATGCAATCCGAACCAGCCACACTAAGCCTCAATTGTTAACATCTCGTTATCACTCGCCAGAGGGGTTCTGAGTATAAACGTTTACAGCAATTGCTAGACACCCAACGTCCGCAGGGAGAGAATATGGACGTGCCGCCTAAAAGTATTTCCGGACGAGATGAACATGGGCGATCAGTACGCGCCGGCCGTTTAGGTGGCAACGGTCATTATCGCCTGTCCCGTGCTGCGCGTTTAAGCCAGTTCATGCTACTCGCGATTGGGGTATATTTTTGTTCTAATCTCGCCCTTTGGGCGCAAGCAACCGAGTCGCAAAGCGACGGTATAAATTCCACGCTCACTGTTGAAAGCCACACCCAGAGCGACAATAGCATTTCAGACAAGCAATCGGTTCAGCACCGCGGGTCGGAAGGACATTTCGAACCCTACCAGGATATCGAAAAGGAGACGGTGCAAGTGGACGCTACCACCGTGCGAACCACCACCCGCACGTTCGATCGAGATGCTGACGGGGCAAGAACACTAGTGGAGGTAATCGAAGAAGAAAAGCGCACTCTTCCTGGCGGCGAATCGAACGTAGTACGCACCACTTCGGATCCCGATGTCAACGGCAATCTTCAACCGGTTCGGCGCCAGATTGAAGAGACGAAACAAACCAGCGCGAATGTGGAGGAGACGAAAACCACGGTGACGCTCCCGGGCGCCGATGGCGGTCTGGTTCCTGGTGCGAAAGTGCAGGAGCGCCGCGAACGGGGCGCGAATGACACGGTTGAGACTCAGAAAACCACGCTGCTCCCTGATGGTAACGGAAATTGGCAAGTGGGTGAAATACGAGACACTACTACTAAGCACGAGGGTAATAACCGCAGCACCGAGGAACGGGTCTCCCTCCCCGACTCTGAGGGCAAGCTCGGCGAAGTCTCTCGTACCGTTACTAACGAATCCGAGGGCGCCACCGGAGAAATACGCGACGCGGTCGAAACCTATTCCGTCGCTGTCCCCGGAGCAGTTGGGGACGGCAGCCTGCACCTTGTTGAGCGCGCAACTAGCGTCCAGCGCACGAGCTCGTCTGGCCAGCAAATCACCTCGCAGCAAGTGGAGCAGGCTGCCCCCGGCGATCCGGGGTCCGGTCTGCAAGTGATGATATTAACCACTGACACCATGCGCACCGACCCGTCCGGAGCGCAGTCCACGCGAACCGTCCGAGCGCGAAACGCGAATGGCAGCTACGATAGTTACGGAGTAGTTACCGTGGACACCACAAAGTCCGACAAGATTCCCGCCATTCAGGTTCAGATAGCGCCCGACAAGCCGAAATAGGTCGGCTACCCGCCAGCGGTTCTTGGCGAGAATCTCGATTACGCTCACTGACCAACGTGGGCCGATTCTCAACTCAAACAGTGACATCAATTGCAATCGAGGCGACTGCGATCACGACTCAGTCGATGAACGTTATGGCGACTCCGCACCATCGGCGGAGTGTCCAACAAGGGCGCTTTCCACCTCGAACGCGTGTTCGAGACGCAGGCTTTATCTTGCGGGAAGATCCCTGGCCACGGCACGGCGTGCAACCTGAATCACAAGACTTCCTAGCCCTAGCCGGTTCGCGCTCGCGGTCGGTTCTCATTGCAAAAATCAAGACCGCCACATTATTGCAGGGCTGCCTGCGTAAGCTTGACGGCGCAGTAGTCCTTGCCTCCGCAATTGCTGGAAAGCGCGATAGAGAGAACCACCACGACGTTATCAGCGTTTTCGCCCCCGGTCTGAGGCGCGGGCAAGGTGAGGCTCTTGACTGTCTTCTTGGGATTGATGGCGAACGAGTAACCGTAGAGAAGGAATGTGCGGGGATCCTTTGTGCCGGTGTATTCGTCCCGATAGGTGGTGGTTGCGGCCACCGACTCTCCCGGATAGTACTGTGGCGTAAACCAGTCGCTGACGCTCTGCGTGTACGTGGTAGTGGAATTATCGCTGTAGGTGACGATAAAGTTTTGCGAGGCCAGATTGCCATTGACGGCGTTACCCAGAAAACTCAAGGTGCTGTAGCTGCCCGCGGGGAGCGTGACAACGACGTTCTGCCAGGCACTGGGACTGTTGGTTGGGCCAAGGGTGAAAGTGGTGCCGTTCCATGTGACCGACGCTCCGAGCAGATTATGCGAGTATGCGTTGCCGTCCTCATCCAATCCGCCGGTATCGGAGAACGTCTGGCCGTCGGTGTAGATGCCATTGACGTTGTAGGCGGTTGTGGTGCCAACGATGGTTGAGGCAGTGCCGGGCTGTTCGGTCGAGAAGTAGATACTTTCCGCTTCGGCGTCTCCACTGTTGTTGTCGGCGGCGATGCCGCTGGTGCCTCCGAGGTAACCGGTGGCTTCGGCAGTGTAGGTGGGCATGGCACCGGCAGTGCCGCTGGTATTGGTCAGTCGGTTATTCACATTCCACATGGTGACAACGTTGGATCCGCTGGCACTGGCGGGCTGTCCCATGCCGACGAAGATACGGTCATTGGTGCCATCGTAAAACTCGGTGATGGGGGAACAGAGCCCTGTCACTGCACCCGGATTGACATTGGTGTTGTAGGACATGGCAGGCGTCGTGTTAACAATGCCGGTGGAGGCGTTGAAACTGATGGAGAACAGATCCTGCCGATTCGTATTGGTCTGGTCGGTGCCGCAACTGTAGAGAGTCGACAGAGAACTCTTCGGGCCGTAGGTGTAATAGTTGTTGTCGAACGCTCCATAGAACAGGAGCGGGTCGGCGTTGGTGCTTTCTGGTCCCAACTCAACCGCAGTGCCCGAGGTCAGGCTGGTTGCGACCTGGGTCATGGATGTTTTTCCCGCCGCATCGTAGGTGGAAAAAACATAGAGATAGCCGTTGAACATATCGAGCAACGGTCCTGGCCCAGTCGCGTAGTTGTAGTTGCTACCGCTGTTTCCGAAAGTGTAAGACGGCGTCGAGGCAGGGGCGAAGTTGGGTGTGGTCGCAGTGGTATTAACCGTAAAGGCGTAGATTTTTTCGGAATCAGTGAGGAAGACCTCGTTCAGAATCGGATCGTAAACTGGGCCGCTCATGGCACCCGAGGGCGTAGTTTCAAACGTCGTATTTACGGGAATACAAAAATCCACGGTGGGAGCAACCGTGCTGCTGAAGATATTCGAAATGTGATAAAGCAGTCCGTTGTTTGCGCTGATGAAGCCCGTGTCACTGGAATAGTCGACGTAGAGATCGGAATGGCTGTTGCCTGCTGTATGAGCCGTAGAACATCCCGGATAAACCGAAGCCGTGTATTCGACGGAAAAATCGCAAGAGGCAGTGGTGGGGGTGCAGGCTCCGTTCGAAAAGGTGCCAGTCACGGCAACTGGAGCAGTAGCAGTTGCACCCTGGTTAGCGACCCATTTCGTTACATGTAAGTAGGAAGTCGTGGCGGTACTGTTTTCGATCCAGGCAACTTTTGTCCCGTCATAGGAGAGCACGGGCGAAAGGGCCGATCCGCCGCTACCGATCGCGTAGGAGAAAAGAAAAGTAGGAGCGGTGCCGGAACAGAATCCAGCGCCAGCGCTGTCGCTGTAAAGGTTAGTGAATCCGACCAGATTGGCTTGCTTAGCCACGGTGGGAGCGGCGTTAATGGTGTAGACGGCGAAGTCGGCGCTGCAACTGGGCGAGGCGTAGTTAGCCGTATAGATGGCCGGAGTTTCACCGTATGACATACCTCCGGTCGGACCAAGCGACATCGACCAGTCAACTTTGGAGTGCTTGTTCGGGGGCCGCATAACCGGGCGCATCGGATCCCAGATCACCAAAGGCTGGAACCCTCGATCGGCTTGTTCGTCGTTAACGCCGATGTCCCAATCGCCTTCTTCTGCCTGATCCTGATCCCCTTCGGCGAGATGTAAGCCGACCGCTGCCGCGAGATCTTTACGGTGCTCCTCCGCGTATTGCTTGTAGAGGCTTTGGACAAAGCGCGGATCCTCGCGAAGCAGCATCATCTGTTCCATGGAGCCATTGCGCGTGTAGATGACGCGGCGGTGGCTCCAATCGCGCGGGCCACCAAGATCCGATGGCGAAGCGGCAGAAGAGCTCTCTTGTGCGCACATGGCAAACGAAATCGCCAGTACTATCGCGAAACAGAACGCGCCGGCTTTCGCGGAACGAAGCATCCAGCTCATAACCTCTCCCTTGGGGGATAGTTTGGAGATTATACGAAGGGGTTACGGCCTCCCGGTAGTGCCCGTTAGTTCTTGATAGTGCCCGTTAGTAATGACGATTGGGGCTGAGAAATCAGGAGTTAGGAAGTTTAATTGCAATGCGTACGGGCAGGAGACGCGCCGCGACGGTCAGCACTTCAGATTGGTGCAACCTGGTTGCACAAAGCGCGAGCGCTGCCTAAGGAGGACTTCAGGCGGGAGGTGGAGAAGGAACTGGCGGGAAAGAAGGGGAGCCGCCGGAGCTAATTTATTTCAAGGTTTACAAGAGCCAAACCCCGGTCATCGAGCAGGCAATCGAAACCGCAGCCCGGATGCTGGGCACGGACAAATCCCGCGGTTACTGTTTCGAGATGATCTCCGCCGACTTCCTGGCTGGCGCGCACTTGGAGAATGGCGACCCTGAGATTCCGCCAACTCGATCTCGCGCTACTACAGGTTCCTGCCGAGCGAACACCAGCGCACTTTTCTCGCACAAGCGCATCAGAAGGCATCATGAATCAAATTCGACTGAAGCAACCGTGCCTGCGACTGTATCCCAAATTGTATGAGCAACTTTGGCGAGAAGTCCTGCAAAGGGATGGTATGGAGATCTCAGTCGTGCGGGAACCTGAAGAACCTGCGAGTTCATCACGAGGAGTTTCGCAGCCAATCCGGGGATGATTCTGAGCAGAACCTGATCACCCTGTGCAGCGACTGCCACTTGGCCGTCCATGGCTGTCACCTCTAGCCACCGACAGGAGGGGATCGAAGGCGGAGGTGCTAGAGAATCACAATGAGCTATCATTAGCTGCACTCGAATACCGGCACGCCACTGAACCGCCGGGAAACGAAAAATGTGAACTGCGCCATTTACAGGTGAGGTGCCCTTTGCAACATGCTCTGATCACAGGAATAACCGGACAGGATGGCTCCTATCTTGCTGAATTGCTCTTATCGAAAGGCTATGAAGTGCACGGAGTCATTCGTCGAGCCAGTACCTTCAACACGGGGCGCATCGACCATATTTATGTGGACCCCCACACTCCCCAGGCCCGTCTGTTCTTGCATTACGGCGATCTCTCGACCGGTAGCCGACTGATTGATCTCATCTACAGCATCCGTCCGGACGAGGTATACAACTTGGGCGCCCAAAGCCATGTCATGGTTAGCTTTGAAAATCCGGAATACACCGGAGACATCACGGCTTTGGGGACAACCCGACTTCTTGACGCCATCCACCGGAGTGGCGTAACCACTCGTTTCTACCAAGCCAGTTCCTCGGAGATGTTCGGCTCGGCGCCCCCGCCCCAAAACGAACAAACGCCGTTCCATCCCCGCAGCCCGTACGGTGCAGCGAAGGTTTACGCGTATTGGGTGGCCATCAACTACCGTGAGGCGTACGGGATGTTCTGTAGCAATGGAGTGTTATTCAATCACGAAAGCCCGCGGCGGGGACCGACGTTTGTCACGAGAAAGATCACGCGCGCGATTGCACACATTCTGGCAGGCAAGCAGGACAAACTGTATTTGGGGAATCTGGAAGCAAAACGCGACTGGGGTTACGCTCCCGAATATGTGGAGAGTATGTGGCAGATGCTGCAGAGAGAACGCCCAGACGACTATGTTGTCGGCACGGGTAAGTCGCACACCATCCGCGAGTTTGTCACTGAGGCCTTTGAATATGCTGGACTCGACTGGGGAAAACATGTTTCCGTTGATGATCGCTACAAGCGACCTGCCGAAGTCGACTTCTTGCTCGCCGACTCGAGGAAGGCGGAGCGCGAACTGGGGTGGAAACCTAGGGTCAGTTTTCGCGAGTTGGTGCGCATCATGGTGGATGGGGACATGGAGTCTCTGGGACTTACCTCGCCTGGTGAAGGCGCACGCCTTTTGCGCGAGAAGTTCGGCGCATGGCATCAGTGGAATAACTGTGTATCCGATAACCTGAAGGCCGCTGAGGGAGCCCTGCTTGGGTAACGAAATTGGTTTTTGGACAAACAAAACCGTTCTGGTGACAGGAGGCGGTGGATTTCTCGGGCAGCACGTTCTCGCGAAATTCAGGGCCGCGGGCTGCGAAAACGTCATCGCGCCGCGAAAGCGCGAGTGCGATCTACGGGAACGGGGACAGATTGTCCGGCTCCTCGAGAGCGCGGAGCCAGATTTAATTATTCACTTAGCGGCAGTCGTGGGCGGTATCGGAGCGAACCGCTTGCATCCCGGTGAGTTCTTTTATGACAACGCCATTATGGGGATTGAACTCATCGAATGCGCGAGACGCATGAATGTTCGCAAGTTTGTGTGTCTGGGAACAATCTGCGCGTACCCGAAGTTTGCTCCAGTGCCGTTTCGAGAAGAAGATCTGTGGAATGGTTACCCGGAGGAGACCAACGCTCCCTACGGACTGGCGAAGAAGATGTTACTGGTCCAGGCACAGGCCTACCGACAGGAATACGGGTTCAATTGTATTTATCTCTTGCCCGTAAACCTCTATGGCCCCAATGACAACTTCGATCCGCAGACGTCGCATGTAATTCCGGGGCTGATAAGGAAGTTAATGGAGGCGAGAGCACGTGGCGAACGAACTGTCACGTGCTGGGGGACGGGGTCGGCTTCGCGTGAATTTTTATATGTAGAAGATGCTGCAGAGGCTATTTTGCTGGCCGCGGAACGTTACAACAAGCCAGACCCGGTGAACATCGGATCAGGAGACGAGATCACCGTTCGGGAATTGGCGACATTACTATGTAAATTGACAGGGTTCGAAGGCGAACTCATCTGGGACCGAACGCAGCCTGATGGTCAACCCCGACGCCGCCTCGATGTCACCCGCGCCGAGCGCGAGTTCGGCTTTCTAGCCAAGACGTCGCTAAAAGACGGATTACAAAAGACCATCGACTGGTACCAGAACTGTGCGACGCTTCTTAAGAGCAGAGCCTGATTACGCCTCTGCCTGACGCCCCGGGCAAATGTTCGGTGGTGGAATTACGCGAGGACTAGCTGACGCTACGTTCCTTTTGGTTGGATGGTTTTCGCGGTCTCGCGACAAGCATCGCGCGCCCATTGCTCGCTATGAGGATCCTCTTGATCATCTTTGTTAAAACCGGGACTTAATGTGAAAGGATTAACTATGAAGGCAATTGCGTTTCTAATTTTGTTGTCAGTCTTTTGCAAGACTGCGGTTGCACAATCAGCTACGACGGGCAAGGAGGAACAACGCGAGAGAGCATCGCCGCACGACTGTTTCTCGATAAACCCCACAAATGGTGTGGTCCCAGTAAGGTCGAGTGCGAGTGCGTTCTCTAACTCTCCTTTATCTGTAGATGTAAATGGCAACCTAGAGATAGGAGCGAATCCGGCCCCAGATTCCGCCAATGGGGGTCTAACCACGGTTGGGGACCTCGCGATTAGCCACATCCTCGAAGTTCACAACAACTATGCCGTTGGCATCGATTTGTACACACATTCTGACGCGGAATTCAGGGCGCCTTATATAAATCTTTATAAAACGAGAGGAACACAAACAGCCCCAACCCCGGTTATGTTTACCGGGTATGAGATGGACAGTATAGGCGGAATAAATTTTGGTGGATGGGACGGTTCCGTATACTTTCCCGCTGCCGCGATCTATTCTCAGTCAGACGAAGATTGGAGTAATGCTCATCACGGCGGACATATATCGATCTATGGGACTGATCCTGGAGCGAATACACAGCAACTTGCACAGTTTGGCGGGGTAGACCCAAATGGTGATCCTTACGTAGGAAACATCATTTTCTATCGGCCTTTGACATGGGGGTCCAATTCAGCTGCCAACGTCGGTTTATTTCCGATAGGAAGCGAAAGAACATTAAAAGTCAGAACGGCAGATAACAGCGCGGACGCAAACCTAATCGCTGGTTCGTTCGTTGAGAGCACAAGTCATACTCCGAGCTCGGCTAATGACACGTGTACAACCGGGCAGATCGGCTGGGACGCGACCTTCATTTATGTGTGCGTCGCTCCGAACATGTGGAAACGAGCAGCAATCTCAACCTGGTAATTTCTGGACGCATGAAGTGCCAGGAGATGTGAAGCAGAACGCTCCGACAAGACATCGGTCGGATCAGAAAGACCCAGCCTTTTCAATGACACTGATCATTTGCGGCACAAGCCGGTTTTTCGAAAACAGTGTCTCCACTTCAACATCGCGAGGCGAACCTGGTGCCTTGTTCCTCATCGCGCGTAGGACATTTGCCACGACACCGTGTACGTCACCGTGCGAAGAAACATAGGAATCAGATTGTGTAGTGATGTCTGTCACGTGGCTTTCGTTGGGTCCAATGTACAGGAACGGTCTTTTCACGGCGAGCACGTTGTAGATTTTGCATGGATGAATAATGCCTACATACTCGTTCCCCATCAGGACGACGTGGAGATCGGCCGCCGACAGCGATCCCGATAGCTTCTCTATCGGCTGGTAAGGAAGACATATTACATTGCGCAGACCGCGGTCCCGCGCCCGCTCCTTCACTTTGGAAAATTCGCTTCCGCCCCCCACAAAACAAAAAGCAATATCCTCGTTCTCCGCCAACTGCTCAGCTGCTTGGAGGAGGGTCTCTAACGGGTGGCACGGACTATGGTTCCCTGAGTGCATAACAACGAACTTACTCGAGAGATTGTGAGAAGTTCGAAATTCTTCCCTGCCCGCTGGATCGAACCTTATGCGGTCATCGAGCGACCAGGGAGGTATGACCAGAATCTTGTTGGCGTCAACACCTTTAGCCTCGATGCGCTGCTTCATGAACCGATCCAGCGCTATGATGCGATCAGCTCGATGCAAGCTGTGCAGCAACATGCGTGACAGCACACGCGCAACCAGCGAGTTCGGTTGCAGCCATCCGGCAGCAATGGCTTCATCCGGATTGAGATCCATTGACCAGAATACCAAGCTGCGAGCTCGTCTTGGCAGCGCCAAACTTGCAACAAAAGAGATAAGAGGTGGCGATGTCATCGCGATCACAACGTCGAACTTTGGCAATGACCACACACGCAAGGCGCAGCTTGCGATGAATGTTCCGAAGTCAGCGGCCCGCCGCCATTTGGAAGTTTTCCCGAGCCCAGTTGCGCTTACGCGCAGAATTCTGACGCCTTTCCACGTTTCTTTGTTCGGGAATCGGATCTTCGGGTCATCGTAACCTCGGGAATTGCAGACGATCGTGACCTTATGTCCGGCTTGCGCCAGGGCGGCCGTTAGGTCACTTGCAAGCTGAGCAGTCGCAACTACATCTGGATAGAAAGCCTGGTTAAGAAGCAAGATGTTCATTTTTTGCGGGAAGCCTGGTCGTCGATGGTTGGATTCCGCGCCGCAGCGGTTCCGCTAGAGCGGCACATCCCTCTTTTTTCGCGCAAAGTCCGCAGCAGTGGGTCTAGGAATCGTGACCTGCTCGCTTGCGAATGATGGACTCAGCCTCTTTGTAACTCCGCAAATGCCGCACGATTCTCACTCAGATGCACATTCTCTTCTTTGTGCAAGACAAACCCACCGATCGACAGTACGTCCATCCGCGTTCGCAGGAAGCAGTCGATCGCTTGGGTCGGCGTTTGGACGATGGGCTCATTCTCATTAAAAGACGTGTTCAGCAATACCGGCACGCTTGTCACTTCCTCGAACTTGCGAATCAATTTCCAATAGCGCGGATTCACGTCGCGCTCCACTGTCTGGAGTCGCCCTGTCCCGTCGCCATGCGTCACCGCCGGGATCCGCTCGCGTTGCTTTGGCTTGATCTTGTATGCCATCACCATGAATGGCGATGGGTACTCCGTCTCGAAATACTCACCCACCCTCTCCGAAAGAATCGACGGACAGAACGGCCGGAACGGCTCGCGATACTTAATGCGGCTGTTGAGAATCTCTTTCATGTCCTTGCGACGCGGGTCTGCAAGAATGCTTCTGTTACCCAGCGCGCGCGGCCCAAACTCCATGCGGCCCTGAAACCAACCCACGATCTTCCCTTCGGCAATCGCCTCCACCGTTCTGGCAATCAGGTCCGGCTCCGCTAGCTTGTGATACGCGCACCCGGCAGCCTCCATGTCGCGGAGTATATCGCTGTCGGAATATTCGGGCCCGTAATACACGTGTCGCATCTGAAAGCAGCGCGGTTGCCTCAACTCTTGATGCTGCACATACAGCGCCGCGCCAATCGAGGTTCCCGCGTCGTGCGCCGCCGGCTGCACATACACGTCTCTGAAGTTTGTGCGCTCGAAGATCATGCCGTTGGCCACACAATTCAACGCCACCCCACCGGCCAGGCAAAGCGCGGATGCGCCCGTCTGCTTCTGGACAAAATTCAACAGCGCGAAGTAATTTTCCTCGAGCACCAATTGCACGGAAGCCGCCAGGTCCATGTCCTCCTGCCGTAGATCAGACCGCGGCGCGCGCGGCGCGCCGAACTCCTCCGTCATCCTGTGCGAAAACACCGCGCCCAGCACCGGCTCCCCGCCGTACCAAGTCATCTCCACGCCTTTACTATGATGGGTGAAGTAGTCCAAATCCAGTCGGCACTGGTCTCTCTCGGTGCGGACCACGCGCCGCACCTGTTCGGCAAATCGGGGCTCTCCATAGGCGGAGAGCCCCATCATTTTGTACTCGTCACCGTATTTGGGGAAGCCGAGGAATTGCGTGAACGCGGTATAGAAAATGCCGAGCGAATGGGGGAAAGAGACGGAGCCTCGCACCTCGATGTGATTGCCCTTCCCGATTCCCCACATCACGCTGCTGAAATCACCGAAACCGTCGATAGAGATGACGGCGGCCTCCTCAAAAGGCGACGGGAAAAACGCGCTAGCCAAGTGCGCCCGGTGATGCTCGACAAAGTGCACCTGTCGCGTCTGCTGCGGCACAATCCCCTCAGCCGCGAGCATCTCGCCTACCTGCGCGATGCGCATGCTGTTGACACCACGGGAAGAGAGGTTCAACCATCGGTGTGGCCGCAGCGCCGCACGCACCAGTTTGTCCTTTAGGTGAGCCTTGGGATCGCGCGAAATCGCGACATGGTCTGGCTGGGCGCCGTCGAGACATGCCTTCGCCGCAAGCAAGGGCAACCCCGCCCAGTGCTTGATGCGATTCAACCGCTCCTCCTCCAGCGCGGCGATAAGGTATCCGTCGCGCAGCAATGCTGCTGACGCATCGCCGTGGAACGCGTTAAGTCCTAGAATGTCCATCCCGTCCCAATCATCCCCTGCCGTTCTCGAGTATAACTAACCTCATCTTATGAAAAAGGGGGACCCACAATTCGTTTGCACAGATCGGAGCACCACGTTCTGGAAAGCAACCCTCACCATCTTCACGACCCAAGGCCGATTGAAGGCGCTCGATAGTGGGTAATCTCATCGGTCAGTATTGCCTCGTATGTCGACAGGATGAGATTGGCGGCGCGTTCCCAGCCAAATTTTGCACTAACTAATGCACGGCCTTTGGCGCCCATCGACCACAGTGTTTCGGGATCTAGAGCCGTGGCCTGGCGCAAACCCTCGGTAATACCGTCAACCGTTGGATCGACCCACCAACCGCAACCGCTCTCCGGCAGAATTGACCAAGGCGCCCCGGTGGTGGTCAGGACTGGCAAGCCGTGGGCAAGCGCTTCGGCGACAACGATCCCGAAGCTTTCCGAATAGCTCGGGAGCACAAATAGGTCCGCGTCGAAAAAAGCAGACTTCTTCCTTCCATATTCGAGAGCGCCGGTGAAGGAAACCACTTGCCCCAAACCAGCAACGGACACTACCTTTTCCACTTGTTTCTGGTGGCCTGCTTCGTCGGGCCCTGCGATGTGCAAAATCCAGCCCTCCGGTCGCGCACGTGCCCAAGCCTCAATTAACATCGGCAGGCCTTTGATCGGGTAGATTCGACCCAAGAAAAGCGCGATTCTCGGTCTACCTCGAGCCGCTCTTTCAGCTCCGGAACTTACAACCCGCGGTCGCTCCTCGGGCAAATCGACGCCGTTCGGAACGGTCGCTATGGGGACTCCGAGCCCGAAATGTTGCAGGTTTTTTGCTTCCGCCTCAGCAGTTGTGATATGGCAACGTGCTTGTTTGAGATCGCGACGTTGATACGTAAACCACGCGAGACGTTTCTTGAGGCTCTTATGGTTTATTGCCCAAGGTTCGAGCATTCCCCGCGTGCTCACTACCCTGGGAATGTCGTGCCTTCCTGCGAGCACCGCGAGGCGGTGATTATGCAATCGCCAGATACCATTATCGTGTAAGATGTCGGGCTCGCCGAAGCTAGCCAAGGCCTCTGCCTCGGTACCAGTCAAGCGTCGCACGGACGACTGGGCGGCTAACAATGACGTGAATCCTGCTGACTGGTCGGGAGCCCATAGGCCGACCTCTGCCCCGGCTTCCGTCAAAGCCGTGGCCAAGCGAGAAACCGAAAATGCCGGTCCCCCGTAATTCGGCAGCAGACTGGTTCCAGCAACAAATACTCTCACAGCGAGCGGTTAGTGATCGAGACGTGCCAATGCTTGAAAAGGACCTTGCGGAAGGTCTTGACTAAAAGATCGAGACGAGTCATCACTCCAGCGTACCTCGGTATCCGATAATTTGAAGTCCTTAGCCGCGAGCTGCTTCAACATGTTTGCGAAGCATCTCGGAGATGTTCAGCTACGTTTGCGGACAAAGGACATCAGTGTATTTCTCAGACCTGGCGGCGTGAGGCCGTGTAGTACGAGAAACAGGAGGAATATCGCCCGTTGATTGAAGTGATATCTCGGTTCCGAGTCGAACGCGAAACTCATGTGTTCATAGCGATCGGTTGGAAACAGCACATTCAGTTTTGAAAGCGTATTCATGCGGTAATAGGCGGGGAAAATGTCCTCGGCCTTGCGGTCAGGTTGCGCCGATGAAACGAGACGCCTTGCAATACCGGCGGGAACGATACGGTTCATCAGGGCGACATAGCCGTTACGGTTGGGCGTCCGAGCACAGATCCATCCACCGACCTTAAGCACGCGATCAAGTTCGTACGCTATCCGAGCTGCATCCGATACGTGTTCAAAGGTCGAGTCTGACACGATGAGATCGAAGGTATGGTTTGCAAATGGCAGTGGCGAACCCGTGTCGATAACGACAGCCTCGTCGATGCATGGATTGGTGGACACAATTGGATCTACATCTACGCCAATGACGCGCCTTCCTTGGTCTCGCAGATTCCGGAGGCCTTTCCGAAACGACGAAGGATCTTGATAGTGGGCCGCGCCACGGCCGGCGCCAAAATCAAGGACAACGTCATCCGGACGCAACAAAGCATGAACCCGTTGATAGAACTGAATGGTGCCATCGCAACGTGAAAAGCCACCCGCTTCATTTTCTGGGTAGAAGATCGAAACGATATCGCTCATCTGGCCTTCATCGTCGACGTGGAATCATTAGCCATGCCTGGCTGAGCATCCTTCGATGCAGCGCGTCGAAGTGGCACCTGCTGATCCCTTAGAAAGGAAAACGTTCCGTTTGTCTTTCCCATCGAATATTTCGAACTAACCAAGGTTGTGCTAGACGAATACTGAACCAGCTCGAGTCAATCCTAAGACCCATTTTGCATAGGGCGTCCATACTTTCGTCAATCAATATTTCAATTGTGAAACGTTAGGACTTGAATAACCGTTTTCGGTGCTGCTGCGATGGGTAACCCACTGGCTCCATCCCCACTTCCAACCATATGCCGCCACTAGCGCTGCGGCCGATCCACCGAACATTTCTACAAGGGACCCCTGGGGATCAATCAGAGCAACGCCGACGAGAAAAAAGAGAATCATTCCGCCCATATCGCCGCGAGCTTCCGCAACGGCTGCTTTGAAATCGAGCGCACCAATAAGCCACCCAAGCAAGAAAAAACCAATGACAACGCCCGGAATCCCAAAATTAATCTGGAACTCCATCACATTGCCCACACCAATCGAAGTTGTGGGAGAAAAGTGAAGGCCGGTCATCTTCGAAACAATTTGGGGACTGCCAGCAAATACCGGTTTGTCGGGCCACAAGATGCGTGGAACCAAAGAGAGCAATCCCTGCCAGACCGAATCGCCGTTAAGATAGTCCGCAAGACCGACCTGAATTCGGCGCGCTGCCAGTCCGACGAAATAGTTCTGATTGAGCCTTTCGTCGAGTGCGGTTAGGTGCGTCCGGTTGCCTGGGTCAAACCATTCGAACCCCTGGATCGTGTCAGTCACGCTATCCATTCGCGCCTCAAGCGGTGCTCCACCCCACACTTTTTCACGGATGTCATTGCGGTGCGCATAGTAATTCACGAAGACGCTCAAGCTCAGGAATACAAACGCGGTGATGCCGACGACTACGAGCCGGTAGCTCCGCGTCGAAATCGTAAGAGCAGCACAGACAACAATGATCGCCGCAGATCCATAGCTCAGGAAGCCTCCTAGCAAGAGCATTAGAACAGGGTAGACCATGAGTGCCCCTAACCACATCGCTATTCGTTTGAGATCGCGACGCTGGCAAGCTGCTCGCAGCCCCAACGTCACGCCCAGCATCCAAATCCCTCCCCCCTTTTCGACGGCGGCGCTGATACTCGGGACTTGATAAAGCGGACTGAGGCCGTAGATAAGAGCCCACCCACCGATCAAGCAAAACCAACAAAATTGATCTAGGTCCTTCTCTCGGCGAACTGGTATTGTCGCGCACGACGAATGGCGACGTGCCCACCACACCCCTGCAACAAAACACATCGACCCGAGCGCCACGAAACGCATGCCGATCTCAGTGAGATCGGAGTAATGAAGGAAATCGCGGCCGACGATGTGGGCATACGCGCCAGGAGCATGGATCAACAATAATGAGTACAGGTAGGCAATCGGAAGCCCTAGCGAAACTCTGTTCCTTCGGAGAAGCCACAACAGCCAAAGGAATGACGCGAAGCAAACGAAAATCAAGAATGTCATACTGTTGAAGGACATTGCTAAGGTCGCACTCGCTTGGCAACCACATCACTCACAGACTCCAACCAGTCACCCGCCCTTCCCCAATTCAGGCGCTGGCCGGGTCTTGAGAACCGATAGCCCGCTTGCTCGAGAAAACGAATGGACTCAGCGGCCGCACATGAGCCATTCGCATTCTTAGCCCAATTGAGCTCCAGAAAGATGATTCCGACACGACCCGATCTGATCAGCCGCTCCGCCCCTTCAAGGGCCGAATACTCATGCCCTTGAATATCGATCTTCATGAGATCGATATAGGTAATGATATGATCCTCGCAGAATTGATCGATGCATACTGCCTGCACGCGCTCGGTGCCGGAATCCCCGAGGTCTCGCAAAACGAAATTTATCCCTTCATTCGTCCCCAGTTCTCCGCGAAAACGCTTTAGACTAGTATAGTGTCCCAGTGATAACGTAATCGTGCTTCGACCGTCTATTTGGTATGACGGATAATCGAAGCTTGCTCAAACTGATTCCCAAACAGAGAGAAGACTTACAACGCTGGGCGCAGTCACGAACCCTGCCTGCCGGAGATG
>Ga0209624_10000420_pt1 | contig 37495 bp, 33 predicted proteins | sample JacPinW_OM2H0_O1_FD_188565 | JGI IMG/M metagenome (GOLD analysis project Ga0209624, IMG submission 188565) | Forest soil microbial communities from Algoma, Ontario, Canada - Jack Pine, Ontario site 1_JW_OM2H0_O1 (SPAdes) (version 2) | ecosystem: Environmental > Terrestrial > Soil > Boreal...
GGAGAGCGAGAAGCCGGCGGCGCGCATCTTGCGCGTGGGCGCCGCGAGCACCTCTTCGGGAGTGGGGAAATCCCCCTGGCCGCAGGAGCTCACGAAGCGCTTCAGGATGGCATTGGCGGCGCTCGCGTGCAGCTGCTGATGCGAGATGGCGCACGCGAGAGCGCGAAACAGCGAGCAATCAAGCTCCGGCGCCAGGCGATAGGGGCCCGCCGCCGCAATGAGACCGGCCAGTACCGGATCGGTGCGCGACAGGTGCGTGATGATGCGCTTCGACATGTTGAGCGGCTACTTCTGACAGTGCGGACAATAGTAGCTCGAACGCTGTCCCTGGTTGACGTGACGCACGGCAGTGCGACAGACGCGGCAGGAACTGCCCGTGCGCTCGTAGACATAGAGCCTCTGGCGGAAGTAGCCCGAGGCGCCATCCGCACCGACATAGTCGCGCAGGCTCGTGCCGCCGACACGTATCGCGGCCTTGAGAACTGCACGCACGGCACGCACCAGGCGGGCCGCATCGGCGCGCGAGAGACTGCGTGCCTGACGCTGCGGGCGAATGCGCGCACGAAATAGAGCCTCGCTCGCGTAGATGTTGCCCACGCCGACAACGAGATGACTGTTCATCAGGAGCTGTTTGATGGCAACGCGCCGGCGGCGCGTTACGCAGTAGAGGTACGATGCGCTGAAGGCGCGATCGAAGGGCTCGGGCGCAAGTCGCGCGAGAAGCGGATGCTCGTGAACGGGACGGTCGGTGTAGTGCAGGCTGCCGAAGCGGCGCGGATCATTGAAGCGCAGCAACTGTCCCGAATCGAGCACAAGATCGATATGATCGTGCCGCTGGCGCGCAGTGGCCGCGGGCAAGACGCGCAGGCTGCCCGACATGCCGAGGTGCAGCAGCAAGGTGCCTGCGTCAAGCTCGAAGAGCAGATATTTGGCGCGCCGCCCGGTGGCGCGGATCTTCTGGCCCGCGACCAGGCGCGACATCCCGCGCGCAACGGGCCAGCGCAATCGTGGCTCATGCACGGCGAGCCGCACGATTTTGCGGCCGACCGCGTAGGGCTCAATGCCGCGGCGGGTGGTCTCGACTTCCGGAAGCTCGGGCAAGGCCGCCTATTTGATCTTCGTTTCCTTGTAGGCGACGTGCTTGCGTACGACGGGATCGAATTTGCGCACTTCCATCTTGTCCGGGTGCAGCCGCTTGTTCTTGGTCATCACGTAGTAGTGACCGGTGCCGGCGGAGGACAGGAGTTTGATCTTTTCGCGCATGATGATTCCTCGAATCAGACTTTCATGCCGCTCGCGCGCAACTCGGCGAGCACCACATCGATGCCACGCTTCTCAATCGTGCGCAGCGCGCTCGTCGATACGCGCAGCGAGACCCAGCGCTTCTCGGTTTCAATCCAGAAGCGCTGAGCGTGCAGGTTCGGCAGGAAGCGGCGGCGCTTCCTATTGTTGGCGTGGGAGACGCGGTTTCCGACCGTGGGCCGCTTACCCGTGACGTCGCACACTCTGGACATAAAACCCTTCCAAATCAAAGACTGCGGGACCCGGGAAGCCGCGCCGCGGCTCGCAGGGGCGACTCTTATACCAGCCGACCGTAGGGCCCGCAACCGGGGCCGCCAAGAGCCGAGCAGCCTGCCAGAGGGCGGCCGTTTTGCGCCGCCGCCCGCCCGGGCTCCTGTGGGCTCGGTCGCAGCCGCACCCGGGCGCATCCCAAATCGAGTGCTCGCGGGAGTGGATTGCAGTCAACGCCCGGCCAGCCGCTGCCCTTGAGTCGGTGAGAAAAAGGCCTCCGCAGCAGCTGCTGCGGAGGCCTTAAGTCTTCAGCCATCCAGGCTCGAGGACTCCCGAGGCATCCTGCCCACGGGATCTCGCCGTTTAGTTGCTGTTCACCGTTACCGAAGTAGATGCCGTGCCGCCCTCCTTGTCGGTCACGATGACGGTTGCGATGTAGCTGCCGGCCGTCGTGTACTGATGGGAGACGACCGAAGATCTTTGCACGACCTGTGCCGTGCCATCGCCGAAGTTGAACGCGTACTGCTTGATGGCGCCGCCGCTGTTGGGATCACTGGATCCGGAGGCATTGAACTTCACCGTCAGAGGCGTAGTGCCGGACTCCGGGTTCGCGGTGAGCGCCGCCGTCGGTGGCGTGCTCGGTGCCACAACATCAATCTTCACGGCGGGTGATGTGCCCGTGCCGCCGCTGGAGTCGCTCACGATAACCTCAGCTTTGAATACACCCGTCTTGGAGTAGGTGTGCTGCCAGGTCGGCAAGGTACGCTGGACCTCACCGGTGCCATCACCGGGGCTGAACGTGTACTCGGTGATCGTTCCGCCATTGAGCGGGGGGTGTGAGGCGGAAGCATCGAGGGTCACGGTGAGCGGCGTCTGCCCGCTGCTTGGCGTGGCTGCCAGCGCCGCAACCACCGGTGCCGCCGGGTTACAGGCGGCATTGCCTACCATCGTATAGGCGCCATTCGGAGTCGAATCGATCGTCTCCAGAAGTCCGGCATCGGCACCGGCCAGCAACTGCGTGGAGCCGTGAACGGCCGCCAGCTGCGACCCGGCGCTCGGCGGCGTGCCCGAGGTTCCGGGAGTGACGTTCGGGAAGGTGCCCGTCGGCGGAATGACCAGCGAGGCCGGAAGTTGCCAGGTGATCGTGTTGTTCGTGACGCTGTAGGTACCGGTGATTGCACCCAGGCTCGTATCGGCGTTGCCGCCTGTGCCGTTGGGGGTGGTGACACCGTACTCAAATTCAGGCGCGGCGGGCGTGCCTCCGGGAACCACCGTGTCCATGTCGACGAAGTAGACCTGGTTCTGGAAGCTGAAGTAGACCTTCCAGAAGGTATTCGGAGGCAAGGCCGGTAGCGCGCCGAGGTTGGCGACGGTCATGGTGACGGTGAGCGTCTCCGCGGGGTTCGAGGCCGAATACGGCTCGGCGAAGTTCACCGTCAGAACGTCATCCTCGGCATTCGCCGGTGCGCCGGTCTGATTACCGGCAGGCTGCGAGAGCACGAGTGTGCCCGGTAGAGCGCAGGGCGACGTTGCTGCAGTCGAACTGCTTTGACCGATCATCGAGGTGACCTGAGCGACATTGAACGACCCCAGGCCAGTCGTGAAGTCCCAGCCAGCCGTCGCCGCGTAGGCGCCGTTGGAGCCGACCGTAATGTCGGTCATGCCGCCAATGGTTGAGGTCGGAAGACCAGGCGTCGACATTGCGTAGAGTCCGGGCGCCGCAAAACCGAGCGTGTTGTTGTGCGCGCTTTGAATGCGCGCCCAGGAGCCGAGCGACAGCGGCGAGGCGAGGCTTGTACCACCATTGGTGGTGTCGCCGCCGCCGCTCACGAAGCCCGCCGGCGAGAGCAGAAAGTCCGCATCCATCGCCACATCAGGCACGCCCTTCGCGCCGTTTGGAGTCGCGATCTGCAGGCCAGTCTCAGCCGGCACGAAGTTGAACTGCCAAGCGCCCGCGGGTTCGAACAGCGAGAAACCGCCGCCGCCCGCATCCCAGGCGGTCGTCTGGATCACGTTGAAGTTGGAATCCACGAGGATCGTGGTTCCGCCGGCGCCCACTACGTAGGTGTCCGCGGCGGGAAATTCCACCGTCGCCGGTACGCCCGAGAGCGGTACGCCATTGAGATCGCCGTTGACGCCGCAGGCCGAACCCGAATCGCCGGCTGAGGCGAATACGGTCTGTCCCTGCACGGCCGCCTGGCGGAAGATCTGGTCGTAGAGGGGCATGGCGCCCGAGGCATACTCGATTGCTTCACAGCCGCCAAATGAGGCGCTGCCCGCTTGGGCCACGTCCTGAACGACAAAAGTATTGAAGCCCGGAATCAGATTGACGTCGTACAAGGAATCGACGTCATAGACGACGAGCTGATTGACGTTGCCGGCCATGCCGGTGGACTCCTGCGTGTCCATGTCAAATTCAATGGCGCCACTCGTATCGGTGCTCCCGAGACCGACCTGAACGATCGATACCGGCACCTGCGGCAGCGTGTTCTCCTGTTCAAACTGACGCAGATCATTTGGTGAGCTCGGATTTGACGGGTCCGGCAGAATGCCCGCGAGATTGCCTTCCGCGAAGATCGCGATGGTGGTCGAGGTGGCAGCCGGTACGGGGCCGACGTTATAGACGTTCCAGAAGTCTTGCGGCGTGAAGGTCACCGGATTGGCGGGCGTGGTGGGCGCGGTTGGCCCAGCTTGCACTCCGGTCGGCCAAGTGCCGAGGAAGGTGTGCATCGTATCGATGTTCTGCAAGCCCACTACCGAGAGCACGATGCCGCCGAGGGAGGCCGGCACCTGCGCGGGCTGCGTATTGGCAAACACTGTGCGCGTGGGTTCGCCGTTCGGACCCGAGACCTGGTACTGCCAGAGAGTAGTGTTGAATGCCTTGTTGATTTGCGCTGCGGTGCCCGAGGCGGTGATGTACATCCTGTTGGACGGCACGACGAACCCTGCAAGCCCCATGCTCGACAAATACGACCTTACGGCCTGGACCTGAGCGGCGGTTGGCGCGTAGGTGCTGGCAAACTCGGCCGGCTTCAGGAACTTGCCGTACGAGGGATTGCCCGGCGTATTGACGGCGAGGATCGCGCTATCGAGCTTCGAGGCGTTCTGCAGTTGCAGGCCGACCAGGATTGTCAGCGGCGTTGAGCTCGGTAGTGGACCCACCGACGTTGCCGGAACAAGGAAGTTTCCGAGCGTCACGCCCTGGGTAGCCGTTGAAACCCAGGAGGTCGCCGCTTCGGCTCCCGTGGCGCAGCCGAGAAGGAGTGCGGCTGCGATGGACGCCGCCTTAAGAGCCGCGCGCGCAGACGCTTTCCAATCATTGGAATGAATGTGCACAGTGAATCTCCCAAATCGTTATATATATAAGTAATGCGCTACCCCGTGAGGAGCAGCGAAGTGCCCGCCTTGTAGCAACCATCGTGCCCGACGCAGGGGTTCATCGATCCGATGATTACTGCGGTGCAGCAACGCATCTTACGACCCCCTTTCCCCCAAATGCCCGAGTCGCAAATGGCGAATTGCAGCAATGGCTTAGGGATTTGATGCGTGCGCCGCAAGCTGCCACCTTCGCAACGCACCCAAATGACCCTACCGGGCCATCAAATTTGTAAATAGGTTCATCCGTCCCCTTTGAGGTCATTTGACTTATCCGCACGGGCGGCGCGTGCGGCGCAGCACTGAGTCAGGAATTGCGCCGGCGACGGAGCGCAAATTCAGCGAGCTTTGAATCTAAAATCTCACTCAAAGGAACTGGCCGGATGACTGTGCGAGACCCAGAGCCTGCTGGGCGCGTCTCACGCAGGTTTTCCTAGAGGTTTATGTGCAAGGAGAGCGCCACCGAGCAAAGCGCTTCAAACAAGTTCGCACATGGAGGTGGCAGCGACGAGGCGACGCTGCCGTACAGCCGTGAAAGATGTGGAGCCTGCCAGCGCCTATTCGCTGAAGAGAGCGGTGCGGGTTGCACTCGCTCAACATTTTAGAGAAGTCCACGTTCGGCCAGAGAGAGCGCCTCGCCGCCCGCAACGATGATGTGATCGAGCACGCGAATATCCACCAACGCAAGGGCATCGCGGAGCCTCTTGGTGATCAGTTCATCAGCCTGACTGGGTTCGGGCACCCCGGAGGGGTGTGGATGCGCGAGTACGAGGGCCGCGGCATTGCGTGCCAGCGCAAGTTTCACAACCTCACGCGGATGAACGCTTGCCCCGTCGATGGTGCCGCGAAAGAGTTCCACGTAGTCGATCAGGCGATGGCGTGCATCGAGGAGCAATACGGCAAAGGTCTCATGCTCGAGCGTACCGAGTTTGAGCGTGAGAAAGTCCCGCACGGCATGCGGCGAGTCGAGGGCCGCGCCGCGACGCACTCGCCGCGTCATTGCACGTCGCGCGGCTGCGATGACTTCCCCCGCCGTCGCCGGGCGCAACTCGTCGCGCTCGCGCACCCACAGCGGATCGCAGGGCTCCGGGTGTGCAGTGCCATCGGGCTCCGCGCTCATTGGGTGGCGCAGCAGATCTGCCAGCGGCAGAGCAAGCTGCGCGCAGCTCTGCAGCGCGCGCTGCAAATGTCGCTCGGCCGCGGGCTCATCCTGCGCAAGACGCTGGATCAGCTCAAGCGGCGAGTGCTCCTGTGCCTCGGGCCGGTCGCGAATGCTCATGCTCCGCTCCTTCGCATCAAGTGCAGTGTGCCGCTGAGCAAGGAGGCGACACGAGGTGCAAATGGCCGACGATTGCTCAATAAAGCGCTCGCGCGCCGCGCGCGCCTTCAAGAAAAGCGGTTAATCTCGCCCCTGGCGCAAGAAGTCCAACCGCGGGGTGCTTGACATGCGTGCCGCGTTCTACACGCAGCAGGGGGCGGCTCGAGAGGTACTGCGCATCGGCGAGCAACCGACCCCGCAGCCGGGACCCGGCGAAGTTCGCGTAAGGCTGCGCGCCTCGGGCGTCAATCCGTCCGACTGGAAAACGCGTCGCGGCGGATTCGGCCGCCGCTTGAGCGCGCCGCTCATCATTCCTCACAGCGATGGCGCGGGCGATATCGATGCAGTCGGTTCCGGCGTCGCGGACCGGGTCGGCGAGCGCGTGTGGGTGTGGAATGGACAGTGGAAGCGTCCATTCGGCACCGCTGCGCAATTCATCGCGCTGCCCAAAGAGCAAGCGGTGAAATTGCCCGGCGGCGTCGACTACGCCGAGGGCGCTTGCCTTGGGATTCCCGCGCTCACCGCGATTCAGGCGGTGCATCTGACACGGATCGAGCCGGGCGCGACACTCTTCATCGCTGGCGGCGCGGGGGCGGTTGCCTTCTACGCAATTCAGCTTGCGAAGCTCAAGGGCGCGCGTGTGCTCACCACGGTAAGCAGCGCGACGAAGGCTGAACGCGCAAGGCGCGCCGGCGCGGACGAGCTGATCAACTATCGCGATGAGAATGTCGGCGAGCGCGTACAGGCACTCACTGCAGGGCGCGGCGTCGACGCCGCAATCGAAATGGATCTTGCGACGAACTGCAAAGCCTATCCCTCCATTCTCCGAGCACACGCGCCGGTCGTTATCTACGGGACTTCCACTGCCGAGGCGCTCTTGCCCGCGCTGTGGCTGATGCAGAATTCCATCAGGCTTGAGTTCTTTCTGGTGTATGAGCTCGCCGCGGCCGATCGCGCATCCGGCATCGCCGCCTTGCAGGCTCTGCTTGAGCAGGGGCGTCTGCAGCACTGCGTCGCCCGGCGGTTGCCGCTTGAGGACATCGCCGCCGCACACGAGATGCTCGAGCGTGGCGAGGTCATCGGCAATGTCGTTCTGGATATCAACTCATAACTAAAAGGACGCTGCCACAAAGCGTGCACGGGTCACGGGAAACCGACGCAGGCCAGCAAGTGTTTGCCTGTTTGCGTACGCGCGCCCGATAATCCCGATCCATGAACGGCAACCGTATCCTCGTCGGCGTGACTGGCGGCATTGCCGCCTACAAGAGTCCGGAGCTCGTGCGGCGCCTGCGCGAGCGCGGTGCGGACGTCCAGGTGGTCATGACCTCCGGCGCACAAAGATTCATCACCGCGCTTACCCTGCAGGCCGTCTCGGGCCGACCGGTGCGCACGGACCTGTGGGATGCAACGGCCGAGGCCGCCATGGGGCACATCGAGCTTGCGCGCTGGGCGGAGCTCGTGCTCATCGCCCCCGCGAGCGCAGGGTTCATTGCGCGCCTGGCAACGGGACAGGCCGACGATCTGCTGACGACACTTTGCCTTGCGAGCGAAGCGCCGCTTGCGATCGCGCCGGCGATGAACCGCGTGATGTGGGCGCATCCGGCCACGCGCGCCAACGTCGCGACGCTCGAGGAGCGCGGCGTCACGGTGCTCGGTCCGGCGGTTGGCGAGCAGGCCTGCGGCGAGGTCGGCGCGGGGCGCATGGACGAACCGCTCGAAATCATCAACGGCGTCATGACGCTGCTGCGCTCAGGAGGTCCGCTTGTCGGCCGGCGCGTGCTGATCACCGCGGGCCCGACACGCGAGTGCATTGACCCCGTACGCTTCGTCAGCAATCGCAGCTCCGGCAAGATGGGTTTTGCAATGGCGCAGGCGGCGCGCGAGGCGGGGGCCGAGGTGCTGCTTGTCAGCGGTCCGGTTTCTCTGCCGACACCTCCGGGCGTACGCCGGGTGGACGTCGAGAGCGCCGCGGATATGCTCGCCGCGGTGCTGCAGGAGATCGAGCGCACTGATGTCTTTATCTCCACCGCGGCGGTGGCCGACTATCGTCCGGCACACGCCTATGAGCAGAAGATCAAGAAGACTTCCGACCGGATGGATCTGGCGCTGGAGCGCACCGCGGACATCATCGCGACCGTAGCCGCACGCGCGCCGCGTCCTTTCGTCGTCGGATTTGCTGCCGAGACCGAAACGGTCGAACAGAATGCCCGCAGCAAGCTTCTGAGGAAAAATCTCGACATGATTGCCGCCAACGAAGTGGGCACCGACAAGGCCTTCGACTGCGAGGACAACCAGCTGATCGTCCTATGGCGCTCGGGCCGCAGAGAACTCGGACGCGCACCCAAGTCCGTGCTGGCCCAGCGGCTCGTCGCGCTGATTGCGGAGGTTCTTGCGGAGAGAGCGGGCAGCGCCGAGCGCGGCACGGCGCACGCTTGAGCGCGAAACGCGCACCGCTGCGGGTTCGGATCCTCAATCCGCGAATCGGCGCAGAATTTCCTCTGCCCGCCTACACAACGAGCGGCTCAGCGGGGCTTGATTTGCGCGCCTGCCTCGAACAGCCGCTTGAGCTTGCTGCGGGTTGCGCGGAACTGATTCCGACGGGGCTTGCGATCCACCTGGAGGATCCCGGCCTTGCCGCCGTGGTGCTGCCGCGTTCGGGGCTTGGCCATCGTCACGGGATCGTGCTCGGCAATCTTGTGGGCCTCATTGATTCGGACTACCAGGGGGAGCTCATGGTTTCGTGTTGGAACCGCGGAAATGAGCCATACACGGTGAAGCCGGGCGAGCGCATCGCGCAGCTCGTAGTCATTCCGGTGGTACAGGTGGAACTGGAGGTTGTTGCGAGTTTTGAGGCGAGCGCCCGCGGGGAAGGCGGCTTCGGTCACTCAGGCCGACATTAAAGCGCGCCTCAGCGGCTATCGAGGCGAGTCGCGCGCAGAGCCTTGTAGCGCTGAATGTCGTTGTCGAATTCGGCGCGCACTGCGAGCACTTCCTTGTCCTTTGCCTCCATGGCATTGCGCTGAGTTCGCAGCTCGCTCATGGTGTGAACGAGATCCTCGGCAAGATCATCCGGCATCTTGCGGGCCCGGGGACTGTCGCTGTAGGGCTTGAAGTTCATGGCCCTTGACTGGTAGCTCGCCAGGCGCGTCTTGAGGGTCGCGATATATTGCTCGACCGACGCGTGCTGGCCGTTGAGCTCCGCGAGGCGCGCATCGCGCAGCTCTTCGATGTCCTTGGAAGAGGCGTAGGTCGTCAGCAGGAAGCTGTCGTGCTGCTGCAGCTTTGCCTGCTCTTCGTCACGCCGCTGCTGCTCGGCCTGTTCCGCCGCGCTCTTTTGCGCGCCGTGCCGATCTACTTCCACTCCTTCGCGGTTCAGGACCGAGCTTTCTTTCTGGCTGTCCTGCACGGGAATGCGATCGCCGTAGTGAACGACGCCTTTGTCGTCCACCCAGCGGTACACCGGTGGCTTCTGCGCAGTCTGGCCGTACGCAAGCCCGGCACCGAACCAAGCCAAACCCAACGCCACGAGGCGCACTAGAACCGGCACCGGCATTCCCATCTCCATTAGGAACCTACAATTAAGTCAATCTTCTGGCTAATCGGGGCCGCGTCGCAAGGTTCTAGCGCACACCATAACGCTCCTGATAGGCCCGCAGGGCCGTGACCTGCTCCTCAGAAACGGCAATGCGGCCGGTTCCGTGGCTCGTCAAGGCTTCGATCAGGCTCGCAAGCGTCAGAATGCTCACGCAGCGGATGCCGTATTCGGCCTCAAGTTCTTGGACCGCCGAGCGCGTGCTAAGGCCGCGCTCCTCACGGTCGAGTGCGAGCAGGATGGCGACCGGCGTTGCTCCGGCGGCGCGGATAATTTCAATCGACTCGCGCTTCGCGGTTCCCGCCGAAACCACGTCGTCAACTATCACGACCCGACCGGCGAGAGCTGCACCGACGATGCTGCCGCCCTCGCCATGTTCTTTGGCCTCCTTGCGGTTGAAGGCATAGGGGGCGTTCCTTTCGTGGCGCTCAACGAGCGCGATCGCGGTCGCAGTAACGAGCGGGATGCCCTTGTAGGCGGGGCCGAAGAGCATGTCGAACGCGATGCCCGATTGCAGCAGGGCCGCTGCGTAACAGCGTCCCAAAATGGATGCCGCCTCGCCGTCGCTGAAGAGCCCGGCGTTGAAGAAGTACGGACTTTCGCGTCCGGATTTTAGTGTGAACCGGCCGAAGCGCAGCGCGCCGCGCGCGAGCGCAAGTCCGATGAGGTCCAGTTGAGCATCCGTCACGCTGCATCTCCGTCGCTCGGGCGACGGTGCCATCCCACCCGCATGGCTGTCAACGACACCCGAGCGAGCCCCCGATTGAAGTTTGCGGCGGCGAGTTGCAGGCACCGCTATCATGCACACGGTGCATATCCTCGCAATGGGTCTCAACCGCGCAAATTTCGGGCGCGATGCGCGCGCGCCACGCACGATGGGTTGCCGCATTTGAAAGGGTGGTGGGCGGCGATCGGCGTGTATCGACAGCCGCGCGTGCTGTCGATGCTGTTTCTGGGATTCTCATCGGGCCTGCCGTTCTATCTTGTTTTCCAGACCCTGTCGGCCTGGCTGCGAAAGTCGGGCGTGCCGCTCACGACCATCGGCATGCTCTCCTGGGTCGGCATCATCTACTCCATCAAGATCCTCTGGGCGCCGATCGTCGATCGGGTGCCGCTGCCCATCTTGAAGCGTCTGTTCGGCCGACGGCGCAGCTGGATGCTGCTCGCGCAGGCTGGGATCGTATTTGGACTCCTCAATCTCTCGGCGAGCGATCCTGCAGCGGGCGTACTGCACATCGCCGGCTGGGCGCTGTTCACCGCCTTTTGCGCCGCGACCCAGGACATCGCGCTTGATGCGTGGCGTATCGAGTCCGCGGCCGTGGAGATGCAGGGAGCCATGGCGGCCGCGTATCAGATTGGCTACCGCGTGGCGCTCATCACCGCAAGTGCCGGCGTGTTTACGCTTGCCGAGCGCATCGGCTGGCACACGAGCTACAAGACGATGGCGGCTCTGGCGCTCGTTGGAATCGCAACGACACTCCTGTCGAAGGAGCCACACCCGAGCTCGCCGCAGCGCTCCGCCGAGCGTGAAGAAAAAGTCATTCGCTGGGTCGAGTCGAAGGCCCGTTGGCCGCATGCGTTGCGCGAGGCCGGGGCATGGTTTTTGAGCGCGGTCGTGTGTCCGCTCGTGGATTTCTTCGAACGCTATGGCTGGCGGCTCGGGCTTCTCACACTGGTGTTTATGGGCACCTATCGCCTGACCGACTTCACGATGGGTTCAATGATCACGCCGTTCTACATCGATCACGGCTATACGCTCACCCAGATCGCAACCATCGTGAAGCTGTACGGCCTCTTGATGTCACTCGTCGGTGTGCTCCTGGGGGGCGTGCTGATCGCAAAACTGGGGCTGCTGCGCTCGCTCGTGACGGGCAGCCTCCTCATCATGCTGTCAAATGCGGGCTTTGCGGTTCTGGCAACGACACATACGCCAACCCTCCTCGGGCTCGGCCTCGCCAATGGCCTCGACAACCTGGCGTTGGGCATTCATGGCACCGCGCTGATCGCATTCCTGTCGAGCCTCACGAGCCCGCGCTATACCGCGACTCAATATGCGCTCTTCTCATCGATCTACGCGCTGCCGGGAAAGATTCTCGAGGGCACGTCCGGATTCGTGGTGCCGGTTATCGGCTACCCGGCATTCTTCGTGTACACGGCCGCGCTGAGCCTGCCGGCGCTTGCGCTCTTATACGGCCTCACGCGCACTCGTCTGTATGACCGCTACCGCGCCAATTGATGTTGAGCGCGTCATCTGCCGCTTCGCTGACCTTGCCGATCCGGGCGCGCTCTCCTTCACCATCGCAACGGCGGACTGGCCGCTGCGCGGGTTCATCGTGCGCGTGGGCGCCGAGGTACGCGGCTACGTCAACCATTGCCCGCATGCCGGGCATCCGCTCGACATCACGCCGCACCGCTTTCTGACCCACGACGGAGCGCTCATTCTGTGCGGCTCGCACGGGGCGCTTTTTGACAAACTCTCCGGCTACTGCATTGCAGGGCCGTGCGCGGGGCGTTCCCTGCGGCAGATACCGCTGCAGCTTCAGGCGGGCTTCGTGATGCTGGCCGACGAGGTGGACGTCGCCGCGCTGGCGCGCTCGATTGATCCGCTTATCTGAAGCGCTCTATGTCCTCGAGGGGGCTTGCGCGCAGGTCGCGGTCCGAGGAGGAGTTGTCCGACCCGAAGTCCTCCTGCGGCGGGTCAAAATCGACCGAGCCACTCCAATCCTCAGGCGCCTCGCTTGCTTCGAGCGCGCCGTCCTTCCACTGCGCTTCCCAATCCTCGAGTTCCCATTCCTCGATGGTGCCGTCGAAGTACTGAATCTCAATCGTACCGTCATCATCGTCGTAGGCGACGACCTCGAAGGAGGCGCCTGTGGGAACGCGATACCAATCGCCGACTGTCGGTTGCGGAATCGTCGCCATGGCGCGAACCTCCGTCAAAAGCTCATGCAGGATCACCGGTCGTGCAGTGCTGATGCGTCATATCCATCAACGCATCGCGCGCCGTCGCGGATCCCACAGAGCACTGTTATGCTCGATCACACACCGGCTCGCGCGAAATCATGTTGCTCCTCGCGTGTGAAGCTTTCAAGAATTTATTTTTGCCCCGCACAGCACCATGATCGAGCAGATCATCAAGTTTTTTGTCGTATTCCTGTTCGTGGTCGAGCCCGTATCCCTCATCCCGCTCTTCAACGGCCTTACCGAGGGCGCAAGTCCCGCCTACAAGCACCGCATGGCTGTGAAGGCCGTCACGGTTTCCGCACTCATTATTCTTCCGTTCGCCTTTGGCGGCGCGGAGTTCCTGCAGCTCCTGGGCATCAGCCTCGCGGCATTCAGGATATTCGGGGGCCTGCTCCTTTTTCTCATTGCGCTCGACATGGTCTACGCGCGCGAATCCGGCACACGCACCTCCAGTACCGAGCGTGCGGAGAATCAGCGCCGCGCTGACGTGTCTGTCTTTCCGCTGGCGTTTCCCTTCATCGCCGGTCCGGGAGCTCTGGCGACGATATTGCTGTGGTTCGGGCGGGTGCATGTGACGAGCGAGCCGCTGCTCTTTGCGGGGTTTCTGGTTTCTGCCACGCTTGTGCTTGCGATCACGCTCGCGTTGATGTGGCTTGCCGATCCGCTGCAGCGAGTGCTGGGCGTCACCGGCGCCAATGTGGCGAATCGTCTTTCCGGCGTTGTTCTGGGCGCACTCGCGGTGCAATTCGTCATCGACGGCCTGCACAGCAGCTTCTGATCCGCGCCCTTTAGACGGTGTCTATTTCAGGCGGTAGGCAAGGTCCCACACGCCATGTCCGAGTCGCTCGCCGCGCATCTCGAAGCGCGTGCGGATCCGATCGGCGGGACGTGGCATGAAGCGCTCGTCGAGTGCGACATTCGCAAGGCGCGGCTCGGCATCAAGCACCTCCAGCATCTGCTCGGCGTAGGGCTGCCAGTCGGTGGTGAGCCGTAGGATGCCGCCCGTCTTCAGCCGCTCGCACAGGAGCGCAACGAATGACATCTGAATGAGCCGGCGCTTGTGGTGGCGCTTCTTCGGCCAGGGGTCCGGAAAGAGAATGAGTACCTCATCGAACGCACGCGACGGGATCTGCCGTTCGAGCACTTCAACGACGTCATGGCATACGATGCGCACATTGCCGAGCGCGAGCGCCTCGAGGGCGAGCAGCAGATGCCCGACGCCCGGACGGTGCACCTCGACGCCGAGGTAGTCGCGCTCGGGATGAGCGTGCGCCAGTGCCGCCAGGTGCTCGCCGTTGCCAAAGCCAATTTCCATAACCCGGTGCGCCGCGCGTCCGAAGAGCGCATCGAGATTGAGAGGCTGCGCCGCGAACTCAACCCCAAAGCGCGGCCAGAGCTTCACAAGTGCGCGCTCCTGGCCGACGGTGATGCGGCCGGCGCGGTTCACGAACGAGCGCACCGTGCGCGCGCGGGGAGCGTGCGCCGGCTTATCCGCGAGGCCAACCATTGCGAAAGGCGTCCGCCGCTGAAATGTCATGCGATGAATCGGCTATCTTAGCACCGGCTAAATGAGGTTCCGATGGAACAGCTGCGTTACGGGTACTTGATCGCGGCGATGTGGAGCGCCTGGTCCATCTACTGGCTCGCAAGCTCACGCCATGTCAAACGCGCGGTGCGCCGAGAATCGCGCGCCGCGCGCTGGGGGCATATCGTCCCGCTCGTCGTCGGGATGCTGCTGATCGTGGCGTGGCGACCCACCTCGCCAATATTTTCCTTGCGCATTCTGCCTTGGGCGCTCGGCACCTTCTGGGTCGGCGTCGCCGTGATCTTGCTTGGGCTCGCGTTTGCAATATGGGCGCGGCGCTATCTCGGCACGAATTGGAGTGGCACGGTGACAGTGAAGGAGAACCATGAGCTCATCCGCACCGGCCCGTATGCGCTAGTGCGGCACCCGATCTACACGGGCATCCTCACTGCCATACTCGGCACGGCGATCGCGCGCGGCGAGCTGCGCGGCGTGTGGGGTCTTGCCATCTGCACGGCCGGATTCGTCGTGAAGCTGCGCCGCGAGGAGCGCTGGATGCGCGAAACCTTTGGCGAGGAGTACGACCGCTACCGCGCAAGCGTTCCCATGCTGGTACCGTTCGCGCGATTGTAAGCGGCCCCTCATCGCATTCCCATCAAGGGATGCGAGGATTAGAATTCGCCAAAGCGCGGGTGTCGTCTAGTGGCAAGACATGAGCCTCCCATGCTCAGAACGAGGGTCCGATTCCCTTCACCCGCTCCACTCCCGCCTCTTCCGCCGCCCCGGTCAAGTCGTTGTGCCGGGCGGGGAGCACGTGGAATTCAAGGCCGGCCCCGGTATCGACTATCATGAGCCTATGCTCGACAAATACCCATCGTCTGATTCCGGTGAAGCGCAGGAACAGGAGTGACGCAAGTCCCTGACGTCAAAGAGAACCTCCGAATGACATGGCTTGCTGACGGCTGATGGTTGACAGTCCAACCCTGCCGGGCCGCCCGTGTCGTCGGGGCGAGCGGCGCCTGTTGTGTGAGGGCTAACCGCATGCTCATACCCACGGAACCTATTGGTAGCATTCCACGCCCACCGGAATTGCTTGCGGCGATCGCATCGTGCGGTGACGGGACTCATCCAAGCTTGGATGGGCTATACGATGCAGCCATCCGTGAAACGGTCGAGCAATTGGAAGCCACCGGATCGCCGGTCATCACGGATGGCGAGCAGCGCAAGTACCACAACTTCTGGACCTATAGCGTCGAGGGCCTGCCGAACATCGCACCGGATGGATTCAAGATTCCATTCTCGGCAGGCCATGTGCGCCGAATGCCGCGCCTGACCGCCGGACCCTTTCACTATAGGCGTTACGCGGACCGCTATTTGGATCAGGCGCTGAAGTACGCCCATGTACCGTTAAAACAAGCGGTCATCTCGCCGTCGGCATTGAGCCTGATGTATCCCAACGAGAGTCTGCCTGGCTATTCTCGTGCGACCTTCATCGAGGATTTGCTGCATGAACATGTGACCGAGGTGCGTCGCTGCTTGGAAAAGGGTGCCTACAAAGTGCAGATCGACTTCACCGAAGCAAGATTCGCTGTCAAAGTCGATCCGTCGGGCGCGCTCCTGACGAGCTTTGTTGATTTGAATAACCTCGCCTTGTCGCGATTCTCCCACGCCGAGCGCCAGAGGATTGGTGTTCACACCTGCCCGGGCGGCGATTTGGATTCGACGCATAGCGCTGATGTGGATTATGCAGAGTTGTTGCCGAATCTCTTTCAACTCAACCTGTACAACTTCTATATTGCGTTGGCCGGCGAGCCTGATCGTGTCCGTGTTTTGAAGATGATCCGCGAGCACCTTCGGCCCGATCAGCGAGTATTCGTGGGCGTGATCGCGCCAATTAATCCTCTCGTTGAAACACCCGAGCACGTGCGCGATCGTGTGCTGGAGGCGGCTCGCTACATTCCAGTCGGCCAGCTTGGCACGACCGATGACTGCGGGTTCTCGCCCTTCTGTGATGACACCTCTACGACCCGCGAGGTTGCCTTCGCGAAAATTCGCGCGCGCGTACAGGGCACGGCGATGGCAGCCCAGGCCCTGGGGGGTTGGTAGTGATCAACGACGAGGATGAAGACCAACAGGTGCGCGCGACGGCCCTTAAGACGGCAGAAAGTATTGTCATCGCACGCCAACGGGCCGAACGCGAACTACTTGCCGCCAAGGAAGCGCTCGAGCGCAAGACCGAAGAGCTGGAAGAGCAGCGCGAGTGGTTTGAAGTCACTCTCAACAGCATCGGCGATGCAGTCATCACCACGGACGTCTCCCGCAGAGTAATCTCTTTGAACCCCGTGGCCGAAGCGATGACTGGCTGGAGCATTGCTGAGGCGAGAAATGAGCCGCTCGAGCGTGTGTTCAGAATCATCAACGAGGATACACGCCTGTTAGTTGAGAATCCTGTCGCGAAAGCCTTGCAACTTGGCAGGATCATCGAGCTGGCCAATCACACGGCGCTGCTCAGTAAGGATGGCACCGAAATCGCCATCGAGGACAGCGCAGCACCAATCCGCGACAGGAAAGGCAATGTCTGCGGGGCGGTAATGGTATTTCATGACATCACCAAGCGGCGCCGAGTCGAACAGTCGCTGCGCGACACGGATCGACGCAAAGATGAATTTCTGGCGACATTGGCGCACGAGTTGCGCAATCCGCTGGCACCCATTCGGCAGGCAGCCCGTATCCTGAGGGCTGAAACCGTGACCGAAGCGCAGAGACGTTGGAGCCAGGATGTCATCGACCGACAGGTGCAGCACATGGCCTTGCTCATCGATGACTTGCTGGATATTTCGCGGGTGTCCCGCGGCACGTTGGAGTTACGCATAGAGATGACCGAACTTGCCGCGGTCATCGAGGCTGCGATCGAGACGGCACGACCGATAATCGATGCCAAGCGACACGAGCTCTCGGTGGAGACGCCTCGAGAGGCCGTGCAATTTGCGGCCGACCCCCTGCGGGTCGCTCAGGTGCTCTCCAATCTGCTGACCAACGCCGCCAAATACACCGATCCGGAAGGCCAGATTCGGTTGCGTGCTGGCGGCGATGGCGACGCGATCACGATCAGCGTCGCTGATACCGGAATCGGGATTCCGAGCGATGAGCTCGAAAGCGTGTTTGCGATGTTCTCGCAGGTGAAGACAAGCCAGGACCGGTCAGATGGCGGCCTTGGCATTGGACTTGCGCTCGCTAAGGGCCTGGTGGAGCTGCATGGGGGTACGATCCGGGCCACAAGTGCCGGTCCGGGACAGGGAAGTGAATTCGTTGTTCGGCTGCCGCATCGTGTCTTGAGTGCCGTCGTCCGACAGAAAACGACGACGGCGGCGGCAACGACGCCGCCGAGACATAGACGGATACTGATAGCCGATGACAACCAAGATGCCGCGGACAGCCTCGCTGTATTGCTGCAGATGGAGGGGCATGAGGTGACGGTGGTCCGGGATGGCCGCGAAGCGCTGACAACGATCAACGCCGTGCGTCCGGAGATCGCGCTGCTGGATATTGGCATGCCGGAGTTGGACGGCTATGAGGTCGCGCGCCAGGTGCGCCAAAATACGCTCGGGCGCGCGGTCACTCTGATCGCAGTGACCGGATGGGGGCAGGATCGCGACAAAGCCCGCGCACTAGGTGCCGGCTTCAATCATCATCTGACAAAGCCAATTGAGCCGACGCAACTGCTAGACCTGATACGCTCTGGCGACGCCCCCGCCATGCGGCGCTAGGGAGTCCGCGTCCGCTTACTTCCGCCGGTATTTCGCTGCGCTGCAGTTCTGTTCCTGCCAGTCAGCGCCCCCCGCCGCGGCCACCGACCGCGTCATCTGCCAGACCTGCGTTAGTTCGGCCCTCTGGCGAGCGTCGACCCGCCGCGCCGGCTCATTGGCGCCGTGCCGCCACAGTACAGAGCGATCACGGCCTGCGCGGAGGCCTCATTTTCACTGTCGACTGTGAACGACAGCAGATCGGCAGAAGGCAGAAGAGTGTCCTGCGTCTCGTTCAGCGGCGTTTATGTTTGATAGCTTAATCCGCAGTGCCCGCTGTTAACTTGGCAGTAAGATGCATATTATACGCGGCCCGCAACATGGGGTTGGGATGACGATCTATTCGGTCAGGCATGTCACGACCTATCGCTATAGACAGTCCGTCGCCTTCGGCGAACACCGGATGATGCTCGCGCCCCGCGACGACCCCGATCAAAGACTTCTCGACCTGAATCTCGAAATTGATCCGCAGCCAAGCGACCTGCGCTGGAGCCGCGACGTATTCGGCAATCGCATCGCGATCGCGCACTTCTCCGAGCGCGCGGCGACGCTGCGGTTCGAGAGCGTCATGCGCGTTGAGCATTCGCTCAGCGAATTTGCCGAGGCCGACATCGAGGACACGGCGCGCAGCTATCCCTTCACCTACCCGCAGGAGGAGCTGCCGCACCTTGAGCATTTCATTGAGCCGCACTCGGCAGATCCCGAGGGCAAGATCAAGGCGTGGGCGCAAGGGTTCCTGAAGAGCGACGGCCCGACCCATACGCGCGCACTCCTCGTCGAGATGACCGAGCGTATTCGCGAGCGCTTTAGCTACACCACCCGGCATGAGAAGGGCGTGCAGGATCCGCTCGTCACGCTCGCAGCCCTGAGCGGCAGCTGCCGCGACATGGCAATGCTCATGATCGAGGGTGTTCGCTCGCTCGGGATGGCGGCACGTTTCGTATCGGGCTATCTCTACGTGCGCAAGCAGGGCCGGACGCGCAGCGGTAATACGCACGCTTGGGTCCAGGTCTATCTGCCCGGTTGCGGCTGGGTGGATTTTGATCCTTCAAGCGGCAGCATCGGCAATCGCGGTCTCGTGCGCGTCGCCGTCGTGCGTGATCCGCGTCAGGCTTTGCCGTTGCACGGCGTGTGGATGGGTCGCCCGCGAGACAGTCTTGGCATGAAAGTCGACGTGCGGGTCACCCTCATATCCGCCAGCAAGGGGGCGCGCGCGCAGCCGCAGTTATCGGATTTCGACGAGGATGACTTTCCGGTTCTGATGCCCGCGAGCCGCATGACCGCCTAGCACACGCTCGCAAACGGGCGAGCGTCCGGGATTCGTAATAAAGTGCTCGGGAAGCGCCTGGGCCTATAAGACAAAGAGGAGACCGGCCGTGCAGATCAAGCTCGGCTACGAAATAATCTACGAGTGTCCCCAGCCGACACCGATGATCCTGCTCGTGAACGTGCACTATTCGCGTGCATCGGATCTCATCGTTCCCGACCACGTGATCACCGATCCGGTGATTCCGATCCATGGCTACCGCGATGGCTTTGGTAACTGGTGCACGCGCATCGTTGCCCCGCCGGGGCGCATCACGATCACGAGCAACGCCATCATCAACGACTCCGGCAAGTTGGAGGTACCGGCCCTCGGAGCCGTGCAGCATCCGGTCGAGGAGCTCCCGGAGGAAGCGCTGGTATTTCTGCTGGCGAGTCGCTACTGCGATCTGGAGAAGCTCAACCAGACCGCCTGGAATCTGTTCGGTGACACGCCGCCGGGCGGCGATCGCGTGCAGGCCATCTGTGACTACGTCCACAACCACATCACCTTCGGCTACCAGCATGCGAGCTGCACCCGCACGGCCTGGGAAGCATTTGGCGAGCGGCGCGGGGTATGCCGGGATTTTGCGCACCTCGCCGTTACGTTGTGCCGCTGCATGAACATTCCGGCGCGCTATTGCACGGGCTACCTCGGCGACATCGGCGTGCCGCCGGCGGATGAGCCCATGGACTTCGCTGCCTGGTTCGAGGCCTATATCGGCGGTCGTTGGTGCACCTTCGACCCGCGCAACAACAAGCCACGCATCGGCCGCGTGCTACTGGCGCGCGGGCGCGATGCCATCGATGTGGCGATCAGCACAACCTTCGGTCGCAACCTGCTCGTGGGCTTCAAGGTCGTGACCGACGAGATCAAAGACCTGTGAGCTTCCGTTAGCGGGCTGGAGCATCCTCGAGGTGCGCGGCCCGTGAGGCTCGCACCTCGACGCTGGCGCTCTGGGTTTGCGCCTGCGCCTCCGCGGCAACGCGCGGCGGAAAGAAGCTCCGTGCGACGCCCTGGTGCACCTCGTTGATGTGCAGCTGCAGAAGGTCAATGAACTCGTGCAGCCCGGGCTGGTCGAGCGCTTCAAGATCCGCACCGCTGAGGAACGTGCACGCGGCGGCGAGCGAGCCCATGACGGCGGCGCTGCGCGGCAGCGCGCGCAAGAAAGTACCGACTTCTTTCAGGCAGAAAAAACAGGCCCGCGGAAAATGCTCATCGCGCAGCACGAACTCGAGGGCAACCGCGCGGCTCACCCTGGTGCGCTCGCGCAGACGGTACATCTGATAGCCAGAGAGCGACTTCAGCAGATTCACCCACTGGATCGTGTCGAAATTCGTGAGCTCGGCGGATTCGGCCGGCACGAGCTGCGCGGAGCGCACGTCAACGATGCGGCTCGTCATGTCGGCGCGTTCAAGATTACGTCCGAGCATCATGAGCGTGTAGGCATCATTGCGGCTCATCGTGCCCTCAAGCTCGCCCGTCAGCGTCTGCATACCGCGTATGATTTTCTGCAGGAGCTTAAAGCGCGTACGCTTGTTGAGTGACGCCGGCAGCTCCTCCCTGATCTCCATGAAGAGCTCGTTCAGGTGCTCCCAGACTTCATTGGGCAGCACATCGCGCAGCGTGCGCGCGTTCTCGCGCGCAAATCGGAGCGAGGCGAGGATCGATCCCGGGTTGTCGAGCTCGCTGATGAGGAAGTGCACGACGTCACGCTCCTCGGCGCGCCGTTCGCTCGCGTCAAAGAGGTGGCGGCTGCCGGTGATGTCGATGAGCGGCAGCCAGCCGGGCCGGTACTCGGGCGGCAGATCGAGCAGTAGATTGGCGTTGACGCTGATGAGGCGCGCCGAGTTCTCGGCACGCTCAAGATAGCGCGCAAACCAGTAGAGGTTTTCTGCAACGCGTGACAGCACGCTTCTAATTCTCCGTTGCCACGATCCAGGTGTCTTTACTGCCCCCGCCTTGCGAGGAGTTGACGACGAGCGATCCCTCGGGCAGCGCAACGCGCGTCAAGCCGCCAGTCGTCACGTACGTGCTCGGGCCCGAGAGAATGAAAGGGCGCAGATCCACGTGGCGTGGCTCTATGCGTTCGTTGACAAACGTCGGCACCGTGGAAAGCATGATCACCGGTTGCGCGATGAAGTTGCGCGGCGCAGCTTTGAGCTGACTTGCGAACTGGTTGCGCTCGCGCTGGCTCGACTGCGGCCCCATGAGCATCCCGTAGCCGCCCGAGCCATCGACCGGCTTTACCACGAGCTCCTGCAGGTTCTGCAGGACATGCTCGAGATCCTGCGGCTGCGAGCACCGCCACGAGGGAACATTCGGCAGAATGGGGTCCTCATCGAGGTAGTAGCGGATCATCTCGGGAACGTAGGTGTAGACGAGCTTGTCGTCTGCAACGCCTGCGCCCGGGGCATTGGCGAGCGCAACGTTGCCCTTCGCCCAGGCGCGCATGAGCCCGGGAATCCCGAGCGTGGAGTCGGCGCGAAAGGATTCCGGATCGAGGAAGTCATCATCGATGCGCCGATAGATCACATCCACGCGCCGCCAGCCGTGGATCGTCTGCATGTAGACGCAGTCATCCTCATGCACGGCAAGGTCGCGCCCCTCGACGAGCTCGCACCCCATCTGCCGCGCAAGATAAGAGTGCTCGAAGTAGGCGGAGTTGTAGATGCCGGGAGTGAGCACCACGATCTCCGGCAACCCCTGCCGGTGCGGCGCAAGCGACGCCAGCATCTCATGCAGCGCGGCCGGATAGTCGTCGACGGCGAGGATGGAGCTGTGCTCGAAGAGCTCGGGCAGGACGCGCTTCACAACCTGCCGGTTCTCGATCATGTAGGACACGCCGGAGGGTACACGCAGGTTGTCCTCGAGCACGTAGACCGTGCCGTCCTTGTCGCGCACGAGATCGGTGCCGCAGATATGCGCCCATATGCCCTGCGGCGGGTTGATGCCGACGCAGTTCGGCCGGAAGTTGCGCGAAGAGGCGATGATCTCGAGCGGAAAGACGCCATCCTTGACGATGCGCTGAGCGTGATAGACATCGTCGATGAAGTTGTTGAGTGCTGCAACGCGCTGCTTCAGGCCCGCCGCGATGCGCTTCCACTCCTTCGCGGAAATGATTCGCGGAATGATGTCGAGGGGCCAGGCGCGGTCGATCGAGCCGCCCTGCTCGTGATACACGGTGAACGTCACGCCCATCACCTTGATCGCCAGTTCCGCAGCTTGCTGGCGCACGCCAATCTCCGCACAGCCAAGCTCGGACAAGTGCCGTATGAGCGCGCGGCCGGCCGCGCGCGCGCCGCCACCCGGGCCGATCAACTCGTCATGAAACCCGGAAGCGCGGTAGGTGGTCCAGTCGATGCTCATCTGACCTCGTCAGGAAACGTGGCGGGCATCTGTCGTTTTGCCGACCATACTAGCCCACCGAGGCGGCCACAACGCAAATCGGCGTGCTGCTCTTTTCCGGTGCAATGTCAAAAATGGTGCAACGATCGGCCGGCGGCGGCGGTCGCGCCGCTACCCACCCGTATAATGCCGGTCGTGTCGATCCATGTTGCGCTGAATCACGTCACCCACTACCGGTACGACCGCAGCGTGGTGCTGAGCCCTCACGTCGTGCGCCTGCGGCCCGCGCCGCATTCACGCACGCGCGTCCTGTCGTATTCGCTGACCGTGGCGCCGGCGCGCCACTTCATCAACTGGCAACAGGATCCGCAGTCAAACTACCTCGCGCGCCTGGTCTTCCCGGACAAGACCGAAGAGCTGCGCATCGAGGTCGATCTCATCGCCGAGATGGCGGTGTTAAATCCCTTCGACTTCTTTCTCGAGCCGACCGCTGCCGAGTTCCCGTTCACCTATGCCGCGGAGGAGTCCAGTGAGCTTGCGCCCTATCTGGCGAAGACGGATGCAGGGCCGCGCTTCGCCGAGTATCTCGGCTCCATTTCGCGCGCCCCCACGCCCACGGCAAACTTTCTCGTCGACTTGAACAGCCGCCTCGCGCGCGATGTGCGCTACCTCATCCGCCTCGAGCCCGGCGTGCAGATGCCCGAGCAGACACTCGAGCTCGCCTCCGGATCATGCCGCGATTCCGGATGGCTCCTCGTGCAACTCCTGCGGCATCTCGGCCTTGCGGCGCGCTTCGCCTCCGGGTACCTAATTCAGCTTACGCCGGATGTGAAATCCCTCGAGGGGCCCTCCGGCGCGAGCGCGGATTTTGCAGACCTGCATGCCTGGTGCGAGGTCTATCTGCCGGGGGCGGGATGGGTCGGGCTCGACCCCACGTCCGGGCTGCTCGCGGGCGAGGGCCACATTCCTCTGGCATGCACTCCCGACCCCTCAGCCGCGGCCCCGGTCTCGGGCACGGTCGATGAATGCGAGGTCAAGTTCCAGCACGCGCTGCGCGTGGACCGCATCTGGCAGGCGCCGCGCGTCACCCGGCCCTACACCGAAGTTGCGTGGCGGCAGATCGAGGAGCTCGGGCGGCGGGTCGATGAGGATCTCACGCAGTCCGACGTGCGATTGACGATGGGGGGCGAGCCGACCTTCGTCTCGCTCGATGATCCGGATGCTGCCGAATGGAACACCGCAGCGCTGGGGCCGAAGAAGCGGGCGCTCGCGGTCGAGCTCTATGGTCGATTGCGTGAGCGCTATGCCCCGAACGGGCTTGCGCACTTCGGCCAGGGGAAGTGGTATCCGGGAGAGCCGCTGCCGCGCTGGTCGCTCAACTGCTTCTGGCGGCGCGATGGCGAAGCCATTTGGAAGCGAAGTGAGCTCATCACCGATGAATCCGTCATCGACTACGGCGCAAACGCAAACACCGCCAAGCGCTTTCTGAATGCGGTTGCCGAGCGGCTCGATCTGCGCCCGGAGTATGCCTTCCCGGCCTACGAGGATCCTTTCTATTACGAATGGCGCGAGGAGCGCCTGCCTGCGAACGTCGACAGCGAGGATCCGCGACTCAACGATGCACTCGAGGGCGCACGCCTCGCGCGCCTTGCGAACAGGGGCTTTGATAGCATCGCGGGTTACGTGCTACCGATCGCGCGCCACCCGGACGGCATGTACTGGCAGAGCGGCGCCTGGTTCCTGCGGCGCGAGCGCTGTTATCTCACGCCAGGCGATTCGCCGATCGGCATGCGACTGCCGCTCGACTCGCTCCCCTGGGCATCGCCCGAGGAGCATGCGCAGCTTTTTCCCGTTGACCCCAATCAGGATTTTGCACCCCTGCCGCCGTATGAGGAGATTCGCGCGCGCCTGGGTGCGCGCAGCGCCGCCCCCGACGCAAAGCATTCCCGCAAGCCGCGCGCGTACGAATCCGCGCACTGGATCGCGCGCACCGCGATGTGCGCCGAGCCGCGCCATGGCGTGCTCTACATTTTCATGCCGCCTACCGGTCGGCTCGAGGAGTACTTGGAGCTCGTCGCCGCCGTCGAAGTGACGGCCGAGGAGCTCTCGCAGCCGGTCGTTATTGAGGGATATGAGCCGCAGCGCGATCCGCGTCTGCTGAGTTTCCGGGTGACGCCGGATCCGGGCGTCATCGAGGTCAACATTCATCCGTCCGCATCCTGGGAGGAACTCGTCGAGCGCACGACACATCTTTATGGCGTCGCGCGGCTCTCGCGCCTGACGAGCGAGAAATTCATGCTCGATGGGCGCCACACCGGTACCGGGGGCGGAAATCACTTTGTCCTGGGCGGCGCGACGCCGGACGATTCACCGTTCCTGCGTCGTCCGGATCTGCTGAGAAGCCTGCTTGCCTACTGGCACAACCATCCTTCGCTCTCGTATCTCTTCTCGGGTCTTTTCATCGGGCCGACCTCGCAGGCGCCACGCGTGGATGAGGCACGCAATGATTCACTGAGCGAGCTTGAGATCGCGTTTCGCGAGTTGCCGCCACCCGGGACCGAGTGCCCGCCGTGGCTCGTCGACCGGCTGTTCCGCAATCTGCTCATCGATGTGACCGGTAACACGCATCGCGCCGAGTTCTGTATCGACAAGCTCTACTCGCCGGATGGACCGACCGGCCGGCTCGGGCTCCTTGAGCTTCGTGCTTTCGAGATGCCGCCGCACGAGCGCATGAGCCTCACGCAGCAGCTGCTGTTGCGATCTCTCGTCGCGCGTTTCTGGCGCACGCCGTATGCGCCCGCGCGTCTCGCGCGCTGGGGCACCGACCTGCACGATCGTTTCATGCTGCCGCATTTCATCGCGCAGGATTTCGCCGACGTGATCGCGGAGCTCAATGCCGCGGGTTACGCGCTCAACACCGAGTGGTTCGCGCCACACTTTGAGTTTCGCTTTCCAAAATATGGCGACTTCGCCGCGCGCGGCGTGGAGGTCGAGCTGCGCCAGGCGCTCGAGCCCTGGCACGTCATGGGCGAGGAGGGCTCCGCCGGCGCCACGAGCCGCTATGTCGACTCATCTCTCGAGCGATTGCAGGTGAAGGCGACCGGTCTCGCGTCGGATCGTTACGTACTCACGTGCAACCGCCGTCCCATCCCGATGCGTCCCACCGGGACCGCGGGAGAATTCGTCGGCGCCGTGCGCTACCGCGCGTGGCACCCACCCTCGGCGCTGCATCCGACGATTGGCGTGCACTCGCCGCTGACTTTCGATCTCTTCGATTCCTGGATGGGTCGCTCGCTCGGCGGCTGCGAGTACCACGTCATGCACCCCGGCGGCCGCAACTACACAACGTTTCCCGTGAATGCCTTCGAGTCCGAAAGTCGCCGCCTCGCGCGCTTCTTCCGCACGGGCCATACGCCGGGAGATTTTGCCCTGCTGCCTGCGAATCTGAGCGCGGACTTTCCGTTCACGCTTGACCTGCGCCGCGCATGAGAAGCGAAACCATGAACGACGATCGCCTCGGGCCAGGCAGCCGCGTCGAAACTCATCTTGCAGGCTACGATCCTGATCCGCGCCGCTACGATGAGCTGCGCGATCAGCAAGGAGCCGTGCGGCCGCACTGGCGCGGACTCATCGATCGGCTGTGCACCGACGGGGCGCACGTCATCGCGCGCCGGGCGCTCGAGCTGACGCGGCGCCTGATCGTAGAGAACGGCGTCGCGTACAACGTCTACAGCGATCCGCAGGGTGCGGATCGTCCATGGGCGCTTGATCCGCTGCCGCTCATTCTCTCTCCGGAAGAATGGCGCGGCATCGAGGTGGGCGTTGCGCAGCGCGCGCGCATCCTTGAGGCGCTGCTCGCGGATCTCTATGGGCCGCAACGGCTCCTCGCCGAAGGGCTCGTGCCGCCGGAGCTGCCGTTCGGTCATCTCAATTTTCTCTGGCCGTGTCATGGTCTCGCGCCGCGCGGCGGGCGCTACCTGCACGTCTATGCGGCGGATCTTGCGCGCGCGCCGGACGGCCACTGGTGGCTGCTCGCGGATCGCACGCAGGCTCCCTCGGGCGCGGGTTATGCGCTTGAAAACCGCGACATCGTCGAGCAGGTTCTGCCCGAGGCGATCCGCGATTTGAACGTGCGCCGCATCGGCGACTTCTTTGGCGAAATGCGCGAGAGCCTGCGCGGCCTATTCGACGATGCCGACAATCCGCTGGTGGTCATTCTCACACCAGGCCGCTTCAACGAGACCTATTTCGAGCACGCCTACATGGCGCGCCAGCTCGGTCTGCCGCTCGTCGAGGGACAGGACCTCACGGTGAGGAATGACACTGTGTATTTGAAGACCCTCGGCGGCCTGAAGCGCGTGCGCACCATCGTGCGCCGCCTGGACGATGATTTCTGCGACCCGATGGAGCTGCGCAGCGATTCGCATCTGGGCGTGCCCGGACTCATCAGCGCGCTGCGCGCGCGCAAAGTGGCTATCACCAACGCACTCGGCACGGGCGTGCTGGAGTCCGCCGCGTGGCTCGGCTTTTTGCCCGGCATCGCCGATAGGCTCCTCGGCGAGGCGTTGCAGCTGCCCGCGGTTGCGAGCTGGTGGTGCGGCGAGAAGCCGGCGCTCGACTACGTGCTCGCTCATCTCGAGCAGCTCGTCATCAAGCCCACCTATCCCAATCAGCACTTCGAGCCTGTATTTGGCAGCGACCTCGCGGGTGAAGAGCGCGCTGCGCTTGCACGGCGGCTCGAGAAGCGCCCCTATGCCTACGTCGCGCAGGAGCGCGTGGCGCTGTCGCAGGCGCCGGTGTGGCGCTCAAACGGTTCGCCGGGCTTCACGGCGCGCGCCTTCACGATCCGCGTCTACGCGGTGGCGACCGAGGAGGGCTTTCGCGTGCTGCCCGGAGGCCTCGCGCGTATCGCCGCCGGGCGCGCGGTCGACGTCGTATCGACGCAGCGTGGCGGCGGCAGCAAGGATATCTGGGTGCTCTCCGAGCGACCCGAGTCCCCCGCGGCCACCGCAGCGCACCGCCGGCTGCAAGTTTCCATTCGGCCCGACGATGTGCCCTCGCGGGTGGTGGAAAATCTTTTCTGGCTCGGCCGCTACACGGTACGATGCGCCGACAACGCGCGCCTGCTGCGCAGCACCGTGCGCGTGCGCATCGACCGCTCGGTGTGGATGCATGCGGTGCGCATCGGCTGCGCACTCGGTGTCATCTCCCCGGCATCTCAACCGCCGGCACCTTTCACAGCAGATCAAGATCCTTTTGGCATCGCCGCCGACGTCAAACGCATCGCTTGGTGCGCATCGCAGGTGCGAAGCCGCCTGTCGGCGCGCTACTGGCGCGCGGTCGTCGGTCTGCAGCGCCAAGTGCAGGAGGCCACGGCCTCGCGCGAGCAGCCGCGCGAGGCGCTCGAGAGGCTTGCGCTGTCGCTCGCAGCCTTAAGCGGCTATGCAGCCGAGGACATGACGCACGATGAGGGCTTTCGCATGCTGCGCATCGGGCGGCGCCTCGAGCGACTGCAGTTCGTCGCGCGGCTGCTCGCGCAGCATCTTCAGTCCGCCACTGCGATTCGGCAGAGCCAGGTTGAATGGCTGCTCGATGTCTGCCACAGCATGAGCATCTACCGCTCGCGGTATTTCGTCGCACCACGCCTCGGATCCGCGCTCGATCTTCTGGTGCGCGATCTGCATCATCCGGTGGCGCTCGCGTTCCAATGCGATTCGATCGCGCGCGATCTCGACGGCCTTGCGGCCACACTGAAGATCACGCGCGACCCCGGCATCGACGCGCCGATCCCCGAGCTCGCCGACGAGGAGCTACTGCAGCTCGAGGGCGACGATGGGGCGGCACGTGCAGCGCGCGCCGCTCTTGCCACGCGATTGCGTGCGCTGCATGTCGCGGCGGCGGACCTCTCCGATCGGCTCTCAATGCGACATTTCTCCCACACCGGTGATTCGCAGTCCGTGTGGATGTGAGGAAGGGCTTGCGTTATCGCATCCATCACGAGACCGCCTATGACTATGCAAGCGACGTGCTGCATGCGCATCACGTGCTGCATCTCGTCCCGCGGCCCGCGCCCTTTCAGCAGTGTCTCGAGCACACAATTCGCATCGATCCCGACACGTATCGGCGGCGCGATGAGATTGACGCGTTCGGCAACGCGGTGACGCACCTCGAGTTCGAGCATGTCCATCAGAGACTTGAAGTCCTGACGCAGATGGAAGTCGAAGTGCACCCGCGGCCGAAGGTGTTTGCGGGACACAGCATGCCGTGGGAGCGCCTTTGCGAGGAGCTCGCCTATTACGGCGGCTACCCGACGCGCGAGAATCTGGAGGCGTGCCGCTTCCGTCACGAGTCGCCCTACGTGCGTGTCAAGCAAGAGTTTACCGACTACTCGGCGGAATGCTTCCCGGCAGATGCACCTATCATGGAGTGCGCGGATGCGCTGATGGTGAAGCTCAATCGCGAGCTCAAATACTCCCCGGGCGCGACCACCGTCGGCACCCCCGTGCGCGAGGTGCTGAAGCATCGCCGCGGAGTCTGTCAGGACTTCGCGCACCTCATGATCGCGTGCCTGCGCTCGCGGGGGCTTGCCGCGCGCTACGTGAGCGGCTATCTGCGCGAGGGGCCGATGCGCGACGCCAACGCAGGGCCCGCTGCGGTCGGCGCGGGCGCATCCCACGCGTGGGTTGCGGTCTTCTCACCGCCCTTCGGCTGGCTCGAATTTGATCCGACGAACGACGTAATCGTCGGCACGGGCCACATCGCGGTCGCCTGGGGCCGCGATTTCGGCGACGTCTCGCCGCTGCATGGCGTGCTCCTCGGCGGCGCGGATCACAAGATGGAAGTGTCGGTGACGGTGGAGACGCTCACTCCGTGGTAACCGTCACATTCACGGAAAGCGACACAAACGCGCCCGGCAGGCCCTTGAAGCTGCCCGTCAGTGGTACCGCCTGAGCGGCATCCCGGGCGACTGCCACGCGGATGAGATTGCGGCCGCCGACGAGCGCATTCGTGGGATCAAACTCTACCCACCCGGCGCCGGGAAGAAAAACCTGCACCCAGGCGTGGGTCGCGCCTGTTCCGACCATGCCACCGGCTGCGCCGATCAGGCGCTCATCGTAGAGATAGCCCGAGACGAAGCGCGCGCCAAGACCGAGGCTGCGCGCCGCCTCCATCATGAATACTGCAAGGTCTCGGCAGCTGCCGCTGCGCAGCTCAAGCGTCTCGAGCGGTGACTGCACGCCCTCGCGCTCGCGCGCGACGTACTGGAAGCGCTCCCGGATCGAGGAGTTGATCGCCATCAGCGTCTCGAACGTGCGCCCCCCGGGCGTGAGGTCGAGGACGTTTTTCACCCACTGGTCGATGCGGTGCTCGGGATCGAGATAATGGCGCTCCTTGGTACGCCCGAGATCGAGCGCATCGTCGGCGGAGTAGCTGAAGGGGAAACGCGAGGCGTAGGGTTCGACCACGATCGTCGCCGGGATCGATGGGTAGTGCTCGGCACGAAACGACGTCTCGAAGGTCAAAGTATCCGAGCGCTGGTCAAAGTTGACGATGGCAATGGAATTGCCGAACACGTCGTGAATCCAGCGCAGGGAGCTGGAGGGGGGATCGATGCGCAAAGTCGTATCGATGAGCCGCAGGTCGTGGCTGTCGCGCGGCCGGGACATCAGGCGATGCTCGCCAAATTCGACTTGTTCCGCATAGCGATAGCACGTGCGGTGGTTGACGTTGAGGATGAACATGCAGGGCTCGCGCGACGGAATCGGACATCAACGGCAGGCGGGATTATTGTTCCGCGCGCCGCATCGTGGGGTGGCGATTCTACGATGGTCGCGGCAGGCGGCGCTCGCCCCTCGCAGTCTGCAGCGGCGAGGATGCACGGTGCGGCGGTGCCGCGCGCAGCATCCGGGAATAAGATGACCGGCGTGTTAAGGACGCTGCGCGACAATTCGAGGCGCTCGGCGCTGATGCGCGGATGGAAGCTGCGCGCCGGCAGCTGCATCCTCGCCGCAATGGCGATTGCGCCTTGGGTTGGCGCTGCCGTGCCACCGGAAGTGTACGGGCGTCTGCCGGCGCTCGAGGACGTGGCGCTCTCGCCCGATGGCTCCCGCATTGCATTCGTAAGTACAGCCGTGGATACGCGCCTTGTGGCCGCCATGGCGCTTGCGGGTCGCAAGGCGCTCGGGGGTTTTCGCATAGGGGAGGAAAAACTGCGCTGGCTTGCGTGGGCGGACTCGAACCACCTTCTGTTCGAGACTTCGACGACCGTGGCGCCTTGGGGCTACGTCGGTCAGGAACGCGATTGGCATCTGCTGCACGTGTACGACGTGGGGCAGCACAGGCTCACGACGCTCCCTGATCCAAATCGGCTCAATGAGTCTATCCCCATCATGATTGCCGTTTCCGCCCACCCCATGGTGCGACACATCGACGGTCACACCGTGCTGTTTGTTCCGTCCTTTTATGCGCAGCGGGCGCTGCTGCGTGCGCTTATCCGCGTGGATTTGACGACGTGGCAGGAACGGGTGGTGCTTCTGGGGTCGGCGGCAACCCAGGAATGGATGGTGGATGCTGCCGGGGAGGTCGTTGCTGAGCAGGATTACGACGAGGAACGGCAGCAGTGGACATTGAAGATACGCCGTGATGGGCGCCTGCAGCCGGCGCTCTCGGGCGAGGCGGCGATCGATACTCCGCACATGCTCGGATTTGGTCCCAACGCCGACACCCTTCTCATGCAGACCCTCGAGGATGAGCAGCCGGTATGGCGGCTCGTGTCGCTGCGCGATGGCACCGTGAGCGCGCCGATGGCGGAGCGCAAGGAGCTTGATTTTCCGATCGAGGACCATCGCACCTACCGCATGATCGGAGGCGTGCGCGGTGGCGATGATGCGCGCTTTGTGTTTTTTGATCCGACGCTGCAGCAGCGCTGGGACAGCGTCATCGGCGCTTTCGTGGGCGATCGGCTGCGCCTCGTTTCATGGTCGGACGACTTCAGCAAGCTCGTGATCCTGGTAGACGGGCCACAGCACGGTTACGTCTATGAACTCGTCGACCTCGATACCCACACGGCAACTCCCGTCGGCGACGTTTACGCAGGAGGGGCGCCATCGCTCGAGGTGCGGCGCATCACGTATGCGGCTGCTGACGGACTGCAGATTCCCGCCTACCTCACGCTGCCCGCCGGGCGGGCTGAGAAAAAACTGCCGCTCATCGTGCTGCCGCATGGCGGTCCTGCCGCCCATGACGTGGCGCGGTTTGACTGGTGGGCCCAGGCGCTCGCGAACCAGGGCTATGCGGTGCTGCAGCCCAACTTCCGCGGCTCCGACTTGACTCGCAGCTTTCTTGCCGCCGGCTTCGGCCAATGGGGCCGCAAGATGCAAACGGATCTGTCAGATGGCGTGCGCTACCTTGCCTCTTTGGGAGTGATCGACCCGGGGCGAGTATGCATCGTTGGCGCAAGCTATGGCGGGTATGCAGCGCTTGCCGGTGTCACGCTTGATCCCGGGGTTTACCGCTGTGCGGTCTCGGTGGCCGGCATCTCGGATCTGAAGCGCATGCTCGAGTGGGTCAACGACAAACACTACAATCGCAGCAACTACGAACAGCGCTACTGGGATCGCTTCATGGGCGCGCGCGGACCCAATGATCCTACGCTTGCCGAGATCTCACCGATCAAACACGTCGTGGCGGCGAATGTGCCGGTGCTTCTCATCCATGGGCGCGACGACACCGTCGTGCCTTATGAACAAAGTAGTGTCATGGCAGATGCGCTGCGACACGCCGGAAAGGACGTGCAGTTGGTGACGCTTCAGCACGAGGATCACTGGCTCTCGCGCAGCGAAACCCGTCTTCGGATGCTGCAGGAATCGGTCGCTTTCCTGCGGGCACATAATCCGCCGGATTAGCACCGGCGGCTGTCCGCGCGGTCGTGTGATGCGCTTTTCGGGAGGCGAATCTCGCCCGCTGTGACCATTCGGTGACACTCCGCGCGGCCACTGTGCTCTGCTTGCGCATCCATGGAGCACATCGGCGTCGTGGGTCTGTCTTATCGTCACGCCAGTGTCGAGGATGTGGCGCGCTTCACCATTTCCAAGGGTGAGATTGTGCAGCGCCTGCCCGAGCTGTGCGCGGCGCTCAATGTCGCGGAGGTGGTATATCTTGCCACCTGCAACCGCGTCGAAGTCATCTTTGCAACTTCCGACGAAAGTACCGCGCAGGATTTGCGCGGCGCGGTATTCCGCGCACTGCGCGGGCGTGATGCGGCTCTCGGCGAGGCGGCCGAAACGCTGCGCGCCTGGACCGGCGAGGCAGCGGTCGAGCACGTCTTTCTGCTCGCGTGCGGACTGGACTCCGCGCAGGCCGGCGAGCACGAGATCACCGCCCAGCTGCGCGGCGCCTGGGAGCAGTCACGCACCGATGGCGCATGCGGTCCCACGCTGAATCGCCTCATGAACGAGGCCCTGTCCATGGCTCACCGGGTCCATCGTCTCAGTGCCGACGCACGGCCGCCGTCGCTGGCGGACATCGCTGTGCAGCGTGTGCTTGCACTGGCGAGCGCGCGGGGCGATCCGGTCGCGCTCATTGGCGTTTCACCCATGACGCGACGCTGCGCGCAGCTGCTGCACTCGGCCGAGCGGCCGCTCCTGATCGTCAATCGCACCCACGAGACGGCCGCGCAGTGGGCGCAGTCGCTCGGCGCGCCCTGCATGACACTGGGGGAGTTTCACAGCGCGCCGCCGCGCGTCGCGGCGATCATCCTCGCCGCCGGTGGTGCGGCGCTCCTCGACGCGGCGACCTTGCAGACGCTCAAGAAAGCGGCCGCGACTGCGCCGCTCATCATCGATTTTGGCCTGCCGCCCAATGTGGAGCCTGCGGCTGCACAGGCCGCGGGCCTGCCGCGTATCGGCATGAGCGAACTCATTGAAGCGACGCAGGAGCAGCGTCTGACGCAGCTCCTGCGCCTAGCGCCGGTGAGGGCCGCCATCGACGAGCGGCTCGCGCGCCTGCGCAGCGAGCTCGCGACGCGCGCCATCGGCCGCAGGCTCGCTGACCTGCGCGACTCCTTCGAAGGCATTGCGGCGGCGCAGATGGATCAGCTCCTCGCTCAGGATCTGTGCGATCTTAAGGACCACGAGCGAGAATTGCTGCGGCGTTTTGCAACCGCGCTCGCGCGACGCCTCGCTCATCTGCCGCTCGCGGGGCTGAGAGCTGCCGCCGAGCATGCCAGTGCGGACACCGTCGATGCGTTCTTTCGCGCAGCGCGCCTGCAACGCACGGCACAGGTGAGCGCCGCCGACCGGAGGAAAGAGAGCTCATGAACGATGAGGCAGCGCACGGCGCCGGGGCCGGCTCGCGGGCGCTTTACGAGCGCGCCTGCCGCGTGATTCCGGGCGGCGTCAATTCGCCGGTGCGCGCTTTTCGCGCCGTAGGCGGCACACCGCTCTTCATCGCGCGCGGCGCTGGCCAGTACCTCTACGACGTCGATGGTGCCCGCTATCTCGACCTCGTCAATTCCTGGGGCGCGTTGATCCTCGGACACGCACACCCCACGGTCCTAGACGCGATGACGCGCGCCTGCCGTGACGGCACGACCTTCGGCGCACCGTGCCCGGCGGAAGTCGAGCTCGCAGAACGCCTCACGAGTTCTTACCCGGGGCTTGAGCAGGTGCGCTTCGTATCCTCCGGCACCGAAGCGGTCATGAGCGCGATTCGTGTCGCGCGCGCCGCGAGCAGCCGCGATCTCATCGTCAAATTCTCAGGCTGCTATCACGGCCACGCGGATCACCTCTTGGTTGCCGCGGGCTCCGGAGCGGCAACATTTGGTCAGCCTTCCTCCGCGGGCGTTCCGCCGGCTTTCCTCACCGCGACGCGCGTGCTGCCACTCGACGATGAAAAGCTTTTGCAGGAGCTTTTTGCCGCCGAGGGCGCGCGCATCGCCGCCGTGATCATCGAGCCCGTGCCCGCGAATCACGGCCTGCTGCCCCAACGGCTCGAGTTCTTGAAGGCGCTTGCCGAGACGACCCAGCGGCACGGTGCGCTCCTGATCTTTGATGAAGTGATCTCCGGCTTTCGGCTCGCACGCGGGGGCGCTGCAGAACTCACGGGGATCACGCCCGACATGGCGACCTTCGGCAAGGTGATTGGCGGCGGAATGCCGGTTGGCGCATTCGGTGGGTCACGCCGCGTGATGGCGAACCTCGCGCCGCTTGGCGCGGCTTATCAGGCAGGCACGCTGTCCGGCAACCCCGTGGCCATGGCGGCAGGACTGGCGACGCTTGATCTTCTCGCGGATGGCGCGGTGTGGGATCGCCTTGAGAATCTGGGGATGGAACTTGAGGATGCGCTCGCTCCCGTCTTGGCGCGAGCGCCGTTCGCGATACGCCTGGTGCGCCAAGGATCGCTCTTCTGGCTCTCGCTGTGCGAGGGTGATGCGCCACGGCATGCCGTGACGCTCGATCCTACTTCGCTCAAGCGCTTCGCCGCGCTCTTCCATGCCATGCTCGCACGCGGCGTCTATCTGCCACCGTCCGCGTATGAAGTGTGCTTCCTCTCGGCAAGCTTTGGCGCACAGGACATCAGATTTCTCGCCGCTGCGCTCAAAGATGCGCTGCCGATCGCGGCGCAAGCCACATGAAGGCCACACGGGTCTTTCAGATCACGGCGCTGCTGCTGGTGATCGTGTCGGTGATCCAGGTGGGCTGGTGGATCCTCGATCTGCACCACTACAGCACGCAGCGCCTGCGCGATGAGCGCGCAACCTATGCACGCGAGGTGATGGCCGCGCAGACGTTGCTCGATGCGGGCACCTCCGTCGAGCGGGTGCGCGCGCTCCTGCCTGATGTTGCGCTGACGGGCAGGCAAGCGCAGGCAGATCCTGCGGTCGAGGCGGGCTTCGTCGACGAGTGTTATCGACGCATCAATCAATACGCGTGGGAGAGTGGCTTCTTTCTGCTGGTGCTGGCGCTGTGCATCGCAGTGATCTGGCGCGCGCTGCGCGCCGAGAGGCTGGTCCTGCAGGAGCAGGACAGCTTTCTCGCACTCGTCTCGCATCAGTTCAAGACGCCGCTTGCGAGTTTGCAGCTCTCGCTCGAAACCATGGCGAAGCGCGCCCTATCGCCCGAGCAATCGCGCACGCTCACCGAGCGCATGCTCGCGGACCTCGCACGCATGGAGTCGATGGTCTCGCGGATTCTTGACAGCGTGCGCCTCGAGCGCGGGCGCGTCGACCTGAAAAGCGAGCCCGTGGAACTGGCCACCGCGGTGGGCCGCGTCGTCGCGCAATTCGAGGAGCGCGCGCGCCAGGAGCACATCGCACTGACAGCGGACGTGCCGCGTGGGCTCGCCGTGCTCGCCGATCCACTGGCAGTGGACGTTGTCGTGCGCAACCTTCTGGAGAATGCGCTCGCGGCCGTGGGTGCGGTGAGCGGTGGCAGCGTTGCCTTCACAGCGCGCGAAGCGGGCGGCGAGTTGGAGCTGTCCGTGCGCGACACCGGGGTCGGGTTTCGCGAAAGCGACGCCGTGCGCCTCTTCAAAAAATTCTCGCGTTTGCACCCGGGCGGCGGCGGCAGCCACTACGGCACGGGGCTCGGGCTCTTTATCGTGCGCCGTCTGATGCAGCTGACGGGCGGCCGCGTGAGCGCGCACAGCGGCGGCGTGGGGCAGGGCGCATGCTTCGTGCTTTCATGGCCGGCGGCGCCGAGGCGCCCCGCATGAGCGCGGCGCGCACGCTCGTCGTCGAGGATGATCCGCACCTGGCGGCGGGGCTGGTTGAGAACTTACGCGCGGAAGGCTATGCCGTGGACACGGCGGCCGACGGCAAGGTCGCGCTCGACTGGCTGCACGCACACTCCTGCGAGCTCATCGTGCTCGATGTGATGCTGCCGCAGATGGATGGTTTTACGCTCTGCCGCACGCTGCGCGAGGAGGGCAACAATACACCGGTGCTTTTTCTCACCGCGCGGGGCGATCCGCATGATCGGGTGCTGGGACTCGAGGCCGGTGGCGATGACTACCTCGCCAAGCCCTTTCACCTCGATGAATTTCTGCTGCGCGTGCGCGCCATCCTGCGCCGCTGGGAATGGTATCGCAAGGCGTCCGCTGGCCCGCAAAACGCCGTGCTGCGTTTTGGCGGCAATGAAGTCGACTTCCGTGCATTTCGTGCGCGCTCCTGGAACGGTACCGCGCAGGAGCTCACCGAGAAGGAAGCCATGATTTTGAAGGTGCTCGCCGAGCGGCCGGGAGAGATTGTCTCGCGCGAGGATTTGCTTGAGCGCGTGTGGGGATACGACGTATTTCCTTCCACGCGCACGGTCGATAATTTCATCCTGCGTCTGCGCAAGCGCTTCGAGCGCGACCCTGCAAATCCGCAGCACTTTCTGACCGTGTGGGGCGTCGGCTACCGCTTTCTGGTCGAAGGCGCTTCATGACGCAGGGCATGACACTGCGCATCGGCACGCGCGCCTCGGCGCTTGCACTCTGGCAGGCGCGCCATGTCGCCGCGGCGATCAGCCGGCAGAGCGACGCGCCGCCCGTCGGGCTTGTGCATATCAGCACCGAGGGCGACGCGCGCAGCGACGTGCCGCTCTGGAGCGTCGGTGGCAAGGCATTTTTCACCAAGGAAATCGACCGGGCCCTGCTCGCGCGCGAAATCGATGTTGCAGTGCATAGCCTGAAGGATCTTGCAACGCAGCTCGAGCCGGGCACCGCGCTTGCAGCGGTGCTCGCGCGGGAAGATCCGCACGATGCGCTCCTGAGC
>Ga0209624_10000421_pt1 | contig 37356 bp, 38 predicted proteins | sample JacPinW_OM2H0_O1_FD_188565 | JGI IMG/M metagenome (GOLD analysis project Ga0209624, IMG submission 188565) | Forest soil microbial communities from Algoma, Ontario, Canada - Jack Pine, Ontario site 1_JW_OM2H0_O1 (SPAdes) (version 2) | ecosystem: Environmental > Terrestrial > Soil > Boreal...
CGAACGAAAAAGTTTTGCCATATTGCGCGGCGACTGCCTTCGCGGCGGCTATCTTCTCCGCGACGTCTTTAGGCGGCTCGCCCCATGTGAGGTAGACGTCTACGTGCTTGGCGGCGACTACGCTCCCGGCGCCTGACGAGCCGCCGAAATAAATAGGAGGATAGGGCTGCTGACGCGGAGGATAAAGCAGCTTCCCCTTCTCGATTCTGAGGTGCTTGTGCGTCTCGGTGACCTCGTCGCCCCGCATAAGCTTGCGCCAGATGGACAGGAACTCGTCCGTCACCTCATATCGCTCGGTGTGATCGAGAAAAATGCCGTCGCCCTTGAGTTCGACCGGATCGCCGCCGGTGACGACGTTGATGAGCAGTCTTCCGTCGGACAGGCGATCAAGCGTGGCCGCCGCGCGGGCGGCAAAGGCCGGCTCTGTGAGACCTGGCCGCACCGCGACGAGGAAACGCAATCGGCGGGTGAGGGGGACCATTGCGGAGGCGATAACCCAAGAGTCTTCGCAAGACGGGCCGGTGGGAAGCAGCACGCCGTAATAGCCGAGTTCATCCGCGGCTCTGGCGATCTGTGACAGGTAGCCAAGCGACACATGGCGGGCGCCGACCTCGCTGCCGAGATAACGACCGTCTCCGTGGGTCGGCAGGAACCAGAGGACGTCAGTCTTCTCGGCCGGCGGCGGCAAATCGAGCTTGTCAGTCATTTCTTTTGTCTTTCACTCCGCAGCGTCAAGCGCAAACTGCAGGCTCGCGAGGTTTCGGTATCGCGCGCCGACATGGGTCTTCGGCAGGCGTGCTCCTCCGCCAAAAAGCTTCTCCCGCAATGTTCCCGAAGCGTAGTCGTGTTTGTATCGACCCCGCTTCTGCAGTTCCGGGACAAGGTGCGTCACAATGTCGCCGAACGTCTCGTGGGTCACCGCATAGGCAAGATTGAAGCCGTCAACGTCGGTGTCCTCGACCCATTCCTCGAGCAGATCCGCGGTGGTCTGAGGACAGCCCACAAACAGCGGCCCCAGACCTCCGATGCCGATCCATTCGGCGAGCTCGCGCACAGTCCAGACTTTGCCGGGATCGGCGCTGGAAAACGCTTCGACCGATGATTGAACAGCGTTGGTCTCGATGTGGCGCAAAGGCTCGTCCGGCCTGTAGCGGCCGAAGTCGATCCCCATCCACCCGATCCGAGCGCCAGCGCCCCGTCCAGGTTGATGTATTGTTTGTAGTCCTCGTATTTCGCCTTGGCCTTGGCGTCAGTCTCATCGACAATCACGGTCCGCAAATTGAAGATGAGAACGCTCCGCGGATCGCGGCCGGCGGCTGCGACGCTTTCGCGGATCGCGGCCACGGACTTCTTGAGAACGGCGTTCGACGGCGTCGCGATGAAGACGCACTAGGCCCCACGCGCCAGTGGAGAATTGCCGCCATCGCGCGCCCTGATAGCGGTCGGCTCCGTTCATTCCGCTGCGTCCGGCGAACCGGTCCGCGAGATCCTGCTGGCGCGAGTCGAGGATGTTGACGCTATAGTGCCGCTCGCGCTGGATGACCGGCCAAGCTGAGGCGTCACGATTGACGCAGACCAGCATGGTCGGCGGATCGAGCGAAAGCGAGATCGCCGAAGTCGCGGTGAGTCCCGTTCTGATCTCTCCAGAACCGGCAGTGATCACGCCGACGCCGCCGATCAGATGCCGCATCGCCTGTTTGAACGTTGCGAGCTCCTGGGCGTCGGTCGGGATTTGTCGAAGCGTCATCGTCATTGCGCGACCTTCGCCCGTTCGGAGGTCAGGAGGCTCCCTGAGAGCACAACCACGCCGAGCCAGAAGACGCTCGCCCAATAAGCAATGAGAAAGCGGGGATGGGAGCCGAGACAACGCGCCTTGGCGAGCGAGCAGATGTCGGAGTTCTGCGCGAGACAGCCGCCGGCCTCGCGCCACGACAAATAGCCAAAGCGGATGACATCGCCGAAGGTGCTCCACCACCAGGCGATCGCGCTGAGGACCGTCGCGCTTCCAAGAGCGAGCAGCGCGGGCTTAAGGCGCGGCCTCATGTCGCGAGCCCCAGAGTTGCAAGAATCTGTCGTCTCAGTCCGACCAGCTCGGGATCGTCCCGATGGCGAGGATAGGGCCGTTCGACGTTGAATTCAGCCTTGATGCGTCCCGGCCGTCCGCTGAGCACGATGACGCGCGAAGCGAAAAGGACCGCCTCTTCGACATCGTGGGTTACGAGAATCGCGGTGAAACCTTCCCTGCGCCACAGGGACACAAGCTCCGCTTGCAGCGTCAATCGCGTCAGCGAATCGAGCTTGCCGAGTGGCTCGTCGAGTAGCAATAAGGCAGGATCGTTCACGAGCGCGCGGGCAAGCGCGGCGCGCTGAGCCATGCCGCCCGAGAGCTGACGGGGATAAGCCTTGCTGAAGTCGCGAAGCCCGACCAGATCGAGCGCGGAATCGACGCGCGCGCTCTCTTGCTTGAGGACGCCCCGAGCATCGAGCCCGGTCGCGACATTGTTCCAGACCGTCGCTCACGGAAAGAGCGTCGGATCCTGAAAGACGAGAATACGCGACGGATCGGGCCTGTCGATCAGCGACCCTTCAGCTGAAATGGAGGCGCTTGTCGGCTGCTCAAGACCAGAGATGAGGCGGAGCAGCGTCGACTTCCCGCATCCCGAGGGTCCGAGCAGCGCCACGAACTCGCCGGCCGCGACAGAAAGGTCGATCGACTCGAGCACCGGCAGCCGTGAACCATCGAGTTCGAACGCGTGGCTCACGCCGCGAATGTCGATCGCGACATTGCGCGCCGCCCCGGACGAAGGCGGCGGCAGCGTCGGGAGGCGCGAGATACACCGGCGTTATGTCGCTCCACGGGAGATTGACGCTTTCGAGCGCGGCGACCACGAGGTTGTGGGCGCTCGACGCCTTGGCGACCGCGACCTTCTTACCTTTCAGGTCGGAGATGCTCTCGATCGACGAAGCGGCTTGCACGAGGATCGCCTGACCATAGCCGCGCGCCGGAATCGCACCGGCGTAGAGCAGGTTCGCGTGGGCCGCCTGTGCAAAGATCGGCGGACTGTCGCCCGTATAGCCATAGTCGATCGCTCCCGCTCCGAGCGCTTCCAGCAAGGGCGGTGCAAACGCAAACTCGATCCACCGGACCCGCACGCCTTGCAGTTCAAGTCGCTGCTCAAGAACCTTTTGCTCTTTCACGATGAGGAGCGCGCCGATTTTCTGATAGCCGATGCGCAATTCCTTCAGTGGCTCAGCAGAATTCGCAGGGCCGGCGAGCGTGGCCATCAGCGAGGAGGACGCCGCAATCACGAAGTCTCGTCTATTCACAGCTGCTCATCCAGTTTGGTCCGCCCACGGGTCGCGCCTGTCTCAGTTCTGCCCCTTCCAGGGCACCAGCCAGGCTTCGAGGAGGCGCATGGCGAAAGTGAATGCGAATGCGCAAGCCGCAATGATTCCGATGCCGACAAACACGACGTCCGTCGCCAGGAATTGCGACGCGGACATGATCAGATAACCGATGCCCCGGGTCGCCGCGATGAGTTCAGCGGCGACAAGCGTGCCCCAACCAACGCCCAGCGAAATGCGGATCCCGGTCAGGATTTCCGGCAACGCGGAGGGAAGCACAATCTCGCGCAAGAGCTGAAACCGCGTCGCCCCCAGCGACAAGGCTGCGTTGACCCGTTCCTGGGAAACGGAGCGAACGCCAGCCTGCGCGGAGAGCACGATCGGCGCAAACATTGCAAGCGACAGAAGCGCGATTTTCGACATCTCGCCGATGCCCAGCCAAATGATCATGAGCGGCAGATAGGCGAGCGGCGGCAATGGCCAGTAGAACTCGATCGGCGTGTCGAAAACGCCCTTCGCCCATTTGTTCAGTCCCATGAGGAGACCGATCGGCGTCCCCAGCACAATGGCGATCGCCGCCGCAGTGAAAATACGCAGAAGACTCGCCCCGACGTGCTCGAAGAGCGTGGCGTTGGCGTAGCCATCCTGAAAGATCGCGACTGCTGCAGTCACGACTTCCGTTGGCGTTGGAAGAAACAGGTGCGGCACGAGATGCAAAGCGGAGACGATCCACCATCCCGCGAGAATGACCACGCCGGACAGCAGGCTGATCGGTAGAGTGGAGCCCTCGCCGCCGCCAAAGCGGCGCATCTTGACGAGGCGTGGCGCGTTCTCGCCAACATGCTCGGACGGCGCTGGAGTCGCTGCGACGTTGGTCATCAGGCAACGCTCCTGAGCGCGCGCGTCTCATGCACGATGTCGCGGATCTCCTCACGGAGCTCCCCGAACGCGGGAGCGTTCTTCACCGCCCGCCCATCGCGGGTCGCAGCGAAAGTCTTGACGAAATCGAGGTCGTAGCGCGCGACGATGCGGCCAGGCCGAGGCGACATGACGACAAGGTGCGTTCCGAGGAACAAAGCCTCTTCGATGGAATGGGTGATGAAGAAGATCTGCTTGCCAGTACGGTCCCATACGTCGACGAGCAGCTCCTGCATCTGCTCACGCGTCAGGCTGTCGAGCGCGCCGAACGGCTCGTCCATGAGGAGGATGGCGGGGTCGGTGGCGAGCGCGCGGGCGATGCCGACGCGCTGGCGCATGCCGCCTGACAATTCGTATGGGGCGGCGTCAGCGAAGTCTTGCAGACCGACCAGGCGCAATAGCTCCTGCGCACGGGCGAGGCGCTCCGTCCGGCGCACGCCAGCGAACTTCAGCCCGAGCGCGACATTCTCGACGACGTTCTTCCAAGGCAGCAAACTGTCCTTCTGGAAGACGACGCCGCGATCGGCGCCGGGCCCTGTGACCTCAACGCCGTTGAGCGCGATCGAGCCCGACGACAGCGGCAGGAACCCCGCCATGGCGTTGAGCAGCGTTGACTTCCCGCAGCCCGACGCCCCGAGCGCGACTACGAACGCGCGATCGGGAACGTCGAGCGACACTCGATCGAGCGCGTGGACTGTCCGCCCATCGCGGGCCGAAAAAAAGACGCTCGCTTTGTCAACGCGCAGCACGGAGTTTTGGCTTTCCCTGTCAAGAGCGAGCGGCGACGCGCCGCCAATGTGCTTGGGCGGCGGCCGGTCGCGGAAAGAAGAATTACGTTCCGGGCTTCTTGAGCGGCGTGATGGCGTCGGTGGTCACGAACGCAGCGTAGGAGGGCAGGACGTCGGAGATCTTCTTCTGATCCTTCAGAAAGACCGATGTATCCTTCAGGATGCCGGCCAGCCCCGACCTCTCGCCGCCGCCAAGCCAAGAATCGGAAAGCTGCGCGTCGATCGGCAGCAGCGAGAGATTCTTGAGTGCGTTCGCCTGGTCCTGAGGCGTGCCACCGAGCAATTTGGCGAGCACTTTGGCGTTGTCGCTGTCCGGGCCCCACGCGGCTTTGTCGTTAGCGAAGGAGGTCTGGTACTTGTCGATGACGCCGGCGTAGGCCTTCAGGAAGCCGGGGTTCTCCTTCGCGAAGGCTGCGGTCGCGACCCACGCCGAGAAGGTCGGCGCGCCCTTGTCGGCGACGTCCTTCGAGGTGACGATCACCTTGCCGTCCTTCTTCAATTCAGTCAGCGCTGGATCCCATACGAAGCCGCCGTCGAGATCGCCGCGATTGTAGCCTGCGACGATCTCGGGCTGGGGGATCGCAAAGACTTGCACGTCCTTTTCAGTGAGGCCTAGGCTCTTGATGAGCGCCAGCAGTTGGTAATGGTCGGTCGAGACCGGCGCGGCTGCAAGCTTTTTGCCTTTGAGATCGGCGAGCGAGTTGATTCCTGAGCCGTTGCGCACGACGAGGGCCTCATCGACGCCCGAGATCGAGGCGAGATAGAAGGCCTTGACATCCAAGCCGTGCGAGGTCGCGGCCGCAAAGGGGCTCGACCCGACATACCCGACCTGAACGTCGCCGGAGGCGATCGCGGCAAAAATCTCGGCGCCGGAATTGAAGCGGCGGAAGTCGATCTTTGCGCCCGTCGCCTTCTCGAAGTCGCCGTTCGCAATGCCCACCGAGGATGGGAGGGCGTCAGTCTGGTATCCGACGACGACGGTCTTCTCCGCCGCTTGCGCGGCGCCGGTCATCAACGCAAGCGCGCCGAGCGCCGCGGCCAAAAAAGTCTTGCCAAAGGACATTTGTTTTTCACCTTCAATTGGGCGGCGCGATGGCCGCGGGGGAGGATCGACAAGAGTGCGCGGGCGGCCCTAAACCGGCCTGTCGCCCAGGATTGCCGCGCGATGCATCACGCGGGTCTGCGGGAGGTAGTCGAGCGTCGCGTAGTGAGTGCTGAGCCGGTTGTCCCAGAAGGCCACGTCGCCAAGCTTCCAGCGCCAACGGATCGTGAACTCGGGCTTGGCGAGATGCGCGAAGAGAAAGGTGAGCACCGCGTCGCTCTCTTTCTCGGTCAATTCTAGGATGCGGGCCGTAAAACCGGAGTTGACGAAAAGCCCTCGGCGGCCGTTCTCGATTGTTCGAACGACAGGATGGATAACGGGCGGATTGGCCGCGACGGCCTTCTCCCATTTCTCCTTTCGCGCTCCGACGCCCCAGCGTCTGCGCGGGAAGCCAGTCTCAAAACTGTGCTCGGCCGTCAGTCCGTCGAGGAGCTTGCGAATCGGCGCGGACAGCGCCTCGTAGGCCGCCACGTTCGAGCCCCACAGGGTGTCGCCACCGCTTGACGGCAGGATCCGGGGCGTGAGCACGGCGCCAAAAGGCGGCGTCTCGATGAAGGTGACGTCGGTGTGCCAATTGTCGTTGTCAGGCAGATCGTCAGGGCGCGTCTCGATTGACGTGGTTTCGGGAACGCCGTCGACATGCGGGTAAACGGGATGAACGTGAAGCTTGCCGAACCGCGCGGCGAAATCGCGCTGAGCGGCGGGATCCAGCGTTTGCCCTTCAAAGAAGAGCACGTGCCGCTCGGCGACCGCCGCCTTGAGCCGTGCGACGATCGAATCTGGGAGCGGCCCCGCCAGATCGAGACCTGCGACGAGCCCGCCAATCGCAGGCGTAAGCGGCGCAACGGCGAAGCCAATGCTCGGTGCGTTCATGGACGACGACCCCCTTCGGCGTGGCGCTCGCAGCAACGGCCTTGTTGTATTTAGTCTATATTATTGATAGACTAAGTTCACTTGTCAAGCGCGCGAGCTTCAGGGCAAGCGTTCGTTGTCCCCGCGGCTAGGCGGGGCGCTCGCCAATCGAAACGAATGAGGTCCAATGGCCGACCGGCGACTCCACCTCGGCGCCTTCATGCGTCCCGTGGGCATCCATACGGGTTGGTGGCGCTATCCCGGCGCCTACCCCGACGCGAATTTCAGCTTTGAGCACCTGAAGCGTTTCGCTCAGACGCTTGAGCGTGGGAAGTTCGACGCGTTCTTCATGGCCGACCATCTCGCCGTGCTCAACATGCCCATCAAGGCGCTGAGACGAAGCGCAACGGTGACATCATTCGAGCCGTTCACTTTGCTTTCCGCGCTCGCGGGCGCCACCGAACGCATTGGACTCATCGCGACGGGGTCCACAACGTTTGACGAGCCCTATCACATCGCCCGCCGCTTCGCGTCGCTCGACCATATCAGCGGAGGGCGCGCAGGCTGGAACATTGTCACAACGTCCAATCCGGACGCCGCTCTCAATTTTGGCCGGGACGATCATCTGGACCACGATGAGCGGTATCGCCGGGCGCGCGAGTTCTACGATGTCGTGACAGGCCTCTGGGATAGTTTCGCGGAGGACGCTTTCGTCCGCGACGTCGATTCGGGAATCTATTTCAACCCGGATCGCATGCACAAGCTCGACCACAAAGGCCAGTTTCTAAAGGTTCGTGGCCCCCTCAATATCGCTCGGCCCATCCAAGGCTGGCCGGTCATCGTGCAGGCGGGCGCCTCTGAGGCGGGCCGTCAGCTCGCCGCCGAGACCGCGGAAGTCATTTTCGCCGCCGGCAGCTCGCTTGCCGAAGCGCAGCTGTTCTACGCCGACGTGAAGTTGCGTATGAAGAAGCTCGGTCGATCCCCGGAGCACCTGAAGGTCTTGCCGGGCGCGTTGGTGGTGGTGGGCGACACGGTCGACGAAGCCAGGAAGAAGAAGGCGCAGCTCGACGGCCTCGTTCATCCGGACAGCGGCCTCGCATCCTTGTCGATTGCGCTCGGTTGCGACGCCACCGACTTTGATCTCGATCGTCCCCTCCCGGAAATCCCCGAATCGAACGCCAGCAAGAGCGGGCGTGAGCGCTTCGTCTCGCTCGCAAAGCGTGACAACTTAACGGTCCGACAGCTCGCTCAGATCGCAGGCAGCTTCGGCGGGCTTAAATTCGTCGGCACGCCAGCGACGATCGCCGATGAAATGGAGCAATGGCTTCTTGACGAAGGATGCGACGGCTTCAACATCATGTTTCCTTACGTGCCCGAGGGCCTTGAGGACTTCGTCGACAAGGTTGTTCCCGAGCTGCAGCGCAGGGGCCTGTTCCGGCGCGAATATGAGGGCAAGACGCTTCGGGAAAATCTCGGATTGCCGCGGCCGGAGAATCAGTTCTTCAGTTCTCAGATGATCAATCCACTTGTGGGCTCGACGTCGAGCCGCAGCGCTGACAACAGTTGAGGTTGTGATTCTCATGGCGGAGACTGGACCAAGGCGGCTCGGCTTCGTCACCCGGCTCGTGGATCGGGTGACTACGGGCCAGCGGCGCCGGCTGAAGGCCGAGCAAATCGTCCCGCGGAGCGGCGCGGTTTCGCCGCGGGCTGCACAAACTCCCGGCCAGGCGCGGCCGTCGGAGCTGAAAAGCGCGTGGGAGCGTTTCGCCAGATTGAGCGGGAGAGCGTTCGCCACGAACACGCCAAGCCTGTCCGTCGGTGTGTCGGCGGCCTTCGCGGTCGCGACCGTCCTGACTGTGGCCCCCGGACTTTGTGCATCCGCCGCCTCCGCCGAACTGACGCTCGACGCTGCTGTCGGCAATCCTACGCGAAGCGCGAAATTTGTCGCGCGGGACGCGGCCCGTCACCCACTCGATGAGCTCTCGTTCTTCGGAGTCACGCCGCAATCGACCGTAGTCGAGATCTGGCCAGGCGGCGGCTACTGGACGGAAATTCTTGCGCCCTTCCTCCAAGATCACGGCGCATACTATGTCGCGTTGCAGGGGAAAGGAGGAAGCGAGGCCGCGGACGCTGAAGCCGACAAGCTCAACGCCCTCTTCCACGCCAAGATCGAGGCCGACAAGGCGACATACGGCAAGCTCAAGCCTACCGTTTTTGACGCTGGACAGGACGAAATTGCGCCGTCCGGCTCGGCCGATTTCGTCCTCTCTTTTCGCAACCTTCACAATTGGATGAAGGACGGTTTCGCTCCAGAAGCCTTCGCAGCTTTCTATCGGGCGCTGAAACCGGGCGGGGTGCTCGGTCTCGAGGAACATCGCGGCCAGCGGGTCACGGCCCAAGACCCGAAGGCTGAGGACGGCTACGTGCGTCAAGACTACGCGATCGCGCTTGCCGAAAAGGCCGGCTTCGAGTTCGCAGGCTCCTCCGAGATCAACGCCAACCTCAAGGACACGGCGAACTGGCCAAAAGGAGTGTGGACTCTTCCTCCAACTTTGAGGCTCGGCGACCAAGACAGAGCAAAGTATGAGGCGATCGGCGAAGCGGACAACTTTGTGCTGAAGTTTCGCAAGCCGACGCAGTGATCATTGTCAATCGGATCGCCCGGTGTTTGGCCTCGAACACTTGGACTTGGCCGGCGGCGACCGGAACAATTGCTTAGCCGGCTGGCCGCCCAAAGGCGTCATACCGTTCGCGCATCATGCGCTGAACAACCTTGCGGTCGATCTTTCCCGGATCATCAAGCGGTAACTCCCGCCACCGCGCGCCGCTCGGCGTTACTGCGCTGAAAGAGATCATAGAGCGCGATCACCCGCCGCCCTTCTTGCGCAGTGAGCGCCTCTTCCGGTTCCCTTCCTGCAAGCACGTCGAGGAAGTGGCGCGTGGACAAGGCGAAGCTGCCGCCCCAGTCGGCGTCGAGGTTGTGGAAGGCGCGCACTTCGCCATCTCGATAGAGCGTGAGCGCGGGTTCATCCAGCATGCGGTCGGAGCAGCGGGCGACTTGGATTATGCCTTCCTCGCCCTGGATTTCGAACCGCTCGGCATCGGCATAGTAGTCAGTCCGCAGCGTCATTTTCAGCGCCAACGAAACGTCCCACGTTCCGTGCACCGGCGGGTTGGTATGGCGCCACATCAGGGTGGCAGGCGCATCATAGACGCCGACCGGAGTCTCGGTGCGCTCGATGCATGCAAACCCGTCGCGCACCTCTCCGAAGAGCCACAGGGCTACCGCCATCATATGGTGGCCGTGGTCGAACACGATCGGGCCGCCGCGGCCTTCGGCGGCAAGCGCATGACGCCAGTGACTCGTCGCCTCCGGCACGCGCCACGCCTGCGCGCGGTCGGCCATCACCACCTTCATTCGGAAATGCAGCGGCCTGCCGATCGCGCCCTCCCGGAGCAACTCGCGGGCTCTGACCAGCGGCGGGTAGAAAACAAAGTTCTCGAACACCTTTAGACGCCTGCCGTTCGCCCCGGCGGCGGCGATCATACGATCGCACTCGGGCAGCGTCATCGCCATCGGCTTCTGCACGCTCACATGCGAGCCGCCGGCTAGCGCCGCCACCGTCATCGCCTCATGCAGCGGGTGCGGCGTCAGAATTTCGATCAGGTCGAGGTCGGAGCGTAAGAGATCCTCAAAGTCGCGCGTCGCGCGGGCGTCGGGGTGCTCGGCCGCCCGACGGGCGAGAATCGCGGGGTCCGCGTCGCATAGCGCTGAAACCTCCGCCTCAGGATGACCAACATAGCCGCGCACATTAAGATCAAAGACGCGCCCAAGGCCGACAAAGCCCACGCGTAGCTTGCGCGCCATACAGGAGTTACTCCGCCATTGGTGGCGAGAATCTGGCGCCGACGGCGGCTTATGTGTCAAGTGGCATGGACGAGGAGCCGTTCGACCACGCTCACCCGCTGACGGCCTGCGGCCCCCACATCACTGGCCGTCGAAGGAGCAGGAAGCGGTCGTGCTGGCGCTTATCTCGCGCCACGGCTTGGCGGCTCACCAGGTCGAAAATCTCCGTTCAGCCGTTTTGAGGAACTGGCCGCGACGCTCTGGCGTGGTGTGGTCCATGTCATAGTGCGCAAGATAGTCGCAGCGCGCGCCCGGCGCGCAATTCAGCCGCATGGAGCGTTTAAGGAACCGGCGGGGCGGGTCGCCCATCAGAAGGTCGTCCAACGCCTCCTTGAGGAGGCGGTCGACATAAGGACCGACACGGCCTCGATTCCGTGGGACATCGTAATAGTCGACGCGGTCCTGTCGGGTCATCACCGGATCGAACCGTTCCGCGTTGAGGTCGCAATCGTCGACCTCGTGGCCGCGTGCGCGCAAGGTCTCAACCACCGTCGCATGCAGGCCGGCGCCAAAGCTCGTCTCGACCGGATGGGCGAATAGCACCAGAACGCGCACGATGTCCTCTCCGTTCTGCGCTGGTCCGGCTGATGCGATTTCGGCGCGCCGGATCGTCTATTTCAATCCAGCGTGGAATGCGAACCGCGCGGCGGGCGAGACGCCGCTGAGGTCCTTGGCGCTCTTAACATCCCGTCAATTCTGCAACTACAGGTAAATAAAAATCTCTCTATTAAGCAACCGGGGTTGCGCCAGGCAAATATCGGGAACGATTGTGGGGATGTGAGAACAAAAGTCCAGTTCTTATGCTGCAACGCACAGGCCGATAATATGACAATTCGTTGACATCACGCTGTCTAAACGTTGACCTTTGCGAGCCAAAAGTATTTTTTAGCGCAATGACACGTTGAGAACAAATTCGCTTGGCATAAGACGCGTCACGACTACGCGAGAAGGAGGCTGCCAGTGATTGTCCGCGAGATCCTTCGGACCTGCTCCAATCCGCACGTCGCGCGTGCTGCGGTCGCCTCGATAGGAGGCGATTTCGCGCAACGCGTTTCGCGCGATGCCGCGCAGCGGAATCTCTCGAGCGGCCTATTCGCCGCCGGCCTCGTTCGCCGCTTCTCGCGTCGAGCCGGTGAACGCGACTGGGAGGGGGTTGGGGAAGCGACCCGCGGCGCCGACCAGCCGATCCTGTCCGGTCTGAGGTACATTCTTGAACGCGGCGTCGAATTGGAATTGGAAGAAGAGGACGCTGATCCCGAGCGGCGGTGGCTTGCAGCCGCTCCGTTCTCGTTCTGCTGCGAGGCTTTGCGGCATTGATAGGCAGCCATAAGCACGGCCTGAGGGCTTCGCGACCAATCGTGCGCTCCCGCTTGTGAGGGCTCGGGGCGGGGCGCACTATGCCAGCCCATGTATCTCGGGCTTGACTGCGGAACCTCCGGGCTCAAGGCCCTTCTGACCGACGAGGGCGGCGAACCGATCGCGAGCGCCGCCAGGACCTATTCTCCCGACCGTCCGCGCGCCGGCTGGTCGGAGCAGAGGCCTGACGACTGGGCGAACGCAATGGCCGGCGCGATCGCCGACCTCAAAGAAATCGCGGGTAAGCAACTAAGCGCGCTGAAGGCGGTCGGCTTCTCGGGCCAGATGCACGGCGCGGTGCTCCTTGATCGCGCTGACAAGCCGATCCGCCCCGCGATTCTGCACAACGACGGACGCGCTGTTGTCGAGGCGCACGAACTGGCGCGCGACTATCCGGACCTGCCCCAGATCGTCGGCGTGAAGCCGATGCCCGGCTTCACCGGGCCGAAGCTCAAATGGATCGCGCGGAACGAGCCGGACCACCGCCGTCTCGTCAATTCGCTTCTGTTGCCAAAGGATTATCTGCGCCTCAAGCTCGGCGGCGAACGGGCGTCGGACATGAGCGACGCGGCGGGAACCTGGCTCCTCGACGAGGCCCGGCGAGACTGGTCTCGACAAGCGTTCGACGCCTGCGACGCCGATCCCGCCTGGGCGCCGCCTTTGTTCGAAGGATCGGCGCCCGTGGGGCAGATCCGGCCTGCGGCTGCCGACGCGCTTGGCCTGCCGCGCGGCGCGCTGCTCGCGGCCGGCGGCGGCGACGCCGCAGTCGGGGCGGTGGGCTTGGGCGCCATCGCGCCGGGCGAAGCCTTCATTTCGCTCGGAACCGCAACCCAGCTCATCGTCGCGACCGACCGTTATATGAGCGCGCCGGAGAGGCTTGTGCACGCTTTCGCCCATGCGCTGCCAAACCGCTGGTACGCAATGGCGGCGATGCTCAACGGCGCCGGCGCGCTCGCTTTCGCCGGGCGGCTTCTCGGCGCGTCCCCGGACGCGCTCGAGCGCGAGGCGGCGGCGGATTATCAAGGGCCAGGCGCGCTTCTCTTCCTGCCGTATCTCAGCGGCGAGCGCACGCCGCTCGACGATTCTTACGCGCGCGGCGTTCAATTCGGCATGAGCGAGACGACATCGCGGGCCGACGTCGCCCGCGCCGTGATGGAGGGGGTCGCGCTGACGCTTGCGGACGCGCGCGATTGTCTCGCCGCCTCCGGGGCCGCAATTGAGCGCGTCGGCCTCATCGGCGGCGGCGCGAAGAGCCTGCTCTGGACGCGGATGATCGCCGCCGCGACCGGCTTTACTGTCGTACGCATGAAGGGCGTCGAAACCGGTCCGGCTTTTGGCGCCGCGCGCCTGGCGCGCATCGCCGCGACGGGCGAGTCGGCCGAGGCCGTCTGCGTAAAGCCGGAGATCGCTGACGTGACTGAGCCAGACTCGGAACTCGGCGCAAAATTCGCGCGTCAGCGCGGGCGCTTCAAGGCGCTCTACGCTGCGGTGAAACCTGAGTTCCGAAAGTAGAGCGGATCTGGGAATCGTCATCGCGAGGAGCGAAGCGACGCGGCGATCCAGGAGTCGCGGGTGCGCTCTACGTTCCCCTGGATTGCTTCGCTTCGCTCGCAATGACGATTGGTGGTCGCGCCTACACAGCCGACGCCTCGATCATCAGCATATCGAGAAGGAACGAGCCGTCAGGCTCAATGGCGAAATGCGCCTTGGCCTCCGCCGAGGCTACTCAGCATACGTTCGCCCCGGCGGAGCGCCCCGACTACAAGCTTGTCGTCAATACGCCCGCCGATCGTTAGCGCAGGCCGCGCGTGAAGAATTCGTCATCGCGAGGAGGCCAAAGGCCGACGTGGCGATCCAGGAGTCACGGCTGCGCGCTACGTTCCCTGTATTGCTTCGCTTCGCTCGCGATGACGATGGCGGCTCGACCAAATGCAGTTTGCGCTAAGGGCTCGGTTCGTTCCCTACCTTGAGAAAGCTTAATGCGCCGGCCAATTTCCGGATAGGCGCGAAGTCGCATGGTCGCTCCATCGATCGCTGATGCGGTCACTAGCGAATTTGGAGCGAACTCAATGTCATTCTCCGGTCTTGCGACCCCCCAAGGGCGGCGCAACACGATTCTTGCCTCGGTCGCGGTCGCCGCGCTTGGCGTTGCGGGCGTCCTCGGCGGGAACGCGGTCACCCCCACCCACCCCGCTTATGCCGCGGCCGTCTCCACCGCCGACCTGCCTCAGAACGCCCCGTCGTTCGCCCCGCTCATTGAGCGCGTCAAAGCGTCGGTCGTGTCGGTCAAGGTCAAGATCGCCGCAGAGGACGGCGACGCCGAGGGCGTTTCCGGCGGCCAGGGCCAGATGGACAATCTTCCCCCGGAAATCCAGAAGTTCTTCAAGCAGTTCGGCGGCATGCCCAATGGCGGCGGCGCTCCCGAGGGCAAGCATCCCATGATGATGGGCGAAGGCTCGGGCTTCTTCGTTTCGGGTGACGGCTACATCGTCACGAACAACCACGTGGTGCAGAAGGCCAAGACCGTCAGCGTCACCACGCAGGACGGCAAGACGCTCGACGCCAAGGTTGTCGGCACCGACCCGAAGACCGACCTCGCGCTCATCAAGGTGAACGAGGCCGGCGATTATCCCTTCGTCGCGTTCTCCAAGGAAACCCCGCGCATCGGCGATTGGGTCGTCGCGATCGGCAATCCCTATGGCCTCGGCGGCACGGTGACCGCGGGCATCATCTCGGCCGAAGGCCGCGATATTGGCGATGGCCCCTATGACCGCTTCCTGCAGATCGACGCGCCGATCAACCGCGGCAACTCGGGCGGCCCGACCTTCAACATGAAGGGCGAAGTCGTCGGCGTGAACACCGCCATTTATTCGCCATCGGGCGGCAGCGTCGGCATCGGCTTTGCGATTCCCTCGACCACGGCCGATAGCGTCATTGGCGCGCTCGAGCACGGCGGAATCGTTCCGCGCGGTTATCTCGGCGTCAACATCCAGCCGGTCACCGAGGATATGGCCGAGAGCATGGGAATGAAGACGGCCAAGGGCGCGATCGTCGCCGAGGCGATGTCGGGAACCCCGGCCGCTGACGCAGGCCTCAAGGCCGGCGACGTGATCACCAAGCTCAACGGCCAGGTGGTTGACGACGCGTCGGACCTCACCCGCCGCATCGGGTCGTTCAAGCCCAGCGACAAGGTCGAACTGACCTATATCCGTGACGGCGCCGAAAAGACGGCTCAGATCACGCTCGCCAACCAGAAGAATGAGACCGTGGCCAAGGCCGACGGCTCGCAAGCGAAGGAGCAGGGCGCGCTCGGCATCCAGATCGCTCCGGCCAAGGACGGCGACAAGGGCGTCGCCATCGTCGGCGTCGATCCGAATGGAACGGCGGCGGAGCAGGGACTGGCTGCGGGCGACATCATCCTTGATGTCGCAGGCAAGTCGGTGTCGAGCCCCGCGGACGTGAGGGCCGGGATTGCCAGCGCCAAGAGCCAGGGCAAGAAGGCGGTCATGATGCGCATTCAGACCGCCGACGGCGCCCGCTTTGTGGCTGTGCCGTTCCCCAAGGCGTAAACCCACTAATACGCCTGAGGGGACGGGCGGCGGCGCGCTTTCTGGGAGGGTAGTGCGCCGCCGTTTGCGATCAGTTCGCGGCGGCCGAGGCGGCGGCCGCGGCGTCCTCGAATTCACTTAAAAGGCTGGAAGCGCGCGACTCGACGTCGCGCGCTTCACGTCGTTCTTGCCTCAATGAAGGTTTTTCGTTCCAGCTCATTTGTCATTCGCGGCGACCGTTTTGCCGGCGGCAGCGGAACCTGCCCCGCCGCTGTACCAAGGTATTAGAGCTCCAAACCAAGGCGCTATAGCTGTCATCCGCTCAGATGCACCGACAATCCGCACGCTCAATAGAATGAGGCGAGCGACCCGCGTAGGTTTGCAGTCGAAGGGGCTCTGTCTTGAAGTTGCGGCCAAGCGTCGGCCAATCAACGTCTCCTTCGAACCAAACGAGGACATCATGAAACGGCTCATTGCGGCAGCGTTCGCGGCGGGTTGCCTTGTTTCGCCCGCTCCCGTTTTCTCCGCCGACAACGACGCGGGCGCGTTCGACAAATGGCTAAGTCCGGATGCGCCGGCGTGCGTGCCCGTCTCTGCCGTGGCTACGCTGACGGACCTCACGCCGGAACAGTTCCAGTTCGTGCGCGCGCTCTACATCGCGATTCCGCCAATTTCGCGAGAACTGCCTCCCGGCGATCATGCGATCATGGCAAGTTCGGGCGGCGCCGTGATGGTCGCGCTCGTCGCCGACGATCAGGCTTGCGCGCGGTTTCTCGCCCCCGATTTCGTCAAAACAATGCTGGCTGAGGTCGGCGAGGGCATGACTGTCAAGGTGGGCACACCGCTCTGACCGAGCGCACTCTATTCGAGGATGAAGGCGCAACGGTTCAAGCCCCGCTTCCGCGGATTCATAGGTTGCGCCATCGCCGAAGCAAGGAGCCCGGTTTGATGTCAGACGGCGAAACCCTCTTCCTTTCCTGGCTGGTCGGCCTCGCGCTCTCCAGCGGCTTGTTCCTCCAGATCCTCGAGCGCCGGGCGCGTGTGGAGCAACCTTTTGTGTCCCGCCGCGTTCACGCAAGACCAATTTCGCCGAAACATGGAGCTTTGTCTCATGCTCGAGCTCACTAGCCCCTTCATCCTCTGGCCGATCGGCGTCGCGCTTGCCGGTTTGTTGTTCTTCGAGATTGCCAAGCAGTGCTGGCGGGTGGATCCCGCGCCTCGCGGCGTCGAGGCGAGATCGAAGGCGAGCGGACCCGAGCGGCTGGCTGCAAGCGCCCCGCTACGCCCGGCGAGCGCGCCCTGGCCAAGCGGACCTGCGGAAGCTCAAGGAATATTTGCCGGGAACGCGCCCGGCTGGTCGATCCCGTCGGTCAACTTCGTACCGATCCGATGCGAGGCCACAGTGATGGTCAGCATCCGCGTGATCGGCGAAGACGACGCCGTCGTCCTGGCCGGCGGTCAAGCGGAGTTCGAGCTCGACGCAATGGCTTTGTGACCGCGCCAAGATCAGGTCTTGGCTACAGTCGCCAGTTTGTGGCCGGAATCTGACGGCGATGGTCGGTGGCGCGCTTCAGGTCGGCTTTGTCGCGCCGGCGCCGAGCCACGGATGCGCCGCGACCCAGGCTCCGGCGCTCGCCAGCCGATAGAAAATGACGACGTGAATGAAAATGAGGCTCGGCACCAGGAATCCTGGAACGATGAGCCAGGGCAGGGTGGTCATGATGGCGGTCGTGGGCGGCCCGGCAAACGCCTGAAGCGGACCTGGCGCCGATAGGGCGCCAAGCGCGATCGCGGTGACGAGATCTGCGATCCCGATGACGCTCCACACAAAAACGAGCGGCGCGACACGTCGGCCGAAGCGAATGAGCAGCCAGGCGATCGGCAGCGCCGCGGCACCGGCGAAAATGTCGCCCCAGCCCGCGCTCGGCGCGAACGGCGCTGGTAGTTCGCCCGCGGCATAGAGGAGCACAAACAGCGACCCTGGGAGGATTCGAATCGCATTTACCGCAACCAGCGCTGGCAAAGGCGCGGCCAGCATGGCCGCCCGAATCGGTCCAAAGGCGAAGAAGGCGCTGACCAGCGCCGCGACCGGCAGCCCGACAGTCAGGCCCAGAGCGGGAACGCCGAATCCGCGAACAGGATCGAGCGCCGCGCTCGCGCCGATCGTGACCACGAGCGCGAACCAGGCGGTGAGAACGCCGGCGACCGTGAGGCGCCCGCGCGGCGTCTCGGCCATCGCGTAAGCGAGACAGCCGATCACGATTGCGGCGCTAGCGGTCAATCCGATTGTCGACAGAATCTCCAACATGACGCTTTCTCCTTCTCAGTGTAGATACACCTATGCGTTAAATTTTTTTCAGCTTTGCGCTCCTCGGGATGCCGCTCCAGCCGCTAAAGCCGCGTCCTGCGCTTTCTTCCAGAAAGGGAAGGCGCGTCGCGCGGCCTCTTCGCCGGCCGGCGTGATCGCGACTTCGCGGACGCGACGGTCCTCGCCTTCATGGATTTGAACGAACCCGTCGCGAACCAGACGACTGAGGTTGCGGGTCAGCGTGGTCCGCTCAAGACCCTGGAATTCCGCGAGGCGGGTGGTCGGAATAGGGCCGGTTTGAACCAGCGTCGCCAGAAGCGTGAACTGCGTGCCTCGAACGCCCGACCCTCGCATCGCCTTTTCGAAGGCGCGGGTCAGGGCTCGACTGCGGCGCCGCGCGGCGGTGCAAACGCATTGCCGGGTGGCGACGAAGTCGACTTGCTCGGGCTTCATGCCACGTGTATATACACTTTTGCTCCAGCCGTCAAGGGCGCATGGGGCCGGAGGCGCGGCGCGCCATGCTGACCGCCTTCCAGCAAAACGTTGCGAGGGCCGAGGGACAGAAAAAGACACTTAAGCGATTGAGAATATTGAGTCGCAACCAGAGCCGCGCGCGTGCTACCGCGCCTGCTCCCAGCCGCCCTCGTCGCTCTCGCGCCAGTAGCTGATCGAGCGGCCTTCGTCCTTGAGCCGCCGCCATTCGCCCCGCGCGTGGGCGAGCGCCGCCTCGTCGCGCCCGTCGAACATGAGAACGACGAGATCGAACGCCCCGTCGGCCTCGTCGGCTTCGACGCCGGAAAGCCTGACCAGCATGGTCGCGGCGTTGGGGTTGTCCGGTTCGCTGGTCAGAAAGATCGGCTGGGTCATCGGATCGCCGTCGCCGGCCGCGCCATGGGGAAGAAAGCTCGCGTCGTCGTAGGTCCACAGCCGCTCGTTAAGAGCGGCGACCATCTCGTCGGAAGAGGCGCGCACCAGGACGCGCCGGCCTTCCTCCAGCGCCCTCTCGAGCAAGCCCGGCAGCGCCTGATCGACGCGTCGCCGCTCAAGATGATAAAAGCGGACCTCCGTCACTGGCCCGCGGGGCCGACGATGATGAAGGTGCGGTCGGAGCCGGTCGCGATCAGTCCGAGGCTCACGCCTCCGGGTGCGTGCTCTTCGGTCTTGCCTGCGACATAGACGTCGCCGCGCTCGCGCGAGGCGGCGAGATATTCTCCCGCATCGGTGCTCATGCCATGCAGGACGCCGCGGCTCTTGGTGGCGTCCCAGCCCAGCGCCGCCTTCAGGGCCGCCGTCTGAAAACGCTCGAAATTGGTGGTCGTGCGGGCGTTGGCCGGTTCGCCGATGCGCGCCTCGAAGCGCAGGAACTGATCGCCGCGACAAGAGAGGGTCCCGTCGACGTCCACTTTGGTCGTAATGTCGAACATATCCGAAGCGGAGCGCGTTCGGGATACGACGACGGCGCGCCCCAGCTCGACCTGCATGTCGCTGGCTTCCGCCCGCAGGCTGCTTGAAAAGGCGTCGCATCCCGCGATCGCCCACGCCGGCCCAACTGAGGCGGTCCAGGCGGCGCCAAGCGCGAAGATCGTGGACCGAATCCGCATCCTGACCCCTTCCGCCCGATTCTCGAATCAATTCGTCAATGAGAACCTAATCTTCGTAGGAATCCGCCATGAGACGATTGAGGAGACGCACGCCCCAGCCCGAACCCCAGGATTGATTGATGTCGGAAGGCGGCGAACCCATGGCGGTGCCGGCCACGTCGATATGCGCCCACGGCGTCTCCTTGACGAATCGCTGCAGGAACTGCGCCGCCGTGATCGAGCCGCCGTGGCGACCCCCGGTATTCTTCATGTCGGCGAATTTGGAATCGATCAGCTTGTCATAAGCCGCGCCGAGCGGCATGCGCCAGACCTTTTCGCCGGACGCCTCGCCCGCGGACGCGAGCCGCTGGGCAAGCTCGTCATTATTGGAGAAGAGCCCCGCCGCGTCATTCCCCAGCGCAACGATGATGGCGCCGGTCAGCGTCGCCAGATCGATAATCGCCCGTGGGGAATAGGTCTCTTGCGCGTACCAGAGCGCATCGGCCAGAACGAGCCGGCCTTCGGCGTCCGTGTTGACGATCTCGATCGTCTGTCCCGACATGGAGGTGATGATATCGCCCGGCCGCATCGCATCGCCGTCGGGCATGTTCTCGACCAGGCCCACGACGCCGACCACGTTGACTTTCGCTTTGCGGGCGGCGAGCGCATGCATGAGCCCGACGACGCAGGCCGCGCCCCCCATGTCCCCCTTCATATCCTCCATGCCGGCCGAGGGCTTGATGGAGATCCCGCCCGAATCGAAGCAGACCCCCTTGCCGACCACAGCAATCGGTTTTGTGCGCTTTGACCGCGACCCGTTCCACCGCATCGCCACAAGGCGGCTCTCTCGCGCTGATCCTCGTCCGACCGCGAGCAGCGCGTTCATCCCCAGTTTGCCCATCGCTTTCTGGTCAAGCGTTTCCACGACGACGCCGAGCTTCTCCAGCGCTTTGGCGCGATCGGCGAATTCGATGGGGAAGAGGACATTGGGCGGCTCGTTGACCAGATTGCGCGCCAGTTCCACGCCTTCGGCAATGGCGAAGCGCTCTTGTCCGGCCACGCGCGCGGCGGCTGCGTGGCTCGAGCCGATGACGAAATCGGGCGTCTCGACGCCATTGTCCTCCGAGTCTTTCTTGCGCGTCTTGTATTTGTCGAACCGGTAGCCGCGCAGGCGAAGGCCGAGGGCAAAATCGGCTGCCGCCGAGCCGTCCCACGTTCCCGACGGGGCCTCGAAGGCGACCTCGACCCGCTTCGCGCCAGTCACTTTGCCGAAGATGAAGCCGCCGAGCGTCATGAAATCGACCGGGGCGTTGTCCTTGCCCGGCGTGACGCCGACGACGACCAGCCGAGAGGCGTCGAGGCCGGAGGGCGCGAGGATGTCGAGCGCGGTGCGAAGGGCGGCGCGAAAGTTGGAGGCTTTCGCCGCAGCGCGGATGAGCGGTTCGAGATCGCCGAACTGGGCTGTCACGGTCGCGGCAGGTTTCATGTCGGCCCCGACAAAGACCACGAGCGCGCTGCCTTTGGGCGCGGACAGAGACCCGAAGGCGATCTTGACGGCTCCGCTCATCACCAACGCCTACCCTTCGTTCGGATTTAAGGACTTCGGGCCAACCGACGGGCAGCGCTGGCGGCTGGCGCCGACATATCAGAGGGTTTGCCGCGCACGTCAATAAGCCGCCGCGATTGGGCGCCATCTTTCACCTGATGGGGTCTCACCCTGGGGAGAGGAGCAAGTCGCCTTGCAACGACACGATGCATCGGGCAAGCGCTGGGAGCGAACGGGCGTCCCCTGACGCGCGGCCGTTCACCCCTCAAACGATACGGCGGATATGATCAAGATCGAACGCTATCTGCTCAGGACGGCGACCATGGCCTGTGTCTCGGGCCTGGTGGTCCTGACCGGTGTCGTCTGGGTGACCCAGGCCTTGCGGCAGATCGACCTGATCACCAGCAAGGGCCAGACCATTTTGTTATTTCTCTGGATCACCGCGCTTGCGCTGCCCTCGCTCGTGGCCTTCATTGCGCCCGTGGCGCTGTTTGCGGGCGTCCTTTACACCCTCAACAAGCTCAACGGCGATAGCGAGCTCGTCGTCATGGCCGCTTCGGGCATGTCTCCTAGTCGGCTATTGCGCCCGATGGCGCTCCTCTCAGGGGCCGTATTTGCGATCGTGGCCGTCCTCTATATCCAGGTTCTGCCTTGGAGTTTCGGCGCAATCGAGAACCTCACGACGTTCGTTCACGCCGATTTCATCGCCAACTTCGCCCGACCAGGCGCCTTCTCCCAGCTCGAGTCCGGATTCGTATTTCACTTTCGTGAGCGCACCCCCGATGGGGCGCTGCACGGGGTGTTTATGCAAGACCAGCGGGACCTGACCCGGGTTACGACCTATATAGCCGAAGCGGGGAAAACGGTCGATCGCGACGGAACGAGCTATCTCCAACTGTCCAAGGGCGTCCTATTGCGGCCGCAGTCGGCTGGCGACTCGGCGATGGTGACCTTTGATGACTACACCATCGATCTATCGCAGTTCATGCATGCCGTCAGCACGATGAAAAGGCCCCGCGAGCGGTCCACCGCGCAATTGATGGCGCCTGACGCCAAGGATCAGGCGGATGAAGCCCTGTTGGGCCATATCCGCAGCGAACTGCTCGACCGCCTGGCCAGCCCGCTCTACGCTGTCGCCGGCGGTCTCATCGCTTTTGCGGCGCTTGGAGAGGCCCGGACGACCCGCCAGGGGCGAGGCGTTGCAATCGCAGGGGCTGTTCTCGCGTTTGCCGGCGTGCGCATGCTAGGGATTGCAGCCACGACTCTCGCCGTCGGCGCGCCGTCTGCGGCCGTTTTCGTGTGGACGATTCCTCTCGCCGCCTGCCTAGGCGCCTTGGCGCTGATCTTTCGGCGAGCAATTCTGGCGCTCGCCCAGCCGCTCGCCAGGGCGCCGGCGTGATCGGCCGGACGCTGTCACTCTACCTCGCCGGGCGCTTTGCGCGCACGGTCATCGCCGCGTTTATGGTGGTCTTTGTCCTCATCTACGCCGTCGATTTGATAGAGCTGCTGCGCCGTGCTGGCGATTCCCAGCGTGCGACCGGGATTCTCATGGCGGGCCTGTCGTTCCTGCGAACCCCGACGGTCGCCGAACAGGCTTTGCCGTTCGCGGTTCTTTTCGGATCGATGATCGCGTTCCTGAACCTGTCGCGAAAAATGGAGTTGGTCGTCGCGCGCGCCGCAGGGCTGTCGGTCTGGCAATTCCTGATGCCGCCTCTCGCCGTGATGGTCCTCATCGGCGTTTTCTCCGTGGTCGCCTACAATCCAGCGTCGACGTGGATGAAAGAGAAAGCGGACGAGATCGAATCCAAAGTATTCGGCGGCCCAGCCACGGGCTCGATCGGGATGTGGATTCGGCAGAAGAGCGTCGACGGCCAGGCGGTCATTCGCGCCGTAGGAAGGAGCTTGAGCGGCGCAGAGTTCAATGGGATCGAGGTTTTCAACTTTGACGACAAGGGTAATTTCGTCGAGCGGCTGGAGGCGACCTCAGGCGAGTTATACAACGGCTATTGGGTGTTGCACGACGTTGTCGTGGTGACTCCGGGTTTCGAAGCCCTCCGAGTCTCGACCTACCTCTTGGCGACGAATCTCGATCGCAGGGAGGTCGCCCAGGCGTTTGTCGCGCCCGAGACCGTGTCGTTCTGGCGGCTGCCCGGGCTGGCTGAACAGACCACGCGCGCAGGATTGGATCCCACTGCTTACGTGCTGAAATATCAGGAGCTTTTGGCGCGCCCGCTGATGCTGGCCTCGATGGTGCTGGTGGCCGCATGCTTTTCGTTAAGATTCTTCCGAATGGGCGGGATCGAATATATGGTTTCCGGTGGCGTCGTGGCGGGGTTCATGCTTTATGTGGCGACCAAAGTGGTCAGCGATCTCGGCGGAGCGGGCTTTCTCAGCGCCTCCGTGGCGGGGTGGTCGCCTGGGATCGTCGGTTGCATGTTTGGCGTGTATGTGCTGCTGCAACAAGAGGATGGTTGATGGGTTTCGCCCTCAGCTTTTCCTTTAAGTCCAATCCCCGCCGTACGCGGGCCGCGAGGATCGCACTGCCGCTCGCAATCGCGGCGGTTGTGGGGTGGGCCCAATTGTTCGTCGGACCGGCCGCCGCGCAAACGCCTCCCGTCGCCGCCCCATCCACCCAAGCCAAGCCGCAGGACAAACTGGTGATCGACGCGGATGAGCTCGTCTACGACAAGGACAAGAACACCATCTCGGCCGTGGGTTCAGTTCAGCTGTTCTATGAAGGCCGAGTGCTTCAGGCCGACCGCGTAACCTACGACCGCGCCAGCAAGCGCGTTTACGCGGAAGGCCACGCCAAGATGACGGACGAGCATGGCAACATCGTCTACGGAAGCCGGTTCGCGCTTAGTGATGATTTTCGCGATGGGTTCATCGAAAGCGTCCAGGTTCTGACGACCGACAAGACGCGCTTCACCTCCCCGCGCGTCGAGCGCTCGAACGGCGATATCACGGTGCTGCAGAAAGGGGCCTATACCGCCTGCGAACCGTGCAAGGACCATCCGGAAAGGCCGCCATTCTGGCAGGTGCGCGCAACCAAGATCATCGAGAACCAAACGACTCATACCATCTACTACGAGGACGCTCAGCTCCAGTTTTGGGGCTTTCCCGTGTTTTACATGCCCTACTTTTCGTCACCTGACGCAACCGTCAACAAGCAAACCGGCCTTTTAGCGCCGTCGCTCGTTTCCGGGGGCGACCTCGGCTATGGCATGAGCTTTCCCTATTTCATCAATCTGGCGCCCAACTACGACCTCACTCTCACCCCAACCTTCCTATCGAAACAGGGTCTGTTGGGAGAGGTCGATTGGCGCCAGCGGCTGTCCAACGGTAGCTACAACATTCGGGCAGTCGGGATCGACCAGGAGCAGCCGGGAGCGTTTCCGGTTTTCCCCTTTGGCGCGGGTGACCAGCGCCTGCGCGGCGCGATTCAAAGCAGCGGAAGCTTTTTTCTCAATGACATGTGGCAGTTCGGCTGGAACGGCACATGGTTGAGCGACAAATTCTTCCTCAACGATTACCGACTCCAGGGCATCAACTTCGACACTTTCTTTTTCCAGGATGTCCTCTCGACGGTCTATCTGCGCGGCCAGGCGGCCCAGAGCTTCTTCGACCTCAGCGCCTACCATTTCGAGGGCACGACAGCGAATGACGACAATCGCACTCTGCCGACGGCCGTCGCGCCGGTCTTCGACTACAACCGGGTGATCAATGTTCCCGCCGACCGCACCAATGGGCTCGGAGGCGAGCTCACTATCGACGCCAATGTCGCCAACATCAACCAAACCAACGCCGCGTTCCAGTCGACCGGCCTCCAGACCTTCGACAACGCCTTTCACCTCTATAACGTCTGTGAGACGCAGGTCGGAAATACGCTCGTCAATACGTATTTCCCCGGCAAATGCATGTTGCGGGGCATCGCCGGCGATTACACGCGCGCGTCCGGACAGGTCTCCTGGCAGCGCGGCTTCATCGATCCCATAGGCGAAGTGTGGAAGCCGTTCCTGTTCGGCCGCCTCGACGGCGAGGCGACCGAACTTAATGAAACCGGATCGATCACCTACGCCAGCGGGTTCGGCACGAGCACAGTCGCCAATTCGAGCCAGGCCGCCTTCTTTTCCGGCTCGAGCCAGGGCGCTTTCGCCCGCTACATGGCGGGCGCCGGACTCGAGTACCGCTTTCCGTTCACCTCCACGTCTTCGTGGGGGACGCAGACGATCACGCCAATCGCCCAGTTCATCGCGCGGCCGAGCGAGATCATGCCGAGAATCCAGCCCAACGAAGATTCGCAGAGCCTGGTTTTCGACGACACGAACCTGTTCGCCTGGAACAAGTTCTCCGGCTACGATCGGGTCGAAGGCGGCACGCGGCTCAATTACGGATTCCAATATGCCGCCGACTTCGCCAACGGGGGCCACGCCAACTTTGTCGCCGGGGAGTCGATCCAAGTCGCCGGGCAGAATTCCTACACCCTCTTTGACCCCACCAACACCGGGCTCGAATCCGGCCTGGACAAGAAGTACTCGAACTTCGTGTTCGGCGAGACGCTGCAGCCGTTCTCGAGCCCGATCACGTTCATGAGCAAGCAGCAGTTCGACAGCTCGACGCTGCAGCTCGCGCGCTTCGACGGGATCGCCAGGGCGAGCTACGCCGGCGTAAACGCAACCGTCGATTATGCCCTTTACGCCGCGCAGCCGGCGCTCGGATTCGAGTTTCCGCGCGAAGGCCTGACCGGAAGCGCTGGCTACAGCTTCCAGGATCGCTGGTCGGTCAACGGATCGCTCATCGTCGACTTCTCGCGTCACTATTACGACACGCTGGGACAGACGACCCCAATCTTCAACCCTGTCGGCTATTCGTTCGGGCTCGGCTACAAGGATGCGTGCACCACGCTCAACATTACGTATTCGTCCAACGTCAGCCAACCGCTGGCCTTCCAGGAGTTCCCAGGCGGCCCCGTCATTACAAACCCAGCGACGCGCACCCAGACGCTGCTGATTAAGCTCGAGCTGCGGACGCTCGGCGACGTCAAGACGAACGTCGGCCTCTGATCGTCTCGTCGTTCGGCCGGGTGAAGCCGCGCTTGGAGCCTCGAGCATGACCGTCGACATGCCGCCGCTGGCGATGACCATGGGCGACCCGGCGGGGATCGGCCCAGAACTGGCGCTGGCCGCCTGGCGCGACCGAACCTGCGAACCGTTCGTGGTGTTCGCGGCGCCCGGCGTCCTGGCCGCCGCCGCCAAGCGCGCGGGCTTCGCCGCTCCGATCATCGAGACCGATCCGGCCGGGGCTAGAGCCGCGTTCTCGAACGGCTTTCCGGTCGTCCCGCTGAAAAACGCGGTCGAAGATGCGCCTGGCCGCCCCAGCGCAGCCAACGCGCCGGCGACGATCGAATCGATCGAGCGCGCAGTCGAAGCGGTCCATAAGGGCGTGGCGCGCGCGGTGGTGACCAACCCGATCGCCAAGGCCACGCTCTATCAGGCCGGATTCAAGCACCCCGGTCACACCGAATACCTCGGCGCGCTCGCCGACGCCTGGGGGCCGCCGGCCTTTCCGGTGATGATGATCTGGTCTGAGACGCTGGCGGTTGTTCCCGTGACCATTCATATTCCGCTGGCCGAGGCGCCCAAGGCGCTGACGGCCGAACTGATCATCAAGACGGCGCGCGTTGTCGATCGCGACCTGCGCGCCCGCTTCCGTGTGACGCGGCCGCGTTTGGCGGTCGCCGGGCTCAACCCGCACGCGGGCGAGGGCGGAGCGATGGGGCGCGAGGAGATCACAATCATTCAGCCCGCGATCGAGGCGCTCAAGGCCGAGGGAATTGATGTCGTTGGGCCGCTCTCCGCCGATACGATGTTCCATCCAAGAGCGCGGGCGCGCTACGACGTGGCGCTCGCCATGTATCACGATCAGGCCCTGATCCCGGTCAAGACGCTCGCCTTCGACGAAGGAGTCAACGTCACGCTCGGTCTACCGTTCGTGCGCACTTCCCCCGATCATGGCACGGCGTTCGACATTGCCGGAAAGGGGGTCGCCAACCCGGCGAGCCTCATCGCGGCGCTCAAGCTCGCCGACCGATTGACGCGATGAGCCTCGCGGCCGACGGCCTGCCACGCTTGAGCGAAGTGGTCGCGGCGCACGGGCTCGAGGCCCGCAAGGCGCTCGGTCAGAACTTCCTCTTCGATCTCAACCTGACCCGGAAGATCGCCCGCGCGGCGGGGCCGCTGGCGCGCGTTGCCGTTGTCGAGGTGGGCCCCGGCCCCGGCGGCCTGACACGTGCGCTCCTGTCGGAGGGAGCCGAGAAGGTGATCGCTATCGAGCGCGACGCGCGCGCGCTCGGCGCTCTCGCCGAGATCGGCGCGCACTGGCCCGGACGGCTCGAAATCATCGAAGGCGACGCGCTGCGCGTCGCGCCGCAGACGCTGGTCGACAAGGCCGGAGCCATGCCAATACGCATCGTCGCCAACCTCCCCTACAACGTGGGGACCGCGCTCCTGACGGGCTGGCTGGAGGCCGAGCCATGGCCGCCGTTCTATGATCGCCTGACGCTCATGTTCCAGCGCGAGGTGGCGCGGCGCATCGTCGCCACTCCGGCGGAGCGGGCCGATTATGGGCGCCTCGCAGTGCTCGCGGGATGGCGGACGGAGGCGCGCATCCTGTTCGACGTTCCGCCCGCCGCCTTCGTTCCCGCGCCGAAGGTCACGTCGAGCGTGGTCGAACTCGTGCCGCGCGCCGCGCCGGCGCCGTGCGACGCGGCGACGCTGTCGGCGCTGACCCAGGCCGCGTTCGGCCAGCGGCGCAAGATGCTGCGCCAGTCGCTCAAGGCCTTCGCGGCGGCGCGGGGGCTAGACCTCCCGGCCCTGCTCAGCGCCGCCGGGCTCGAACCGACGATGCGGGCGGAGGAGGTCGACGTCGGCGGTTTCGTGGCTCTGGCGCGGGCGGCGGCTGGGTTGCCTGCCCATAAACACGCGCGCGCAGTGTTATAGGCAAGCGACAATCGACGGCCAAACCGTCCAAGCAAATCCAAGCAAATCCAAGCCCAGCCAAATAAAACCAAGCAAAATTGCTTGGTTTTATTTGGTTTTATTCGTCCGAATCGCGACTTTTCAATGGGTTACAGCGAATCCAAATAAAAATATCTTTTTCCCTTTCAGCCCATGCCCGCCGTATCAAACGCGTCCCCCAGGGTCCGCCAAGGCGGCGGGTTCAATCGGCGACTGGATAAAGGTATAGCATAGGTTCTGTTTTTCGTAAAGAAAATGCTTTGAAAAAATCCATCCATCGAATCCGGACAGCGCCGGCCTTCAAAAGCCGATGCAGGTCTCCCCCCTTATCCAAACTCGCCGAACGAAAAAGGCCGCCCGAACGCGGCCTTCCAAGATTCGAAATGTGGATCGCCTCACGCCGCCGCGCGAACCCGCGCGCCGCCACAGTAGCCGGCAAAGCCCAAACCTACGAAGCCGATGACCAGCATCGCCCAGGTCGACGGCTCGGGAACGGCCGACCGGAGCCCCCCTGCCCACAGGGCCTGCACCGGGGCGGTTGGATGAATGTCGTCCCAAAACAGAAAGTGATCGACGTTCGCACCATCCGGACCGCATGCCGTCGTTGCCGTCGCGCTCCCCGGCGTGTCGGTGAAGCAGGGGTCCGTCGTATTCGTGAACCCTAGAGCAGCTGCTTTGGGCAGGATGCTTGCGTTGAAATCGTAAAGGTTGAAGTCCGTGAGCGTTGTGCCGGCGGCCAGCGTCGGATCGAGGGTGTGCAGTCCCTGGGCGAGGTCCGCGTCATACATTTGGCTGAGTTGCGTGGCGAACCCGGCCCGTGACGCATCGTCCTCCGCGAATTCCGGGATGAGCCCGACGTTCGGAACGTTCACGACCAAGAAGTGCTCGGCGCCCTCCCCTGATAGGGCGGAGATCGCGGCCAACTCCGTGTCAACGCCCTCTGTGATCGCGCCTGCGCCGGTGCCAGGGTCAGGCTCCAGAGCCACATTTCGCACGTCGTTGCCGCCAATCATGACGACATAGAGCGCATTCGGGTCGGCATGGTCCGACACGTGTGCGCTATAAGCTGCAACCTGTTCCGGCAGGTTGATTAGGGATATCGCGGCGTTCGCATCCGACGACGTCGCTCCGCCGACAGCGTAATTCGTCCCGGACGTGAAGCCAGGGAACAAGCCGGCGGGATCCTTAAACCCCGTCAGCCAAAGGGAGGGATCGGCGTTGAGTCCCAGGCTATTCGCAAGGAGCTGAACCGCCACGGGCCCGTTGGTGAAGCTGTCGTGATTGCTCGGCGGGTCGGGAAAGTTTCCGGAGAAAAGCCCGCCAACGTTTTCGGCCTCCGCGATATTCCCCCTGTCGGAGAGGCTGTCCCCGAACACATATTCGGCCGAGTAGCCAGCGGCGCTGGCCGCCGAGGCGGCAACCAGCGCACTCGAACAGCAGGCTGCAAGCGCAAACGCCGCCCGTGGAAAAAGCTTGTGTATCATCTGGACGTCTCCCCTGGTCGGCTTCTTTTTGTCCGCGGCCGACCCAAATTCCGCCGTCATCATGCCGCGGGGAAGACATGAGTCAAGGCGCGGATCCTGTCGCAAGCGCAAGCTCACGGGGTTGTGATTGGAGCGCATCCGGTCGCCTCGTCCTGAGGGCCCGCCAAGCGCGGCCCTCGAAGGACGCTTCGGGCAGCGCAAAACCGCACGGCGGCGCCAACTGGACTATTCGTCGAGGCCCCGCTCACGCGGGCGCCTCAGAATGGGTACATATATTCAAAGCGGATCGCGGAGGGTGGCAATCACCCCAAACAAATGCGGCCTTGACCTATCGCCGGCCGGATCACTCGTGGGGTTGCATCCGGACGGGCGGTGACGCTGCTCCCAGATGGGTCGAGTGGCTCCGAGTGTTTCCAAGCCCCGACCGATCATTCAACCAACCGGTTGACATTCTAGAAACTCGGACGTACATTCAACCACATGGTTGAACTACAGGCGCCCGAGCTAAGCCACATTTTCCACGCGCTCAGCGACTCCACGCGCCGGCGCATGCTTCTCGAACTCGCCTCCGGCGAGCGAACCGTCGGCCAGTTGGCGCAACCCTTCGCCATGTCGCTCGCGGCGGCCTCGAAGCACATCAAGGTCTTGGAAGGCGCCGGATTGATTCAGCGCGAGGTGCGCGGGCGCGCCCATTTATGCCGCCTCGATCCGGGACCGCTGGAAAGCGCCCACGAGTGGCTGAACTTCTACGAGCGCTTCTGGACGGCGCGCCTCGATGTGCTCGATCGCCTCCTCCGCGAGGAGGACGAACAAAAATCCGCGACCCGTAAACAAGGAGACGAGAAATGAACGACCGCGCGAAAGTCGACGCCTATGGCGCGCTGTCGGAGCCGGCCACGCTGACGATCCAGCGCATGTTGCCCGGCCCGATCGAACGGGTCTGGGCCTATCTGACCGAGAGCGACCTGCGCCGCCAGTGGTTGGCGTCAGGGCAGATGGAGATGAAGGTTGGCGCGCCGTTCGAGCTCGTCTGGCGCAACAGCGAGCTCACCGACCCGCCGGGCAAGCGGCCGGAGGGCTTCGGCGAGGAGCACCGGATGGAGAGTCGGATCATCGAGCTCGATCCGCCGCGAAAACTCGTCTTCGCCTGGGGAAAGGACGACAGCGACGTTTCGCTCACGCTCGAACCGAGAGGCGAGAAGGTGCTGCTGACCGTGGTCCACCGTCGCCTGCCCACTCGCGGCATGATGGTCGGCGTCAGCACCGGCTGGCACGCGCATCTCGACATGCTCGCCGCCCGCCTGAGCGGCGAGGAGACAGAACCGTTCTGGGACCGGTTCAGCCGCCTCAGGGCCGAATACGACCGGCGCATCCCGGCGTGACGAAGCGGCGATCCGTCATCGCGAGGAGCCACAGGGCGTCGAGAGACGCCCGTCCTTCCGAACGGGCTATGGCGACGTGGCGGTCCAGCAATCGTTGGGCGCGCGGCGTTTCCCCTGGATTGCTTCGCTCCGCTCGCAATGACGGCGCGCTTATCGGCCGAATTGCTCGAACTCAATATCGGTAACCAAGAGGATGACCATGCTTAATCAAGTCGTTTCACGCGATGAATGGCTGAACGCCCGGCTCGAGTTGCTCGACCGTGAAAAAGAGCTGACGCGGCTCAGCGACGAAGTGGCGCGTCGGCGCCAGGAGCTGCCGCGGGTGAAGGTCGATAAGGCCTACCGGTTCGACACCGACGAGGGCCCCGCCTCGCTCAACGACCTTTTCGGCGGGCGCTCGCAGCTCCTCGTCTACCATTTCATGTTCGGGCCCGACTACAAGGCAGGCTGTCCGTCCTGCTCGATGATCGCCGACGGGTTCAACGGGTTCGCCGTGCATCTGGCGAACCACGACGTTGCGTTGTGGGCGGTGTCGCGCGCGCCGCTCGCGAAGCTGCAAGCCTACCAGCAGCGGATGGGGTGGACGTTTCCCTGGGCTTCATCATTCGGCGACGACTTCAACTTCGATTTCAACGTCTCGATCACCGAGGAACAGCAGGGCGCGGGAGGCGTTGAATACAATTATCGCCGAGGCGATCATCCGCTGACCGCGGCGCAGGTTCCCGAGCCGGTCGCCCGGTTCGCAGCGTCTTGCGGAACTGACGGGCGAACATTCATGCGCGATCGTCCGGGCATGAGCGCTTTCGCAATGGAAGACGGCGTCGTTTACCACGCCTATTCCACCTATTCGCGCGGGCTCGACGGACTCTGGGGCGCCTATCAATGGCTCGACCGCGCGCCCAAGGGTCGCAACGAGCAGGGCGTCTGGTGGCGGCGCCACGACGAGTACGGCGCTCTCCCCACCCATCAATCAACTCAGCAAGCAGGAGTTTAGCAATGCATACGCCCCCAATCGTTTCGCGACAGAACTGGGACGCTGCCCGCGAGCAGCTCCTCGCGAAGGAGAAGTCCGTGATGCGCGCCCACGACGCGCTCGCCGCCGAACGCCGGCAAATGCCGTGGATGGCGGTCGACAAGGCCTATGAATTCATTGGACCTGAGGGCAAGGCGAGCTTGCTCGACCTGTTCGAGGGCCGTCGCCAGCTGATCGTCTACCGCGCCTTCTTCGAGCCCGGCGTGTTCGGTTGGCCCGAGCATGCCTGCCGCGGCTGCTCCTTGGGCGCCGATCAGGTCTCGCATCTTGCGCACCTGAACGCCCGCGACACGACGCTGGTCTATGCGTCGCGCGCGCCGCAGGCGGACATCGCGCGGCTTAAAGCGCGGATGAGCTGGCGGATGCCTTGGTACACCATCACCGACAGCTTTGACGCGGACTTCGGCGTGGACGAGTGGCACGGCCACAACGTCTTCTTCCGCGACGGCGACAGGATCTATCGCACCTATTTCATCAACAATCGCGGCGATGAGGCGATGGGCACGGTGTGGAACTATCTCGACGCGACGCCGCTTGGGCGCCAGGAGACGTGGGAGGATTCGCCTGATGGCTATCCGCAGACGCCGCCCTACAAATGGTGGAACTGGCACGACAATTACGAAGCCGAGAAGTCCGTCAATCCGCAATGGGACAAGGTGTCGGCCGCCGGAGAGGCTGCCTTTCGCAACGCCGAGGCAGGCGCGAAGTGATGAGCGCGATCTCGATCGGCGGCGGGAACCACGGCGGCGCCATCGCCCGCGTCTCGGCGGACTGGCTCGGCCTCGCGGCCGCGCCCTCCTTCGCAACGATGGCGCTCATGACCGTTTGCCTTGGCGGCGGCATGGACCCGCTCTGCTCCGCGACGCAACACAGCTCGCTCATGAGCGGCATGGTCCCGATGTACTTGCTGATGGGCGCCGTTCATTCGGCGCCCTGGCTGAGGCTGATCTCTGGCCGCGGGAGCTGACGGAAGTCGATCTTGGTGTCATTCCCGCGCAAGCGGGAATACAGGCTTGCGATCGACGGGCGATTTCGCCTGGATTCCCGATCGACCGCTTCGCGGCCGTCGGGAACGACAAGACCAAGGTCACGCCGCGTCCAACCACCCAAGCAGCGTCTCCAGCCACGGTGCCTCGACATGCACGCGAAAGCCGGAGGGCGTCCGTGCGAGCAGGCCGCGCAGGCCGAAGATCATGGCGGCGGCCGAGGGCGAGCCCCAGGCGAGATCGGCCGAGGTCGCCTGCATGAGCGCCTGGGCTGCGTCCGCGCCCGAGATCTCGACCGCGGCCCAGCCGTCGTCGACGCTGGTCGCGCACCAGCCGTCGCGCCAGCCGTCGACAACGGAAAGAGGCGCGGGCGTGACCAGCAGCGCGCTCGCGCGGCCAATGCGCAAGGCGTGCGCGCCCGCGGGCAGCAGCGCGTAGAGGCCAAGCATCGGCGCGCCGGGCGCGAGCGTTGCGGCTGCCGGATCGAGATCGCCTGAGATCAAGGTTTGTCCGAGCCCGCCGAGGCTCCGCACCGTAAGCCTTTGGCGATCGATGAGAAGCCCTGCGCCGCCCCGCGCGGGCGGCCATTCCATCTCACGCATGGAGCCGCTTTCCTTCCGGATCGAGCGCGACGGGGTTCACGATGGTCGCGCGCCGCTCGGCGCCGAGATGATAGATGCTTACCGTTTCGCCCATGCGCGACAGACCCGCTTCGACCCAGCCGAGCGCGATCGGGCGGCCGAGGCTCGGACTGAAATAGCTAGACGTGACGTAGCCCTGCGATTGCCGCGCGCGGCCCGCGCCGCTCGTGACATGCGCGCCAGTCGGCAGCGGCGCTTCTCCCGCCGCCACGCTCAAGCCCACCAACTGCTTGCGCCTCGGGTCGGCAGCGACGGGCATGAAGAGAGAGCGCTTGCCGATATATTCGTCCGTCCGCGAATCGCGCGGTCCCGCGATGCCTAAGTCATGCGGCATGGTCGTGCCGTCGGTGTCCTTGCCGACGACGATGAAGCCCTTTTCCGCGCGCAGGATCATCAGCGCCTCGAGCCCCAGAAGGCCGCCACCCAACGCGGACAGCTTCTCCGCGAGGCGCGAACGCAACGCGCCGGCTTGGCGCGCCGGAACCGAGAGCTCGTAGGAGCGGTCACCGGTGAAGCTCACCCGCGCGATCCTGAGCGGCCCGCCGTCGAACATGGCCGTCGCGAAGGCCATGTGCGGCAGGCTCTGGTCGTCGAGCGCGACGTCGAGCCCGCATGCCTCGATAAGGTCGCGCGAGCGTGGGCCGGTGACCATGAGCGTCGCCCAGTGCGCGGTCGTGTCATGAATGGCGATGCGGCTGGCGTCGAAGCGGTCCTGCCGCCAAAGTTCGAGGCGCGTGCGCACCGCATCCGTGTGTCCGGACGAGCAGGAGACAAGAAAGCGATCTTGCGCGAGCCGCAACGTCACCCCGTCGTCGAGCACGACGCCGGACTCCTGCAACACGAAGCCGTAGCGAATCCTGCCGACTTTGAGCGTCGAGAGGCGGTTGTAGCTATGGAAGTCGGCGAGCTTGGCGGCGTCGGGCCCGATGATTTCGATCTTGCCGAGCGAGGAGCCGTCGAACAAAGCGACCGCGTCACGCGCCTGTGCAGCCTCGCGCTGAATGGCGCGCGCCGGATCGTCCGGCCCGTACCATGCGGGCCTCAGCCAGCCGCCATATTCGCGCATTGCAGCACCGTCGGCCCGATGCTCGGCTTCGAGCGGCAGACGCCGCAGCGGATTGACGAGCGCGCCCCGTCCTCGGCCGCCGATGATGCTCATCGGCACGGGCACGAATGGCGGGCGGTAGGTGGTCGTTCCGGTCTCGTCGATCGTGCGGCCGGTCAGCGCCGCCATCGCGGCGATGGCGTTGACGTTGGCCGTCTTGCCCTGATCGGTCGCCATCCCCAGCGTGGTGTAGCGCTTGAGGTGCTCGACCGAAACGTAGCCTTCGCGCGCGGCGAGCGCCACGTCCTTGAGCGTCACGTCGTTTTGGAAATCGATCCAACGCCGGCCCTCGTCGTCGGCCTTCGGCCAGCGGCCCTCGACGCGATATTGGCCCACGGGCGCGTTCGGCGCGGCGCCTTCGCCGCCGCCGGCCTCGTGCCCCTCGCGCAAAGCCTCGGCGAGTGTGAAGGCGCCGTTGGCCGCGCCCACGACGGTCAGGTTTGCGACGCCGCCTTTGGGAACGAGCGCGGCCAGCGTCTCGTCATAGCGCAGGCGCCCGCGCGCCTGCGCGTAGAGATGCACGGTCGGCGACCATCCGCCGGACAGAAGCAAAGCGTCGCACTCGCGGGTCTGTCCGCCGAAGCGCACCGCTTCAACGCCTTTTGCTCCGACAACGCCTTCAATGGCGGCGCCGCGCGTCACTTTCAATTGGCATGAAGGGCCAGAGACGCGCGTGTCGACCATCTCGACCTCCGCGCCGGCCTCGGCCAGAGCCTCGACGACGGAATAGGCGCTGTCGTTGTTGGTCGCGACCACGACCCGCTTACCGACCAGTACGCCGAAGCGCTTGAGATAGACGAGCGCCGCGTCGGCGGACATCACGCCGGGCCGATCGTTGTCGGGGACGATGAGCGGCCGCTCGATCGCGCCGGCTGCGATCACGATCTTTTGTGGTCGAATGCGCCACAACGCATCCGGTTCGGCCATGCGCCGCTCCCATGCGCAAACGAGGTCGCCATCATAGACGCCGTAGGCCGTCGTGCGCGTCATGATACGCCCGCCCGCGGCTTCGAGGGCGCTTGCGGCACTTTGCGCCCAGTCGCGCCAGTCTCCACCTTGGATCGCGCCGCCGCGATGGATGAGTTGGCCGCCGATCTCGGCGCGATCGTCGATGAGAAACACTATTCGACCCGCTCGAGCGGCGGCGCCCGCCGCGGCAAGGCCAGCTGCGCCTCCGCCGATGACAAGCAAATCGCAGCGCGCGTTGATCTGCGGATTGTCGGCCGGCGGGCGATTGTTCGGATCCACGCGGCCGAGGCCGGCCATGGCGCGGATCGAACCTTCGAACCTCTCCCACCGGGGCCAGAGAAAGGTCTTGTAATAAAAGCCGGCCGGCAGCAGCGGCGCGAGCCTGTCGATGAACGCGGCGCGGTCGGAAGCTGCGGTCGGCGCCGCATTGACCGAGCGGACGGCGATGTCGTTCTCGAGCGGCTCGGTGGTCGCGCGCAGGTTCGGCGTCGTTCTGCCGTTGCGTGTCACGTCGACGATCGCGTTCGGCTCCTCCGTCCACGCGCCCCACACGCCGCGCGGCCGGTGGTATTTGAAGCTGCGGCCGACGATTCTGACACCGTTCGCCAACAAAGCCGAGGCGATGCTGTCACCCGCGAAGCCCATATAACGCTCGCCGTCAAAGGAGAACGCGAGGGGCCGTCCGCGGTCGACTAGGCCGTCGGCTGGCAGACGAACACTGGTCAAGGCGCGGGCCCCGCCAAAGCTTCACTGCCGATCACGGCGTTGGTCGCGGTGTCGCGCGTCATTGCGAACATTTCCATGCAGGTGAGATGCAGCCAGATCTCGCGCCCCAGACCCTTCTCATTGGCGTTGAACCAGAGGTAGCTCGCCCATTCGGCGTCGCTGACCGCGCCTGCCGGCTCAGGTCGCGCTTTCGGTTCGCCGACATAGTGAAACTCGGTCTCGTCGCGCGGACCGCAAAAGGGGCAGGGGAAAATTTGCATCGAATGGTCTCTAGATCAGATCGCGCTAGACGATGACATAGCCGTCATCGCGAGCGAAGCGACGCGATCCAAGGGGACATAGGGCGCCTCACGACTCCTGGATTGCTTCGTCGCTCCGCTCCTCGTAATGACGATCTTGCCTGCACGAAACATGCTTCAGTGCTCGATTCCGGAGCCCGCAGCCTCGTCGATGAGGCGTCCTGAGGCGAAACGGGAAAGGTCGAAGGGGCGGCTGATCTCGTGGTGGGCGCCGGTCGCCAGAAGATGCGCAAGCAGCGTGCCGCCGGCGGGAATGGCCTTGAAGCCTCCGGTTCCCCAGCCGCAATTGAGAAAGATCCCCTTCGTCGGCGCAGGGCCGATGATGGGGGACGAGTCCGGAACGACGTCGACGATTCCGCCCCATTGCCGCATCATCTTCAATTGGCCGAAGGCCGGGAACATCTCGAGCAAACCGGCGAGGACAAGTTCCTGCATCGGCGGCGAGCCGCGCTGGCCATAGGAAGG
>Ga0209624_10000422_pt1 | contig 37304 bp, 28 predicted proteins | sample JacPinW_OM2H0_O1_FD_188565 | JGI IMG/M metagenome (GOLD analysis project Ga0209624, IMG submission 188565) | Forest soil microbial communities from Algoma, Ontario, Canada - Jack Pine, Ontario site 1_JW_OM2H0_O1 (SPAdes) (version 2) | ecosystem: Environmental > Terrestrial > Soil > Boreal...
TGGGAGCGGGCCTTTCCAGGGAACTTTCCGGCTCGGAGAATGCGGCAGTTGGGGCAGGCGCAGTTCCATTGTGGGAACGCTCCTCCAGCGGCCGAGCCGAGAATCTTGACCTGCATTCAGGGAGTGTAGCAGCGGCTGGCGAGATTTCAGTTTTGGGAAAGATTCTGTTCGGGGGTATACCCCCCTCCCCCCCGGTCTATTGAAATCATCGACTTAGAGGAAAATCGGCGAAAAATCTATGGGGCACAATCACTTAGGGGCAAAATCTTGGAAACAAAGAAGTTATGCGCCGTCTGGATGTCAAAGAAAGAAAGACTAAACAACAGAATGAATCGGGGGCGAAGTGAAGTCAAGAAAAGAGCGATGGAGAATCGGAGCGGATTCCCATTTTGGGAATGCCGGATGAAGTTGAAGGAAGAGGGAAACAGACGACCCTCGCGGGCGAATGCGCCCGCGGCTCCACGAGTGTGTACAGGTCGCCGATTTTTATCACGGGGCTGAGACCTGACGACTGGGTCTCCGTGTGAGCTACAATCTCCGAAACCGCGAGGTGACGCTTGCTCCTCAACTCTCTTCCAGGCGACATCCGACAGTCTTTCCGACAACTGCGCCGTGCTCCGGGATTTTCCATTCTTGCAGTGGGAATGTTGGCTGCAGGAATGGGAGCGAGCGTGGCAATGTTCACGGTCGTGGACCACGTCCTGCTTCGGCCGATGCCATACCGCAATGAGCAGCAGTTGGTCCAAATCCGCGAGGCCGGCCCGAAGGGGGCTTCGATGTTCGGGGCTCCATTTGTGGACATCCAGGAGTGGCAGGAGCGGAGCCGAACATTGCAAGCCATCGCGTTTCACACCTACGACAAACCCACCTCATTCCTGGAGGGAACCAACGGGCCAGTGCAGGTCAATACTCCGAATGTCAGCAGGAACCTCTTCGCGACGCTTGGAGTGAGTCCCGTTCTGGGCCGCGATTTTGATGATCGAGGCGGGAGTGGATCCGGGAAAGAAGGCAGCAAAACTGTGGTGCTGAGTGATGCCGTCTGGCGAGACGGCTTCGGTGCTGATCCCAAAATTCTGGGGAAAGTCGTTCGAGTCAACGGCAATTCATACTCCGTAATTGGAGTCATGCCGCGCGGATTCCAATTCCCGTTCAACCCGGAAAAACCTCAGATATGGATTCCGATTGAACTTGGCGATTCGGACAAAATCCGGACCAAGAACGAGGCGCGAGATTACCGAATCATCGCGCGACTCAGCGATGGAGTGAGTCTGGAGCAGGCGACAGCGGAGCTCAGGGTGATCCAGTCTGGGGTAGCAAAGTTGTATACGGATCCTCACGCTCGCGAAAATGTGCAGACTGTGGATGTGGAGTCCTATCGCGATGTAGTGGTCGAGGGGAATGTCAGGGAAGCATTACTGGCCTTGCTTGGGGCGGCGGGCGTGTTGTGGCTAATTGGGTGCGTCAACGTCACGAGTCTGATGCTGGCCCGGGCGCACACTTTGCGACGCGAAATCGCGGTTCGCACCGCGTTGGGAGCAACCCGTTGGAGGATTGCCCGCCAGTTGCTCATGCAAGGATTCGTTCTGAGCGCGATCGCATCAATTCTCGGACTCGGGTTCGAGTTCTTAGCGTTAAGAGTATTCCAAGCCGAGATTGCGGCTCAGTTGAACGTTCACGTCAGGATGGTGCCGAACGGAACTCTGATTCTCGGTCTGCTCGGCCTGACGGTTGCGAGTGCCACGATTTCGTCGCTGTGGCCCGCTGTGGTTGCATCGAAAACCTCTATCGAGCCCGCCCTCCGACAAGGCAGCGTACAAGGCAGAGGAAGTGTCCATCAACGAGCCCGCGGGGCGCTGGTGGTTGCGCAGGTTGCAATGTCGTTGTCTCTTCTGGTTGCCTGCGGGCTGCTCTTACGCACCGTGTTTGCGTTGAAGCAAGTTCCTCTAGGTTTCAGGACCGATCACATTATCGTCGCCGACATGGTGATTCCCGCGTACAGGTTCGTTGGAAGAAATATGACTACGGAGTTGTACCAGCCACTGGTCGATCGAATCGAGCATCTGCCGGAGGTACAAGCTGCTTCGCTTACGACTGCCGTTCCACTGGGAAAGCGATTCCCAATTTTGTTTACCTTCGCCGCCGACGAGCAAGATCCGGAATCGCTGGCCACTGAAGACCTGACTGCACAATTTCGAGCGGTGGGACCGGGCTTGCAGCGCGTTCTTGGTTTCCGCATGTTGAGAGGAAGGTTCTTCAACGAGGGAGATAAGGCCGGCTCTCCGCCGGTTGTGGTGGTGAACCGCGCTTTCGTTAAGGCGTTCTTTGGCAAAGCAAAGGACCCAGGAGAGGCGCTGGGAAAAGAGCTAATGAGTTACGGCGACGATAAGCCTGCGCATATTATCGGAGTCATCGACGACGAGCGGCAAGAGTCGGTGCTCGAGCCGTCCCAACCTGAAATTGAAGTTTGCGTTCCTCAGATCACACCGGATTCCATGTTCTATGGGACGGCCGAAGGTCTCGCGATGAACCTAGCGGTTCGAACGGAACGAAGTCCAGCCCTCATGATTCCTGAACTGCGGAAGGTCTTTCACGATGCGTCTCCGGAGTTAACGGGGAGTACCTTCACAACCATGGATCAGGTCGTCGACGATTCTTACGGAGACCGTCGTATCGCCTCACAACTGCTGCAGGGCTTTGCAGGCTCGGCGCTTCTGTTGAGCGTGGTCGGATTGTATGGATTGTTGGCGTACCTCGTGACGCAGAGGACGCAGGAACTGGGTGTGCGGCTGGCCCTAGGCGCGCAAAAGCGACAATTGGTCTGGCTCGTGATGCGTCAAGCCGTTTGGATCTTGCTAGTCGGATCGGCGGTCGGCCTGGGAGTTTCATTCCTGGCAACTCGGATCATGTCGAACGTTGTCTACGGGGTGAGTGCGTACGACACAGCTTCTGTCATCGGAGCAAGTTTGCTTTTAGTACTCACCGGCCTTGCAGCTTCGTATATTCCGGCGCGCCGGGCCGCGAACGTGAACCCGATGCAAGCGTTGCGCGCTGAGTAGGTCCACAAACTTGAATCTGCTGGACGCGAAAAATGGGCGTGCCCGTTTGCGGTCTGACATGGTACGTTTCGGTACTAAAATCTTCTTGAAAATCTCACCATGACGATCAGCAGACGCGAGTTCGTTTCGCGAATTGCGCAGGCCGGAGGATTCGGCGCCGCTTTCATGACCATGCATTCGCTTGGCCTTCTGGGCATGGTCGAGAGCGAGCAGGCGAAGGATTTCCCTCTGCCGGTGACGGCTGGGCGCGGGACGAGAGTGATTATCCTCGGCGCGGGAATTGCCGGGTTGGTGTGTGCCTACGAGATGAGGCGAGCAGGCTTTCAGTGCACGGTGCTGGAAGCGCGGGAACGCCCCGGCGGACGAAACTGGACGCTGCGCCGCGGATCGAAGCTGGCATTCACCGACGGCACCACGCAGGAATGCACATTCGACGAAGGGAACTATTTCAACTGTGGTCCGGCGCGCCTGCCCTCGATCCACAAGACGATGCTCGGATATTGCAGCGAGCTGGGCGTCGAGCTTGAGGTTGAGGTGAACTCCTCGCGCCGCACACTGCTGCAGAACGACCTAGTTTTTGGCGGCCAACCGATCCGGCAGGGGCAGGCGATCAACGATACGCGCGGCTACGTTTCGGAACTGCTGGCGAAGTGCGTGCAACAGGGAGCGCTCGACGAGGTCTTCACGCCAGACGATCATGCGGTCGTCATGGACTTTCTGAAGACGTATGGCGATCTGGGAAAGGACTACCGGTACGCCGGCTCTTCGCGCTCGGGAGACCGGCAGTTGCCGGGCGCGGCCGATCAGGTCGAGATTCGCAGCCTGCCGCTCTCGATGTCCGAGTTACTCAAATCGAAATTCTGCAGGTCGATGATGTTCGAAGAGGTGCTCGACATGCAGCCGACGATGTTTCAGCCGGTGGGCGGCATGGACCGGATTCCGTATGCATTCGCCCGCGCACTGGGGAAGGTGGTTCGCTACCATTCGCCGGTGGCGGAGATTCGCAAGACGGCCAATGGCGTTCGAGTGGTGTACCGTGATCGGGAAGATGGCCCGATTCGTTCCGTGGAAGCGTCGTATTGCATTTGCGCCCTGCCATTGTCGATTCTCAAGACGATACCGAATGACTTTGCGCCAACTGTGAAGTCGGCGATCGAGAAGATGACGTATGACCATGCCTACAAGGTGGCATGGGAGTCGCGGCGCTTCTGGGAGCAAGATGGAGACGAAATCTACGGAGGCATTTCGTTTCTCTCGAGCGGGCCGATCCCGCAAGTGTGGTATCCGAGCGCCAAGTTGATGTCGAAGCGTGGAGTCATCGTCTCCGGATATGACATGGAAAATTGGAGTGATTTCGGCAAGCTGCCGTCGTATGAGGCGAAGATCGCGGCCTCACGGGCGGCTGTCGAAAAGCTGCATCCGGGCAAAGGTAAGGAATTGGAGAAGCCGATGTATATGTCGTGGGGAAAGGTGCCCTACAGCCTGGGCTCGTGGGTGAGCCGCGGGCCGGGATATCCTCCGCCGAACGAAGCGGAGTATTTCAACGGAGCCTATCGTGAATTCATTGTTCCCGACGATCGCATTTATTTTGCGGGAGACCACTGCAGCCACATCATCGGGTGGCAAGAAGGAGCAGCTGTGGCGGCACAGAGAGCGGTCACGATGATCGTGAATCGAGTGAACCAGACGTAGGGAATGGGGGCTGCGCGGGAATCGCGGAGATTATTGCGCGGAGTCGTGGCGATGACGGCGCAGTTGGACATCGAGCCCGAACATCGGTCCGTACACGTTGATGCCGTAGTTGGAATACGCCGGAGCGGATAGATTTCCATTCGACAAGTGCATCCAGTCGAGACCCACCGAGAAGGCATAGCGCGGACTGAAGTTGTAGCGCGCTCCAGCGCCCATGTGGAGAGCGTAGGTGAAATTCTGGCCCTGCGCGTAATAGACGCCGAGCGGTCCTTTGGCGTCGATGAGGCCGAGTCCGGCGCGGACGTCCCAGTAAGGAGTGACGCGCCAGTTGCGCGGAACGAAATTGCGGCGCACCCCCATGTTGTAAGAGAAATAGTGGGTCTCAGCGCCGCGTGGAATCGCAGTGGCTGAAAGGGTGAACGTAGCGTCCCAGTTGCCGCGGAGAATGACAGGACCTTTGATCGGGCCGAACTGCCATCGCAAGGAGGCGTTCACTGGCACCAGCGTGTAGCGGAGAGGATAGAGTTCGTAGGGATCCTCTTCGATGAAATCGAAGGGAAATGGGATGTTGATGGGAAGCCATCCCACGTCGAGGGCGAACTCGATCTTGTTCTCGTAAAAGATGGAGCGGTTGAAGTCGGGCTTTTTGGAGACGCGTAATTTCTGGTTCGCTGGCGTGCTGGTTGGATCCTGGGTGGGCGCGTTGGGCAGCAGCGTCGGGGAATCCTGAACGCAATCGGTGTTGGTTCGAGGAGCGGCGGGTGGTTCAACACTGACGTCCGATTTGGGGCACTGGCCAGCGTTGGCTGCCGGAGCGAGGTTAACGAGAGTAGCCAGGATCAGGACGGAGAAGAGGGGGATGTTGCGGTGCGGATGGTTGAAGAGCGCCGGTGAAATGCAGGCTTTTCCCTCCAGAGGCGGCATCATTCGTGTTTTCGCTCTCCAATGCGATCGGAGATGGAATTCAACACTTGGCCCAACAGAGTTAGCGGAGATTGTTTTAGAAACAGTACCGCAAATGTTAGAGCACTCAGACTCGTCCGGGAGTTGCCGTAATCAAAGCTGAACCCGCATGTGCCGGGGAAGTTGCGGTGGAATCGTTTGTCATTCCGGCGGCGCGGTCACCACGATGTTTACAGTTCCGGCGATCGGAGTGGCGTCGTAATCGGACACCGTCATAGTTTGGTTGCCGGGAGTCACGAGGGTGAGGTCAGTAAAAGTGTGGACGCCGGCATCGGCCGCGGTGAATACATAGAGCGTCGGAAGATGGGCGCTTCCATCCGACGTAGTGAAGTGGATTGGGCCGTCGATGATCGTGTCCACTTTCCCGTCATACATGGCGGTCACGGTCGCGCTGAACGGGACGCCGGCGACCACGGTTGAAGGCGCGGTGATCTGAAGAATTGCGTGGGATCCGCCGCAACTGAGCAATGCCAGGCCGGCGAGGGCGACGCTCATGGCACCGAGCCATCGTGGAGCACTCCCGCTGCTTCTTGCCGGGGGACGGGCGTAACACGACCTTTGATGTGAGCCCAGGAATTCTGCAGTCGCGTTGGGCACTCTCTCCTCCCTACCTGCGGTTAGAACACGAGCGAAAGTCCTGAGTTGCAACGCTTTTTTCCTGTCCATGATATGCGGGGTGCGGAGGCAAACTCCGAGGGGAAATTGAGGGAATTTCTTTGATGAAAATCTGCTTGACATATTCCCATATAGGAATATATATTTTTTTCATGGCGAGGGCAGCGACGACATCGGACGCGTTTAACGCAGTGGCGGAGCCGCGGCGGCGCGAGATTCTCGACTACCTGGCCATGGGTGAGCGTCCGGTGGGAGATTTGGTGGTACGCCTTGGCCTGGAGCAGCCTTCGGTTTCGAAGCATTTGAAGGTGCTGAAAGACGTGGGGCTGGTTCGGGTGCGGCGTCACGGGAGGCACATGTTGTATCGAGCGAATGCGGATGGGATTCGTCCGTTGCATGAGTGGACGAAGACGTTTGAGCGGTTGTGGACGCATCAACTGCTCCGGATTAAAGAACGAGCGGAAGAGAAAGCGAAGGACACGGAGAACCGATGAGCCGGCTGACGGCTACCCGGACTCGAAGGGAAACTTTAACGGCACGGCTCGGAGCCGCGCCCTACACAAATTGGAGGAATCGATGAGCGCGAGCACAACCGTACCTGGAATTGAGAGCCTCAGCGTGGTGATCACCAAGGAGTTGCATATCAAGGCGTCGTTAATAACGACATTCGAGAGCCTGCTCGAACAGCTGGGGCCGGAGAACGAAACGCCGGAGCAGAGGATGCCGATGAAGCTCGAGGCTTGGCCGGGGGGAAGGTGGTTTCGCGACCTCGGGAATGGCGACGGGCATTTATGGGGACACGTGCAGGCGATCAAACGGCCAACGCTGCTGGAGATCTCAGGGCCTCTCTTCATGTCGTACGCGGTCGCGAACAACGTGCAGTACAGGCTGAGCGAAGAGCCGGGCGGGACGCTTCTGAAATTTCATCACAAGGCGTTCGGCATCATTCCTGACGATCACAAGCGCGGAATGAATGAAGGCTGGGGGCAGATGCTGACGGGAATCCAGTCGCGCGCTGAACGTGGCAAGAAGTAAGGAAGCGATTGCAGTGATTAAGGAGGAAGTATGTGTCCGGCATGTTTAGCGAGTGCAGGAGTGGTGGTGGGCAGCGTGGTTTCAACCGGTGGATTGACCGCGCTGGTCGCAAAAGTTCTTCGTAAGAAGAAAGGTGAGAAAAGCGATTCGAAGGAAAAGGAGTAACGACAATGACGACAGCGACAATGGAGAAATCCTCCACGAAAGCAGTGACGCCGGCCGAATGGCTGGCCGCACGCAAGCAGTTCCTGACAAAAGAAAAAGAATTCACGCGGATGCGCGATGAACTGAGCCGTCTGCGGCGCGAGTTGCCGTGGGAAAAAATTGAGAAGAAATATGTCTTCGAAGGAGCGAATGGGAAGGAGACGCTGTCGGATCTGTTCGGCCGCAGTGGCCAGCTTGCCATTTATCACTTCATGTTCGGTCCGGGATGGAAAGAAGGGTGCCCGAGCTGCTCCTACCTTGCCGATTCGTTCGACGCAGCGAGGGTGCATCTGGCGCAGCGTGATACAGCATTCGCGGTTGTATCGCGAGCGACTTATCCTGAGATCGAAGCATTCAAGAAGAGAATGGGATGGCAGTTCAAGTGGGTGTCGTCGTTCGGAACGGATTTCAACTACGACTACCAGGTCACGGCCGGGAAGGAAGAAAACGGCAAGACTTATTACAACTACGAGATGACAGATTTTCCGTCCGAGGAGCGTCCGGGTGCGAGCATGTTCTCCAAGCGGGACGGCGAAATCTTCCATACCTATTCGTCATACGCGCGCGGGCTCGACATTCTGCTTCCTACGTATAACTGGCTCGATATGACAGCGAAGGGGCGCGATGAGGATGCGTTGCCCTGGCCGATGGCATGGGTGCGGCATCACGACCGGTACGGCGATCCGAAGGCCATGGACGCGATCACGCTGTTGGCCCAGCCGCTCAAGAGCTGTTGCTCGGAAGAGAAGTAAACAACTGGCTGATAGATGGTGCGGGGGCGAGACGCCCCCGCGACAGCCGGCGGGCGTGGCGCGCCAAGTTTTCAAAGCGGCTATTCTCCGCCGTGCTTCAATCCACGGGAAGGAATCCAAGAAAATGGGAAAAGCAACGGAACCGATGCTGTCTGAATTTCGCGAAGAGGCGGCCACCACGAAAAGAATGCAGGAACGCGTGCCAGCGCAGAAGCTGGCTTGGAAGCCCAAAGCGAAGTCGATGACGCTGGGGCAACTGGCGTGGCATATTGCGAAAGTGCCCGGGGATTTGGCGCGCATCACGCAGCCGGACAGCTTTGATGTGTCGCAAGCTTCATTCGTCCCTCCGCAACCGAAGAATCTTGAGGAAGTCTTCGCCGTTTTCGACGAAAGCGTCCGTGATGCGGAAAAGTGCTTGAAGGAGATGACGGACGAAAAAGCGCAGGGCAACTGGCGATTGATGCGACAGGATCGGGAGCTAATGAATGTTCCGCGGATCGCGATTTTGAGAAGCATCATGCTGAATCACTGGTATCACCATCGCGGACAGTTATCGGTATACCTGCGATTGCTGGATGTTCCATTGCCTGTGATCTATGGGCCGAGCGCGGATGAAAATCCCTTCGGCTAAGTGTGCAAACGCTGGCGCAGCATGATGAAATTTGCAAGGTTTATGCAGCTGCGATGCAGCGAAAGTGAAAGATTGTGCACCGCCCGATGTGACTGAGAGGATTCTTGTTGCCTTCGCAATGTGGGCAGGCCATACTCGCATTGACCCGACTGGAACCGGGTCCAGCCTTCCTCCCCGCCCTCCCCTGAAGTTCTCTTTCCTCCGGCCCTTTATGCCTCGCTTATTTCTCAGGAACGAACTAACTCTATCCCTGCCACGATCTGGTTGCGGCCTTCCCGTTTCGCCTGGAACATCCGCTCGTCCGCCAGCGTGAATAATGCCTCGGCGTCGTCGGCATCATCAGGGAAAGAGGCGAGACCGGCGCTGATCGTGACCTGTACTTCTTCCCTGCGCGGCCCGAGGGCCATCGGGAAATTTGCGATGACCTCGCGTACAGATTCCAATTTCTGATACGCCGCTTCGAGATCGGTCTCCGGAAGGATGACGACGAATTCTTCGCCGCCGTATCGTCCTACCGTGTCGCTTTGCCGAAATGAATCCTGAAGGACGGCGCTGATCCTGCGCAAAACCACATCGCCCGATAAATGGCCGTGCGTGTCGTTGAGCAGCTTGAAGCGGTCGGCGTCGATGACGGCGATGGTCAGGACGTTGCCGTAGCGGCGGGCGCGGCTGAGTTCGACGGCGAAGCGATCATCCACATAGCCGCGATTGAACAGGCCGGTGAGCGGGTCGCGCGTCGCCATCTGCAGAAGCTTCTGGCTGCGGGAGACGAGCGCCAAGCTCAGCACCGAAGCGGTCACCATGATGATCAGGCGCGAAACCTGGTTGCTCCAACTGAACATGCCGTACGGATAGGGCGCATAAATCGGGCTGTTGAGGTTCCAGTGCGACGCGGCGAAGGCGACGATAGCCAGATATTCTCCGAAGGCCAGTGCGCCCGCGGTGATGCAGATTCGCTTGTCGTAGCGCAGGCTGGACGCGCCGATGGCGAGGAAGTAGCCCTCAAAGACAACTTTGCTGTTTACCGCCGTGTGAGGTTCGTTGAGATAGAGGAAGAGGGCGAGAGAAGCGCTCACCATGCTGACGTCGAGGCTGCTGCTGGCGAAACCGAGCCACGAAGGATTGTATTCGCGATAGATGAGCACGAAGACGACGAGCGAAAGAACAAAAGTTCCAACGGTGAGGGTGAGGCCGACGAAGGCCTCCTTGGGGCTGTCCGGGAAGAAAAAAGCGTCGATCAGCGGGATCAGGAGCAGGACCGAAGCCAGACTGACGCGGACTTTAGCTACCAGCAATTCTCCGGCAATGGCGGCATTGGCCAGGACCGGGTCGGGTCGAGACCACGCGGAGGCAAAGAGATTTCTGATGCGAGAATTCATACGGGGATCACTACCGTGGTTGCTTATCGTCGGTTAAAGAGGACACAACGATCTAATTGAGGCCCATACTTGTGTTGCAACTATTGCCATCAGGATAAGGGCAGGTGCGGATGGAGGCAACGAGATAGAGAAGTGCGTACCAAGAAAGCAAAGTCGCTCATTCGAGTGCAATTTTCGGGCGCACAGGCGATCACCTTAGTTCGTATCGCGCATGGAGCAGGAGCCAGGGCCGCGAGGATCGCCGCAGGATCCACATGCTCCAGACGGGGCCGAGGAAGCTGACGAAGAGCCCTTCGCCGAGACCGCGAACACCGAGAGCTGTGGTTCGAGCTTGGTGGCGTGGCACTTGGGGCACTCGGCTTTTTCCTTGCCATAGACCAGAGCTTCGAATTGGTGGTGGCATTCTTTGCAGATGTACTCGTAGATAGGCATGGGTGACTCCGATACCTATTAGAATCAATTTGTGGGGACTTCGCAAATCTCAAATTCTGGTCCTGACGGTTTCGCGCCGGAGCGTCAGACGGCGCAAACTGACTGGAGCGCGCGCAAGCCTTTTCGAGCGCGGCGATGGTTGGCCGGCGGGCACGTGCAGACGATCGCGAGTTTTCTGGCGCCGCGCAGAATTCATCTGCCCCCGGCGGAAGAGCGGCTGGTTGCAGTCGATGCCGGAGTGAAGATCCGCTGCTGGTGCTACTGGCAGAGCGAGAATCGTTCGAACGCGCTGACGCTGATCGCGGTTCACGGGCTCGAGGGTTCGTCGGATTCGCAGTATATGCAAGGCATCGCGCGGAACGCGCTGGCCGCGGGGATGAATGTTGTCCTCATGAACCAGCGCAATTGCGGCGGGATGGATCAGTGCGCGCCGACGCTCTACAACTCGAGCTTGTCAGGAGACGTGGCGGCGGTGGCGCGGAACGTTGTTGAACAAGATGCCGTGTCGCGCTTCGTGCTGATCGGATTTTCGATGGGCGGAAATCTTGTGCTGAAGCTTGCGGGCGAGTGGGGCAGTGTTGGGCCTCCGGAGTTTCGCGCGGTGGCGGCTGTGTGTCCGGCGATGGATCTGGCGGCCTCGGCGGACGCGCTGCACGAGCCGGCCAACCGGCTTTATGAATACTACTTCCTAATGCAGCTGTTCCGACGGCTGCGAACCAAGGCACGATTTTTTCCAGACAGGTTTGATGTCTCGCGGCTCCGCGGGGTCTCGACTCTGCGTATGTTCGACGACCGCGTGACGGCGTACTACTGCGGATTTGCCGGGGCCGATGATTACTATGCTCGGGCGGCTGCGGCGAATGTCGTGGATCGTATCGCGGTGCCGGCACTGATCATTCACGCGGCCAATGATCCTTTTATAAGGATGCAACCGGAGACCAAGGCGCGAATTCTCGCGAACCCTCATATCACTTACATCGAGACTGCGGATGGCGGGCATTGCGCATTCATGGGCGAGCCCAACGGTGATGGCGACGATGGCCGGTGGGCCGAGCGCGAGGTCGTGGACTTTGCGCGGCACATGGGGGACCGCGCTCGTTCGTCGTGAGTCGCTGCCCTAGAACTTTGCTCGCACTTCTATTGTCGGCTGATGAGTCCCGCTAGGCGGCAGGTGTCGGGGCGGGATTGGGAGCGTCGCTCTTTCCCAGCAACATCTTCTTCCATCCTTTGAAGTGCGTGCGGATGTACGCCAAGGCAAGCATCGCGAGGCAAATCACCAAAAATCCTGCGGAAGCTGTGCCAATCCCTTCGGCGCGTTTGGGGAGAATCGAGACGCGTCCGTAGACAAATTCGATGTGCACCCAATAGACCAGCAGAGACGCTTGCCCTAACTGGATGAGCGGACTGAATCCCCATTGCGCTGCGCCCCAGCGGCACCATGCATAGGCTGCGGTCAGGATGACGAGCAGCATGCCGACGCGGATTACGAAAAATTCCGGGCTAGTGTGCCAGTAATCGTAGACGGGATAGAACTGGCGCGGCTCGTGATCGATCCAACGGGAGAGTTCGATCAGCGCGAGTCCGGCTGCACCTGCAGAGAAAAAGACGCGGGCTTCGTGAGTGCGGGCCCAGTTGCTTTGCAGGATGAATCCGACGGCAAGTCCGGCGAAGGCGAAGGCGGCCCATGGGAAGAGGGGGAAGAGGCCAGCCTGCGGGACACCTAAATTGTGGACGCCGTCGACGTAGGACTCGAGCGGCCAGGGGAGCCAGACCGGGCGCCAAGTCGTCCAGAGAAGAGGGCTCGAGAGCGAAATCAGCAATGCCGTCGCGGCGGGGGCCAGGATCAGCGCCAAGCGGGAGCTAATTCGATGTTCCGGCGTTTCGGGGCGGACACCCGTGCCGCACAGTGCCAAAACCCCCCAGCACAGGACGCCCATCAGCATCATCGACGCGCCGATGGTATTCAGAATGTCAACCCGGAGCAGGTCGCTTTTCGGAGCCCATCCCCACGCAATGACGTATTCTTGCAGGCGAAAGAGCAGTCCAAACGCGAAGATTTCGGCTCCCCGGCGAATGGTGCTAGCTGCGATCTGAGTGGCCGAAAGGCTCTTTTGCCGTAACTTTTCAGTTACTAGCGCGAACGAGATTCCCGCGAGGAACAGAAATAAGGGCGCCGGGAAGGTGCCCCCAAGCTGGGAGTACATAAAAAAATCGCCCTGGCGGGACGATCCACCGAGCCATGAGTCGAAACAATGGGTTTGAAACATCAGGACGCAGGCCAATCCGCGCATCCAATCGATGTAGGCGAGACGGAGTTTGGCGGGGCTCGGCGAAGGCATGAGGGGCGTCGGCAATGTCCGCAAACAGGCGAAAAGACCGTCGTTTCGCCAATGCGGCCATGATTTTACACGGTCCTTACATGGTTTCAGCCGTTGATTCCGGCGCTCGCGGGCAAACTGCCGGAGTAAGCACTTGAGATTGTTACCTTTGTGTGATCCGTACAACCTTCGAGGTAACAGTTTTGATCGAAGATTGAGATAAGTCGTTATAAGCTAGACAGAATCCAAATTGCACCATCCTCAGGGAGTGTTTATGTCCAAAAGTAGGGCCATTGTGTGCCTGATGTCGAGCCTCGTTGTGTGCGCCAGCCTCAGCTTTGGGGCCACGGCAGACCGGATTCCTGGCGGCATTACGGGCGGTCCAGCCGTGCCTCTGGCGGGGAATATCCATCATCTGGCGCTACCGCAGTTCGACCAGGGATCGGTAGATCCGGCGATGCAGCTGGGAACCATCACCTTACTGACCGTGCCCACTCCCGCGCAGCAGCAGGCATTGAAACAGCTTTTGGCCCAGCAGCAGGACCGCAAGTCGCCGCTGTATCACAAGTGGATCACTCCCGAGCAGTACGCCGACCGGTTTGGGATGAGCCAGAATGATGTTCAGCAGATCGCCGCGTGGCTCCAAGGGCAGGGGTTCACGATGGTGCACCCTGCTCGCGGGCGGAATTGGGTGTCTTTCACTGGCTCGGCCTCCCAGATCGAAAACGCATTTGGGACCGAGATTCATCACTACAGCGTGAAGGGTCAGTTGCATTATGCCAATGCGACGGCCCCCCGCGTTCCCGAAGCTCTTTCGGGCATCGTTACCGGGTTCCGGGGCTTGGACGATTTTCGCCCGAAACCTATGAATCAGAAGCGTGTACGTCCTTACTGGTACAGCTCGACGCTGGGCAACTTTGTCGCCCCCGGGGACTTAGCCACGATTTACGACATCAACACGCTCTATACCTCGGGGATCGACGGCACGGGACAGAAACTGGCAGTAATGGGACAGACGGACATCTATCTTGCTGATCTAAACGACTTCCGCTCGGGGTTTGGTTTGACATCCTTGAGCTGTACGACTAACGGCAGTGGCGTGATCACCGCCTGCGCCGACCCGCATTTTCAGTACGTGTTGGATGGAAGCGACCCCGGACTCTCGACGCACGGCGACATCAGCGAATCCGATCTGGACTTGGAGTGGTCGGGTGCAGTCGCCCCCGGCGCGCAAATTATTTTTGTGAACTCCACGGACACGTTTACATCCTTCTATTACGCAATCGACAACAATATTGCGCCAGTCATCAGCCTCAGCTATGGCGCCTGCGAGTTCGACGATAATTTCATTCTTTCGGCAACTGGGTCGGGAGAACCTCTTTCGAACGAGGCAGAGCTTCAGAAAGCAAACGCGCAGGGGATCACGTTTGTGAATTCCAGCGGCGATAGCGGCGCTGCAGAGTGCGACAGCGTCTCAACCGTCACCAGCTCAAATCTCGCGGTCAACGGATTGGCAGTGAGCTACCCGGCGAGCAGCCCCGAAGTGACGGGTGTCGGCGGAACCGGAGTTACCCTTTCGGCTTGGACCAGTTCAACGTATTGGACCACCGCCAACGCCTCCAATGGCGGGTCCGTCGTAAACCCGTTGCCCACGGGTGGCATGCCGGAACAAGTCTGGAATGACGACCTGGAGATTTCGCAATTCTGCGCTTCAAGTTCCGGAAATCTCTTTTGTAGTCAGGGTGGCAGCGCAAAAGTGACGGGGTGGGTTCCGATTACGAGCGAACTCACAGCACAGAATGACATTGGTCTTTCTTCCGCTGGAGGTGGCGCTAGCAGTTGCTCGGTGCAAAACTCCGGATTTACGGCGTGCGTATCAGGGTTTCCGAAACCCTCGTGGCAGACGGTAACGGTCGCCGGACAGACCACTCGATTGTCGCCGGATGTTTCTTTCCTGGCCTCGCCGAACTTCCCCGGCTACGTTTTTTGTACGCCGCAGTCGGAACTCTCCACAACTTCGAACACGGCGAGCACTTGCGAGAGTGGGATTACCACCGCCGTGAATACTTATCTCTCCATCATCGGCGGAACGTCGGCGTCTGCTCCGGTGTTCGCGGGTATCGTGACGCTGATGAACCAGTACACCAGCAGCTCGGGTCAAGGAAACATTAACCCGTCGCTCTACCAGCTTGCCGCTACGGCTCCGAACGCGTTCCATGACATCACCAGCGGAGATATCAACGCGTACTGCGAAGCGGGAACGCCGAGCGGTCAGCTGGCATCGTTGATCTGCCCTGCGGCGGGATTCGTCGGTTATGGCGCCACGACCGGATTTGATCTGGCAAGCGGCCTGGGCTCCATGGACGTAAATAACTTTGCTGTGGCTTTGGCTAACCCTCCTGACTTCACTGCCAGTTCTCCCACCACGAGTCTCACCGTATTCGATGGACAGACCGGGACTGCAACCATCACCGTGGCTCCGATCAACAACTTCACCGGGTCGGTGAGCTTTGCGTGCGCCGGAGTGTCGGGCGTGACTTGCTCGTTTAGTCCGTCGACGGTAACTCCGCCGGGAACGACCCAGACAACAGCGACGATTTCGGCAGGCAGTACGGCGGCTTCCGGAACGCTTGTCATCACTGCAACCACCGGGGTGGTGAGCCAGGTGAGTCATCAGGCGGCGTCGATCGCAATGACGGACACCACGCCGTTCACCTTGACGCCCTCGGCTACCAGCTTCCAGGTTTCGCAGGGATCGAATGCCAACGCGACCGTGGCGCTGGCGCTGACCGGTGGCTTCTCTGGAACCGTTGCCTTCACCTGTGCCGATCCGGCGTCGGCGTCGATCTGCACCGCACCTCCGAGCACGAACGTCTCCGGGAATGTTACGTTCCAGATCACGACGACCGCTCCGACGGCGAAGCTGCAACGTCCGATGGATCGCGGAACACGGATTTTCTATGCGGCGTTGCTGCCGGGGCTCATGGGCATCGTCTTCGCAGGATCGCGGAAGCGCTCGCTGCGGGGCATGCGCCTGCTGGCCCTGCTGATGCTGTTGGGGATCTCGAGTCTCTGGATGGCGTCCTGCGGCGGCAGCAATTCGGGCAACACGACGACTAACCCGGGCACGCCCAAGGGCACGTATACCATCACCGTGACGGGTACCTCGGGAGGCGCAACTGCCACCAGCAGCTTCCAGTTGATCGTGCAGTAGCGCAAGCGGTAGTTCTCGATTCACACGAAGCGCTCTCCAATCGGGGGGCGCTTTTTTGCTTCTCGCGGAAACGGATTTCTAAATCTCGGCGGGAGGTGGACCCTCGTCCGCTTATGGTCGGTCGTTTCCGACGCCTTTGTTTTTCCCGCCCCATCTGCGAAACTGAATCGCTAGCCACTATTCACTAGCCACTCGTCACTGAGCACAGCCATGGGCCGCATTCACGTACTTTCCGAAAATGTCGCCAACCAGATCGCCGCCGGTGAGGTGGTGGAGCGGCCTGCGTCCGTGGTGAAGGAGATGCTCGAGAACTCGCTCGACGCCGGCGCCACGCGGATCAAGATCAGCGTCGAAGCGGGCGGGAAGAAGTTGATTCAGATCACCGACAACGGGTGCGGCATGGTGCGGGACGACGCCATGCTGGCCTTTGAGCGCCATGCGACGTCGAAGATCAAGAATGCCGCCGATCTGTTGAGCGTGGCGACCTTGGGATTTCGCGGAGAAGCCCTGCCTTCGATCGCGTCGGTGTCGCGCCTGCGGCTGGAGACACGGGCCGCGGAGGAAGCGGCGGGGACGGTCGTCGAGATTAATGGCGGCAAAATCGCGCGCGTGGAAGAAGCCGGGTTGCCCGAGGGAACTTCGATCACGGTGCGCGACTTGTTCTTCAATGTTCCGGCACGCAAGAAATTCCTGAAGGCGGAGTCGACGGAGTTGTCGCACATCGCGTCGCTGGTTACGCATTACGCGCTGGCGCATCCGGAAAAGCATTTTGAATTGCATTCGGCGGCGAATGCGATGCTGGTCGCGCCTCCGGTCGCCGGATACAGCGAGCGGGTGTATCAGGTCTTTGGCAAGGAGACGCTCGACCAATTGATTCCGGTGGCGGCTCGGCAGGCGCTCGAGCGTGTCGGACTGCCGCAGTCTCCTCCGTGGCGGCGCAAGGAACAGGAAGAAGAAGACGGCGAGGAATCCGCGCCGAAAGATCCGGGCGAGATGCGGGTTCACGGATTCGTCTCGAAACCTGAAATCCAGAAACTGAATCGCAATTCGATTTTCGTTTTCGTGAATGGACGCCTGATCCGGGATCGCCTGGTGCAGCACGCGATTACAGAGGCTTACCGCAACATCATTCCGCCAACGGTGTATCCGGTGGTGCTGCTGTTTCTCGAATTGCCGGCGGCCGAGGTGGATGTGAATGTGCATCCGTCGAAGACGGAGGTGCGCTTCCGCCAGCAAAGCGCGATGCATGATTTTGTGCGCGACTCGGTGCGGGCAGCGCTGATGAAGGCGCGTCCGGTGCCGCAGTTCATGACGGAGATTCGAGCGCACGCCACCGCCGGCCAGGCGCTGACGCCGGGAGCACATCCGTGGGAGCCGTCGCCCGCAGGCAATGGCTTCGAACCGGCTCCGGGCTTTGCACATGAACCTGCGGCGGGAGCAGGCTTCTCCCTGCAGTCGCCTTCGCAACTGCCGATCTCCGCGCGATTGCAGTTCGAGGGCGGCATTGCCGTGGAGGCGAACGCGGCCATTCCGGTGGCGCGCGGCTTGGAAAACGCGCCGTTGGTTTCGGGATTTGAAACGTCAGCGGTGCGAGGGATCGAAGCCGTCCCAGATCACGGCTGCGCTCCGGCCCTCGATGTGAGCGAAGAAGAGCCGACGCTGTCATCGCTCGGGACGCTGAAGCCGCTGGGGCAGATTCGGAATTCGTTCATACTCGCGGTGAATGAAGATGGACTGTGGATTGTCGATCAGCACGTCGCTCACGAGCGAGTGCTGTTTGAGCGCGTGCTGAAGCAGCGTGCGGTACAGAAAGTGGAGAGCCAGCGCCTGCTGATGCCGATCGTATTGGAGCTGTCGCCGGCGCAGCAAGCGGTGTTCAGCGAGATTTCGGACGAACTGGCGCACAATGGATTCGAAGCCGAGCCGTTTGGCGCGCGCAGCGTAGCAGTGAAAGTCGCCCCGGCGGGAATCGAAGCGGCTGCAGTCGAACGCATGCTGCACGAATTGCTTGACCAGTTTTCACGCGAAGAGCAATCCCTGAATCTGGAAAAGATCCGCACGCGCATTGCTGCGTCGATCGCCTGCCACGCCGCGATCAAAGTAAACATGCCGCTCGAGCAAAATAAAATGGAGTGGCTGCTGGCAGAACTAGCCAAAACCGACCACCCAATGTCTTGCCCTCACGGAAGGCCAGTGGTGCTGAGGTATTCTGTGAAGGACATTCAGAAGGCGTTTAAGAGGATTTAGCTGCGAGAAGCGAGCTTTGAGCAATCAGGTTCTTGCTCGCTGCTCACAGCTCATCGCTCACGTCCCATACATGACTGATCTGGAATTACAGCAACTGCGGCGCGAGAAATGGCGACTGGATGGCAAGGCCATCCGGACGATCGAAGACGCGCGCGGATTTTTGGAGGAGACGGGATTTTGCCTGATGTATCCGCAACGGCCCGCATTGCTAGTCCCGACATTTATTGGAGCGTTCGTGGGATCGGACGATCGGTTGCCGGAATGGCAGCATGCGTTTAAGGATCCACGGGCGGCCGAGGCGACCGAGTTGATGATCCGGATGCTGCGCGAGCGCACCGCTTTTGAAGCCAAGCTATTTGATGAGAACAACGGATTTCTCGTGGCGGCCTCGGTGTTTCCTTATTTCTATGCCCTCACGGGAGAACGCAATCCAAAAGCGGCGCCGAAGGCCGGATCGCGTTCGCCCTATTCCGCGCTGGCGTGCGACATATTTGCGCTGATTCAGCGCGGTGGACCGATCTCGAAGCAGAAGATGCAGGACGAATTGGGCGGTAGCTTGTCACTAGCGGCGCTCGACAAGGCGCTGGCAGAGTTGTGGTCGAAGCTGCGCATCACGCGTGTGGATTACAAGGCCAGCGAAGGATCGGTGTGGGATGTGCTATACCGCTGGGCGCCGGACGCGGTCAAGGAAGGTGTAGGACTCTCAGTACAGGAGGCGCTGACGGCGCTGGTGTCGAAGTACCTGGATTGCGTGGTCGCGGTCGAGCAGTCGGAACTGGAAACCTTCTTTGGGAACTTTGTCGCGCGCTCAAAGGTGAAGGATGCGGTGAATGCGTTGCTGGCCGCGCGGGAATTGAGCTTTGTCCACGTGAGCGGGCGATCGATGCTGCAGATCACGCCGGAGAAAGTCGTGGTCTTAGCCCCGGTTCCGCGTAGCGCGGCTCGATAAAATATGTTTTGGCGTGAATCAATCCAGCAAATGGGATTTGCGGTCCTGCCGGCGCTGTTTTCGTCGGAACAGGTGGATCGTCTTTCGGAAGAGATTTACGAATTGTCACCAGAAAGAAGCCGAGCGGGCGTCCGACACGCAATGCGGCTGGCCCCGGTTTCAGCGATAGCTGGAAATCACTTACTGGCCGAAATAGCTTGCGAGATCCTAGGGACAAAAGCCTTCCCGTTTCGTGCGACGCTGTTCGACAAATCCTCTCAATCGAATTGGCTCGTGGTTTGGCATCAGGACACAGCTGTGCCCCTCCGCGAGCGGGTTGAGGTACCAGGTTGGGGGCCGTGGTCGGTCAAAGAAAACATCGATTATGCGCATGCGCCGGCAGGCACTCTTTCTCAGGTGTTAGCTCTGCGTATTCATTTCGACGACTCGAGCGCGGAGAACGGTCCCCTACGAGTCCTGCCGCGGACCCACACACTTGGTGTGCTCAGCGACGACGGCATTCACGACTTAGCGGCACGGATTACGCCCGTCGATTGTGTCGTGGCCAAGGGCGGAGTGGTTGCGATGCGTCCATTGCTGGTTCATGCATCATCCAAGTCGCGTTCGGAAATACCGCGACGCGTACTCCACATCGAGTATGCTGCTACAGCCTCGATCGCCGCTCCGTTGCGTTTGACTATCGCCTAAACACCAGTGGCACACTCTTCATCAGCTAATTCCTTGCATGCCTATCGCGGGCGGCTCGCGCCTTCTCCTACTGGGCTTTTGCACTTGGGACATGCGCGGACATTTTGGATTGCCGCACAGCGGGCCAAGGAACGCGGCGGACAATTGATCTTCCGCAATGAGGACCTCGATCCGCAGCGGTGCCGATCTGAATTTGTGGAAGCGATGATCGAGGACTTGCGCTGGCTTGGGATTTCGTGGTCCGAGGGGCCAGACTGCGGAGGGCCGTTTGGCCCTTACACGCAGAGCGAGCGGCGAGAGCACTATCTGGCGGCGTGGGAAACGTTGCGTGAGCAAGGACTGATTTATCCGTGTACATGCTCGCGGAAGGATGTGGCGCAGTCGGCGGGGGCGCCGAATGACGGCGATGATGAGCCAGTGTATTCGGGGAGGTGCAGGCCTTCTCGCTCCGAGGCCGCTCAGCTTCGCTCTCGCGGGACGGCCGAGGCGGCCGTCTCTACACGGGCGCAACCTGCTGGAGTGAATTGGCGCTTTCAGGTCCCTGACGGTGAGGAGATCTGCTTCACCGATCTGCATCTTGGGCCGCAGCGCATGATGGCGGGGCGTGACTTTGGAGATTTCATTGTGTGGCGGCGCGACGATGTTCCGGCTTACCAGTTGGCGGTTGTGGTTGACGATGCCGCCATGCGGATCAGTGAAGTTGTGCGCGGAGCAGACTTGCTGAAGTCAACCGCACGGCAGATTCTTTTGTGCCGCGCGCTCGGGATCTCGATTCCTGACTACTATCACTGCGATCTTGTGCGTGACGACGCAGGTGTGCGGCTTGCCAAGCGCAACGATGCGCTCAGCATTCGACAACTCCGCGAAAACGGGTGGACGCCCGAGCAGGTGCGGACCGGGACGCATCTTCGATAGCGTCGATGACTTCAATCACGAGGGCTGATGAGGCGAAGGCTCGCTGTCCCTCGCCTCATCAGGCGGTGGCTACAAGGAGCGCAGGAAGTTCAGCAAGTCCTGCTGATCCTGTTCTGAAAGTTTCTGGTAGGCCTTCACAACGCCATTCGCCTCGGAATCTGGATATTGGCGGTTGCCGTTGCTGGAGTGGTAGAGAATTGCGTTGATGAGATTCTTCGTCCGCCCGTCGTGGAGAAAGAAGAGACGCTGCCCGAGTCCCCAGAGCGGCGCGGTCCGAAATTCGTCTCCTTGGGCCTGGCCCTGGACAATGTCGTCGGCAAGGCTCGGTCCCATGTGATGGAGCAGAAGATCGGAGTAGAGGTTTGCCTGAATGTTGCTGAGCGCGGCAAAACTAGACTGCCCAGTGGTGAACGAGGGGTTGTGGCAGAGCGAACATCCAATCTGCTGGAAGACCTTGGCTCCGTTTTGGGTTGACGAGGTGGATGGGCCTGGTTGTGGCTGATCCAGAAAACGCATAAAGCTAGCGAAGCGGACGATATCGCTGGGCAATGCAACTCCACTCAAGTCGAAGTTGGTGACGTCTTCGGGCGTGCTGTTGAAGACGCAGCCGGGAGTCTCGTCGCGTTCGTTGGGAAAGAGTTCATTTGTGACACCCATCTCCACGTTGTAAGCCTCGCCGGAGAAGATTTCGACCGACTTATTCTGAGCTTTCCATCCGAATCGAGTGATCGTGCCGTCGTTGCCGCTGGTGTTGGGGCTGCCGGAGATTGAAGAGCCTTGATTAGTATTCGGACGTCCACCGATCCCCATTCTATGTTTTTGATCGCTCTGGGAATTTACCTGCGCCAGGATGGCGGACTCAGGGATGGACTCGATGAGACCGCTTCCGAAAGTCGGTGTTGGAATGCGGAAGATCAGGTTGTTGCTGTCGGCGGCTTGTTGAAAGTTGGGCTGTGCGATGTTGCATCCGGATGCGTCGCCTCTTCCAGAGATTGTGAAGAGATCGTGAACGCCACCATCGGGATGGCGCAAGTCCGAGGTGTAGGGAAAGCGCGCCTCGCGAACGGGTCCGGTGCTGGTGATGAAGGATGGGATCTGGTTGGTTGCGCCTTGGTCGGTGGCAACTGCGACCTGCGGATTCGTTGCCGGGCTGCTGCCTCCGATGGCCGGCTGCGCATGACATTGTGCGCAGCTCTCTGCATTGAATCTTGGTCCAAGCCCGAGGCCGGTGCCGGATACGGTTCCCTTCACCGACTCGACTTCGGAGAAGGTCACAAGACCGGCCGAGAAGAACGCCTGTTGATTCGGAGTGAGACCTGCGATGGCTGCGCCCGCTGCGGCCGGACCGACGCGCGGTCCCGGATCGCGAGCGGCAGACTGTGTGGTTCCGTTCTCAATGGCAGTCAAAGCACAAGATAAGACGGCCACTACGAAGAACGCAGTGCGCGATGTGGTTGAGCCGGTTTTTGAGCAGGGAACTCCCTTTGCGTGCCGAATCATAATTTTCCTTGGACTGTGGCGGAGAGGCGTTGGCCGGCCTCGCGGCGGATTCACGAGCGTCGTGCCGTTGGTGAAGCATTGTTATGCCGAATGAGAATTCACGACAGATACCGGAAGGACTGTGGGTCGTTGTGACAAGGCTTAGGCTTGCCGTGTCCGGGTGGTCAGGCCTGTGTTCCGCATCTTCGCGCTCCGAACTGGAAAAAGGACACTACCGGTGATGGTGACCCCATGCAACGCCTGACCGCGACACCAAATGTGTACAATCTCTACTTCCGAATGACTGACACTTCACAACGAAAACTGATCATCGCTATTGACGGTCCGGCCGGTGCAGGCAAGAGCACGATTGCATCGCGGCTGGCGAGAAAACTGGGATACGTGAACCTGGAGAGCGGCGCGATGTATCGCGCACTGGCATTGAAGGCGATCGATAAAGATGCGTCGTTTGATGACGAGCCGACACTGGTGAAACTGGCGGAGAGTTCAAATATTCGCTTGGAGCCTACGCTTGGCGGGAATCGCACGATTCTCGACAGCAAGGATGTGTCCTCGCGCATTCGCGAGCGCGATGTGACCGAAGCGGCGTCGCGCGTGTCGGTTCATCCGAAAGTGAGAGAGTGGATGGTTGCGCACCAACGGGACATGGGTGCCGGCGGAGGAATCGTGATGGAAGGCCGCGACATCGGGACGAAGGTTTTTCCGGATGCGGACCTGAAAATCTTTCTGGATGCTGATCCCGTGGTACGCGAGCAGCGGCGCATGGCGCAGCAGAAGATCAAAGGTGATGTGGCGGCGAGCGTCGCTGCCGAGCTGCGCGAACGCGATCGCAGAGATCGTACGCGCGCTGCGTCTCCGTTGGTCGCCGCGCCAGACGCAGTAGTGATCAACTCCACTTCGATGAGTGAGGATGAAGTGCTGGCGCAGGCGGAGGAGTTGGTGAAAGAGAAACTGAATCGGTAAGGACACAGGTTTCAAAGTTTCAGGTTTCAAAGTTTCAAGTTAAGCCACTGATGCTTGACGTGGAACTCTGAAACCTTAGCACTTTGAAACCTGTTCTCTCTAGTTCTCGGTCGGCTCAACGTTTTCCTTCGGAGCCGGCAATGATTTCCCTGCAGGTTTCGAAGGCGATGAGGGTGGCGCTGGCGGCGCAGGAGGCGTGGGCGAGGCCTTCCGAATCTCAATGCCATCGTGCTCGTTGTTGATCACGATATGTGACGCAGCATTTCCCACGCTGCCATTGGCGCGCGATTCGTGTTCCTGGTTATCGATCTTCAACTCAGAAAAGTCGGATTGAATTTCTCCATCGCGGGCGCGGGCGTCCAGGCGGAAGCCGGACTTGTCGGGCACGCTTAACTGCACGTCGCCATTACGGTTATCAATCTGAACGTTGCCGACGCTGCGCATCCCGAGTTCGACCGCGCCGTTATCATCCTGCAAACGAACATCACCGGAAACGCCTTCGAGGCGAATGTTCTTGGATCGTGTGGTGAGATGAACCGGCCCCGTAACGTCTTCGGCGTGCAAATCGTCGGAGTCGAGGTCCAGTGAGCCCGTGATGCGAGAGAATTCCATGTCGGTTCGCGAAGATTTGAACGTAACCGACTTCGCGATGCGCTCGAGCTTTATGCTCTCCTGAAATTCGCCATCGAGTTGCAGCGAGCCTTTCACGTCGGAGACCGAGACTTCGTTGAGGCGGCCTTCGATGTGGACGTCACCGCTGATCTGTTCGATTTTAGCCGAGCCTTTTTCCTGGCTCACTTTGACGTTGCCGGTGATGTCGTCGATAGACGTATCGGAGTGCTGAGCGGAAACGTCGACATCCCCTTCACGTCCAGAAATATTCACATCGCCACGACGCGAAGTCACCGTTACCGCGGCCTTGCGGGGCAGGGAAATATCGAGGTCGACATCGACCGGATGATCGCCCGCAGCCTCGGCTTTAGCGTCGACGGTAACGAGACCTCCAATAACCGTAATCGTGGGCTTCGTTTGGCCGTTGTACTTGTCGGCATCGCCCTGGTTGTCAGCTCCGACGCGCTTGCGGACGACGACGGTGATTTTCTTGTCATCCGAAGCATGCACGCTGACTGCGCCACGCGTGTCGATGACCTTCAGACTGGCGCCCACGGGAAAATCCTGCTCGAGGGTGTCGTTGAAGTTGAAAGTGTCTCCGCCAAAGATGTGAGAGATATCGGGATCATCGATATCGATGTTGTCGCGCAAGCCGGACCAGTTGACGCGTTCGAGCTGGGTCGCGACGAGGCCGAAGACAACGATCATGACCACGAGGACTACGCCGCCAGCACCGATGCCGGAAGAGCGTGTGCCTTCACGCTGCGCCTGCATGTGCTCAACCAACTTGATCACTCCCCAAATGATGAGGAGGACAGGCCAGTAACTGGCGAACAAGTGCGCGAGCCTACCGACCGAGAGAACTCGCATGGTGCCAAGCAGGAAGACGATGCCGACGACGATGAGCACGAACGGTCCGGCGAAAGACCGATGACGACGCGGCGGCAAGGGAGCAATCGGAGGTGGAGTCATTACTGGGCTAGACATTTTTCACCTCACCAGAAGAGGCCTGATCGGCGCCCGGCGCGGAGCTGGGCGGTGCACTCTGCGGAACACTCTGAACTTCTGACGGCGGAGTCGCCTGCGGAAAGCCTGAGCGGCCCGATGGCAGCGGTCCAATGTGCCCGGCGGACGAAGCGTTGCTCTGAATAAGTTTGACGACTCCGATAACGAGCAGGATCGCGGGCCAAGTTCTACCGAAGCCGATGCGAGAAACGCTATCGAGAAGGAAGAGCACACCCAGAGTGACCAGCATCGCCGGACCCATGAGTCTTCGAGTGCGGCAAACCTGGCACTGGCAAAGAGTACGGCTGGTGGTGACCAGTCCCCACTGTTTGGCAAAGAGCCATACGCCGAGGAAGATCAGGATCAGCGGCCAGAAGCGATCAAGGCCGAATTCAAAAAGTCCGGCGGTGTGCAAGAGAAACAGCACGCCCAGGCCGATGAGAACGGCGGCTCCGGCAGGAACCTTGGAGCCTTCAAATTTTTCTCCGGCACCAAAAGTTGCCGCGAGTCCGAATGGATCAGGGGCAGGTTCTCCCATCTGAATCGCCTTAGCGCTGCGAACGGAATCGATGATCTGGTAGACGTAAAAGAAACCGATCGCAATCCCAAGGACCGTGATTACGTACCAGGGCAGGTCGGCACTGACGCCAAGGATCAGCAGCACCATGATCACTAAGTGGGACAGACCTTTGGCGTACTGGCCGGTGTAGACCGCGCCGACACCGATGGGAAAGAATCCGGCGAGGATTCCTGCAACGGCAGGATTCGGGCCAGAGTTGATAGGCGGGCGAGGACCGGCTGCATAGACTCCGGCGGGCGGATAAACGGTTTGCACCGGCGGAACGAATCCAGCAGCCGGGGCAACGCCGTCCATGCGCGCGGCGAGGCACGATTCGCAGTAGATCACTCCGCGGACGTCACGGGTGCATTGGTTGCAAAGTGGCTTGCCGCACGTGCGGCAAAACGCCACCGCAGCAATATCGCTGTGATTGGCGCAGTTCATACGAGCCTCCTGTACGTGGTCACCGACACTACAGGCAGATCGCGAAGAGATGGACCCAGCTGAGCGCTGGCCAGAATGAGTTGATTCTCAGTCTGGCTGTAATTGCGCTCCTGCTTCTGCTCGGGCTGTTGTGTTGTGTCGTTCTTGTGTTCTTTCTGCTTCGACGGTCCGGGCTCGGCGGGTGTCAGGTTGCGCTTGATTCCCCGAACGGCAGCCTGCACTTCATAAACGAGCCGGACATTGTCGTAATACCGGACGACCCGAGCCTGCGTATTGTAGTACGTGTGCCGGATCGCGGACGGCCGCAAGCTGACCTGGCGAAGATCGCTCGGTTTCACACCGGCGACAGTCAGGCTCACCGACAGCGCGAAGAAGGCCATGCCGAATGACATGGCAAAGCGCGGCTGGCGAACCATGGCCCAGATCGGCTCGAGGAACGAAGCTTGCACGTGCTCCAGCCACGAAACGCGCGGCTGGCGAACGGGCACGGCTGTCCGAAGACGTTGGGTGTCAACGCCCGTCGTGGATGCCAGAATGTTGTTAACCAGGCTGGCTGGAGGCTCCACCTCCGTGAGACCCTTCAGCCAGTTGCGGCCCGCTTCAGCTTCAGCGAGCAGCGGTCCGCACGCCGCGCAACTGCTGGCGTGAGACTGGAAGCGGTCGAGCCGGGCTCCGGTCAGAACGCCGTCAATGGCATCCGTGAGCAGGAGTTCGAACTCGTTACACTGCATTCCGTTACTGGTGTGGTCTGGCATCACATCACCTGCCTATAGGTACGTTGAAGGAGCCTGGCAAGTTCCGCCCGACCCCGATTTATTCGCGATTTCACGGTACCCTCCGGAACCTTCAAAACGGCGGCAATCTCTTTGTAGTCCATATCCTGTAAGTCCCTTAGAATCACTGCTTCCCGAAGCTCGGGAGAAAGCTTGCCCAAGGCCGCATGGACGGTCTCCGAGACCTCCCGGCTGCGTACGCGGGCATCCGGGGGAGCAGATTGGTCAGGAATTTGCTCACTGAGCGGCTGGGCGTCCTCATGCTCGGAGGCTACCGTGTCCATAGAGTCGGTCATACGGTCCTGCTTGGTCTTGCGGAAGTGATCGACGAGCAGGTTTCGAGTGATCGTCGTGACCCAGGTTACGAATGCACCTTTGGTGTGGTCGTAGCTCGGAAGCGTGCGGTACATCTTGATGAAGACCTCTTGGGTGAGGTCTTGGGCATCGTCCGAGGACCCGGCGAAGCGGTAGCAAATGTTGTAGATACGCCGGTTATAGGTCTGCACGATTTCCTCCCAGGCGGCGGCATCGCCGGCGATACACCGCCGAACCAGCATCGCAACGACCTGGACGTCTTCCACTTGCACTCCCCGGAGATTACGGCTTCCTAAACTGAGACTTGGGCCTGATTTAGCGAGACCGCTGCAGGCCCAATGGACAGTACGTTATTGTGCCGCTTGAAGTTCGCGACCTGTGGTAACCCGCGTACAACGCGCACGTGCGAAACAGGGAATTGTAGCAGTGGGAAGCTCGATTCATACGTGGCGCAAGATAGACCATCTGCTACGCTTAACGGTTCTTTCCCGATAGGAGACTCCGCTACTCCATGAAGAATCGGTCTCGGCATCGCGCCCTGGGATGCCTGTTCGCAGTTGTGCTGGCTTTGGTCGCCCACTCCCGTGCGGCTTCGGCTCCGAAGGAAAAATCTGATGTGCTGCTCTCGACCATGCACGACGAAATGCAGCGGGCCCAGAGCAGCCTGGGGAAGCTCGATCCGGCCCCCTACTTCTTGAGCTACTCCGTTTATGACCAGCGGACCGCGATGGTGATGGGGAGCCAGGGCGAGTTGATCAATTCTCTGCAGACGCGTCACCGAAGCGCCGATGTGACGATGCGGATCGGAACCGCAGCACTCGACAACTCACACTCGCAGAATCGGGCGTCGGCGCGGACTTCCGGGTCGTTGCCGCTCGACGACGACCGCAACGCGATTGCACGCGAACTGTGGCGGCTGACGTACGAGGAGTATCGCAAGGCTTCGAAGGCATACCTGAACGTGAAGACCAAAACGCAGGTAAACGCGCAGGAAGAAGACACGTCCCCAGATTTTTCCGAGGAGAAGCCTACAAACCATGCCGACTACAAGGATGTCGCGGTCAATCCCGATCAACGGCGGCTTGAGAAATTGGCGCGGCAATATTCCGGGTACTTGCGCAAGTATCCGTACATTTACTCGTCGGTCGTGGTGATCAACGCACAGAACACGCGGTTTCATTTCCTGTCGACCGAAGGAGGTGAGGTCGTGGCGCCGAATGCGTATATCCGAGTCGCAATCGAAGCGGAGACTCGCGCCACTGACGGCATGGAGTTGATGCGGGTCGAGACGTTTCAAGCCGAAAGCATCGATCATTTGCCCGCCGAAGCGGAGGTCGGGGCGCGGGTTGAGAAGATGGCGTCCGATTTGAAGGCACTGCGCGAAGCCCCGGTTGCCGAGCCTTTCGACGGCCCTGCGCTGCTCTCGGGCCGGGCATCAGCGGTTTTCTTTCATGAGGTGCTGGGCCATCGCCTGGAAGGTCATCGCCAGCGGGGCGAGCAGGAAGGGCAAACCTTCACGAAGAAAGTCGGGCAAGCGGTGCTTCCTGATTTCCTGAGCGTGATCGACGATCCCACGCAGCGCAAGCTAAATGGATTGGATCTCGGGGGCTGGTATGAATTCGACGACGAAGGTATGCCTGCGATGCGGGTGGACGTGATCAAGAACGGCATCCTGAAGAATTTTCTGATGTCGCGGTTACCGATCAAGAATTTCGCCAATTCCAACGGGCACGGCCGCGCACAGCCAGGATTGATGGCGACCGGGCGCCAGGGAAATCTGATCGTCTCGTCAACGAAAACGGTCAAGGATTCCGAACTGCGACAGAAGTTGATTGATGAAGTGAAGAAGGAAAGCAAGCCCTACGGGTTGTATTTCGAGGACATTCAAGGGGGCTTCACGCTGACGCAACGCTCTGCGCCGCAAGCATTTCAGGTGTTGCCGGTGCTGGTTTGGCGCGTGTATCCCGATGATCGACCCGATGAACTCGTGCGCGGGATCGACATCGTCGGCACTCCGCTGGCTGCAATGAATCGCATTCAGCTTACCGGCGATAAGACGGATGTCTTCAACGGCATTTGCGGTGCAGAGTCCGGGCAGGTACCGGTCGCGGCCGCGGCTCCGGCCATGTTGTTTTCCGAGATCGAAGTGCAGAAGCGAGCGCATTCGCTAAACCGGCCGCCGATTCTGCCATCACCGGTCGATGAGGGCGCGAGTTCGGGCAAGAATGCGGGGGCGCAGCAATGAACACGATCATTCGGCTGATGGCTAATTTTCAGAGATCCCTACTCCCGCTGATCGCTGTGTCACTGTTATCCGCACTGGGTTTCGCGCAGCAGAAGAACGGCGACGGGAAAGACGACATGATTCTTTCCGCCATGCACGCCGAACTCGAACGCTCCAGGTCGCAACTGAAGATGGAGCAAGTCGCCGCGCCGTACTATATCGAATACCGCGTCTTCGACTTAGATCAGTACTCGGCAGAGGCTGCTTTCGGCGCTATCCGAGGCGATGCGCGCATACGCTTTCGGTTTCTGCGGGTAGTGGTACGCATCGGGGATTACAAGCAGGACAGCTATTCCGGCCAGGGCGAAGGCACTCTCGACTTTTTGCCCGTCGATGATGACGTTCTGGCTTTTCGTCACCAGCTCTGGCTCGCGACCGATCGCGCTTATAAGGCTGCGGCCGAATCGCTGACGGCGAAGCAATCGCAGCTCAAGCAACTGAACATCGACCAACCGGTGGACGATTTCGCGCATGCCGATCCAGTGCAGTCGGTCGGCTCGCTGGTGAAGCTCGAATTCGACGCCGAGCCGTGGAAGAAGATGCTGCAGGACGCGTCCGCGATTTACAAGAGCGATCCGGAGATCGAAACCTCCGAGTCGAGGCTCAGCTTTCAGGCTGTGAATCGGTACTTGGTAAATTCCGAAGGCACGATCGTACGCAGCGGCGAAAATCTCTATGAGATGAACATCGCGGCCACCACTCAGGCTGCGGATGGCATGAGCCTGACCCGTGATACCGGCTACAGCGTGGGAAGCATCAAAGAGCTCCCGACCGCTGCCGATTTCTCGGCGCGAGCCACAAAGCTTGCCGAGACTCTGAAGGGATTGCGCGACGCTCCAGTTGCGGACGAAGAGTACCGGGGACCTGTGCTTTTTTCCGCGCATGCAGCAACTACCATTTTTTCAACCTTGGTGGGAGATAACATCCTCGGCCACAAACCGGAACTTGGAAAGAATGCGCGCACGACCGGGGGGTTCGCTGCGAGCTACAAGAGCAGGGTGTTGCCGGATTTCATTTCAGTCGTTTCGGATCCGACCATTTCCTCGTACAAGGGCGAGTCTCTGTTGGGGCACTACGAGATTGATGATGAGGGTGTCCCGGCGCAACGGGTTTCTGTGATTGAGAAGGGCATTCTCGAAAACTATCTAATTGGACGCGAGCCGATTCGGGACTTCCCCGCCTCCAACGGTCACGCTCGCGCGCAGATACCGGCTGGTAATCCGATGCCACACAATAGCAATCTGATCGTGAGTACGTCACAGCCCGTTTCCAAAGAAGAGTTGAAGAAGAAATTCCTCGATCTGTGCCAGCAACGAGACCTGCAGTATTGCTATTCCGTAGAAACATTCGGTCCCAACCTGTTACCCCGTCTGATTTACAAAGTGTGGACGAAGGATGGTCACGAAGAACTCGTTCGCGGGGCTGCATTTGGAGACCTTGATACTCGGGCCCTTCGGACAGACCTGATTGCGGCCGGAGACGAATCACATGTCGACAATCACATGCAGAAGATTCCGCACAGCATTGTCGCTCCGGCAGTACTATTTGACGAACTCGAAGTGAAGCGCGCGAATCAGAACAAGGAAAAGCTGCCGGAGTATCCCGCGCCTGCGCTGGAAAAATAATTCTTCTCAAGATCTTCGCTCAACAAAAAAAGGGCGCCCAGGTTCGGGCGCCTTTTCCTTCATCGCAGCCGCGTTCTTATTGCGGCTTCTGTTTGTTCTGCTCGTCCTGACGCTTCTTTTCTTCGGGCGTCTGCTTGGGTTGCGGTCTCTGTTGTGGTTGCTGTTGTTGTTGCTGCGCCGGACGGTTCTCCGGAGCGGGCTGTGGGCGCGCGTTTTGCGGGGGTGCTTGCGGCCGGTCGTTGCGTGGCTGCGCCTGATCATCACGAGGTTGATCGTTACGAGGTTGATCGGTCCGAGGCTGCTCCGGTGGACGGTAACGATCGTTCTGTGGCGGAGGAGTCGGTCGTGTGTTTTGCGGTTGTTGCTGCGGAGTCGGACGGTTCTCCGGCATCGGCTGGTTCGGTCTCGGTTGATTCGGCTCTGGGCGATTGTTCGGCTGCGCAGATGGCGGCCGGTTGTTGGATGGTGCGGTTGGAGCGTTATTCTCCGGACGATTGTTTGGTGCCAGTTGATTCATCTGCGGCCGGTTGGGCTGCGGCTGATTCGGTTGCGGTTGATTTGGCAGTGGCTGATTGGGGCGAGCCTGATTCGGCTGCGGTTGCGCGGGTTGCGGCTGGTTGTTCGGCTGCGCAGACGAAGGGCGATCATTGCGTGCCGGTGGCTCAAAGGGTCGAGTCGTTCCCGGACGATTATTTCCGGCCGGCTGATTTCCCGGAGTCGGTTGAGCGGCAGGCGGCGTATTTCCAGCGGGACGCGTGTTGCCCACCGGATTCCCGGGCTGATTCATTGGCTGGTTGCTGGGCCGACTCGAAGCGGGAGTTGGCGTCGCGGCTTTTGCTGGAGGAGCTTGTCTGACTAACGGAGATGCAGGCGCGTTCGCGGGACGCAATTGTTGCAACTGCTGTCGTCCCACAGGTTGTCCGGGATGCTGCGCATAAACCTGCTGCCTTGCCGCGAACGACGGCGGCGGTGGAGGAGCGGTAGCCTTGGCAATCACCGGCCGGTTAGCGACTGTTTGCGGAGGCATCGCTACACGATTCGCCGTATTGGTATGCGGTCCCATGACAGCTTCCCGCACTGGAGGTACGGCCGCTCTTGAAACGACGGACGTGCGCGCCAATTCTTGCTGGTTGACCGCGACTGCCGTGCGCGAGACGGGCTGTGCACTAGCGAAATCACGTTGCGGCATCGCGGTGACTCCCCCACGGACGTTCCGGTTCACGTATGTCACGTTGTTGATGGTGTTGTTGTTGTTGACGATCGTCGTGTTGTAGACGTTCGTGACCTGCGTGACATTTACAGTGGTGTTGGTGACGTTCACGCGGTTCACATAGGCAGGGCTCACACGATATGAAGGAACGTACACTTCGCGCGGACCCAGTGGGAACCACGCGACGGTCGCGCCGGCGGCGAATCCGCCGCCAACGAATGCGACGAGAGCGGGCGCATAAACGGGGCGCTCTTCACGCGGCCCCGGAATCCATCCCCACCGTCCACCGAAAACGGCCCAACGACCGTAGTGGAAGGGCGCATATCCCCAGCGCGCGTCGTCCACCCAAGTCCAGCCCCAGGGATCGATCCACGCCCAGTGCCCGTCATGATACGGAGCCCATCCAGCAGCGACTCTCGGATACCAGACGTAGCCGTAGTCGGGAGAAGGCTGCCAGTCGCCGTTGTCATCGAGATCCTGAAATCCGACGACACGTTGCGAGCAATACCGCGCCGAGGGGGAATCCTGATAGCGACGCTCGCGTCCGTCGGCCCAGCGGTCGAAGTCATCCGGACCGCCGATTTCTTCGACTTCGGCGTTGAGTGATGTGGTCCCACTGAAAATGAATCGCTGCCCGGAATGCATGGTGTAGCTCTGCCCGTTCCCGGTGGATTCACCCTGGCCATCGCGGATTGTCACCACGGTGTTGCTGCCGTCTTCCGAAGCGTCGAGGCGATAGCGGCCGGGCTGATAAATACTGAAGGCCTGGTTGGCGGTGTCGACTTCGAATACGTTGTCACGATCCAAATTCCAAACGCGGACGTTGATGCTTCCCGAACTGAGTTGAATCTGGATTGTACGGTCGTCAAGATTGAGAAAAGAAAATCCGGTATTCGGTGCGAGATTGATCGTCGCCGATCCCAGTTGGACCTCGGCGCGCGAATCGCGATCGGCCCAAACTTTATCGCCGGTCGTCATGGGACGATTCGGAACCGCTTCGACCCACTCGGATTCTCCAGCAGGCTGAAACGAGACCGAGCCTTCCATGTACCCCAAGCGCGCCACGCGGCCCGGAGGATCGTCTTGATCCTGGGCCGCCAGTGGTATCGAGACGGATAGAAGCGTAAAGGCAAGGATTGCCCCAACCCATGCCAGCGCTTCATACCTCCTGAAAACATGTTTCAACAGGGTGATATTCATGAACTTCAAAACCTTTCTGGACGCGTGCGCGTCCTGAGCCTGCCAGCCCGAATGGCAAGGCTCGTTGGTTAGGTGCAAGATTCCAACTCCTCAGAATGCAGATGCGTTCGGAGCCAGAAGCCGGCATACAGTCGTTGCAGTAGGTTAGGCCTGTACGCAGACTGAATCGACAATACGACGCTGCGACAGCGAGTGTTGCATCGGCGACAGAATTCCTAATCGAACCGTGCCGCGGATGGATAACAGGGTTGACAAGCACCTCCCGAGAAGGTGTTTGCCGCTGCATTCATCGTAGCAGGTAAGACAAGATGAATTGTTGGATCGATTGGGTCGGGCTTCAGTCGGGAGGACAAGGGCCGAATTGCAGATTGCTCAAGATCGAGCGGAACGTTGACGTTGGCTGGATCTATCTGGCTGACGCTTTTCTTTCTGTCAGCAACTCTTGCGCCTGATTGGCGATGAGCGATGCCCCGTGTCCACGGGACTCTTTTTCCAAAGCAGAGAGATGAGAGATTGCTGACGGAGATCCTGCGTGCAATTCGATTTCAGCTAGCGCCAATCGTGCCTGGTATTCGTACAAGCGGTATCCCAGTTTGTGAGCTGAGGTGAGGGTTGCTTCCAGCTCCCGCCGCGCCTCTGCCGTTTTTCCGGTCTTTGTTTTCACACTCGCGTCTGCGAAAGCGGCTTCGTAGCGAGGAGTCTGTCCGGTGGACTTGCCGGAGAGCGCGATTGCCTTAGCAGCGGCGTTTTCGGCATCGGTCAGTTTGCCTTCGCCGACCAGGTTGCGCGCCAAAGTTGCTTCGGCCCACGCAGCGTTTCCCCAGGAGCTGGATTTTTCGTACGACTCGGCGGATTGACGGGCAAGCGCTTCGCCGTCAGCGTACTTTTTTTCCGCAAGGTCAATCGATGCCAACGAGGCAGTATCCTGCGCCGTCACATCAGCGTCGTTCACCTCTTTGGCAATGGCGAGGGCTTCTTCGTATTGCTTGCGCGCGCCCGCCAGATCTCCTTGCGCGAAAAGAGTATCGCCGATGCCCGAGACCGGAAGCGGCTCGCCGTGCCGGTACGATATCTCGCGCATCATGGCGGCAGCTTGCTCGAAGTCCTTCTTCGCTTCGTCCAATTCCCCGATCTCCAGCAGAACATTGCCCGTATTGTTCAGCGTATCGGAGGCGCCCCGCTTGTTGCCGACATCGTTGAACGTCAGGAGAGCCTTTTTCTGCATCGTCATCGCCTGCGTTAATTCTCCGAGACCATCGAGAGTATTCGCCAGATTGCCGTAGTCGCTGGCGAGCCCAAAGCGGTCGTTGATCTCCTGATCGAAGCGTAGGACCTGCTCGTAATATTGCTGGGCCTCGCGCAGCTGTCCCTGCGAATAGAAGACATTGCCGATTCGTTCAAGCGCGGCGCGAGCGCTCTTCCGGGCGCCGATCTCGCGGAAGTCAGCAAGTGCGCTGTCGAATTGCTTTTTCGCGCCCGCGTAGTCTCCCTGGTCATAAAGCAGATCTCCCAATGTCACCACGCAGCGCGCCGCGCCTCTCCGGTCTCCCGCGGAAACATAAAGTTCCCTGGCCTGATTGGCGAGTTGCGCTGCTTTCTGCAAGTCCCCCATCCGCTCCCACGAGTGTCCTTCCAACTGCAATGCCTGCGCCGCCAACAAGTTTGCGCCTACGGACCGACCACGGACGGCCGCACGATCCGACAGAGATTGCACACTCTTGAAATCGCCCACCGAAGAACGAACCTCGGCCTCCGCTAAATCGATACGGGCGGCGTCGGCATCGGAAGCGGAAAGCTTGCGTAAATCGGTCAGAGTCTTTTGTGCGTCGTTGGCATTGCCTGCGGCCAACTGGGTACGAGACAGAAACAAGCCGTAGTCGACATTGTCGGGGAAAAATTCCCAAAGCTCGCGATACGTTTCGACGGCCTGTGGCATTTCTTCCAGAAGTTCGTGAGAGCGCGCCTCAATCAGCAAGCGCTCTTCACGGGAGAACTTCGGCGAAAGTTCCAAGGCTTTCTTGGCCTGCGCCTTGGCTTTGTCCTCATAGCCCAGCGTGTTCAGGGCTTCTGCGAGCGCGGAATGAGTGGGAGCATGATCCGGGGCCAGCTGCGCGGCTTTTTCCAGCGACTCGCGCGCGGCCAGAGCGTCGAACATACGGAGGCGCTGCAGGCCTTCCGAATATAGGCGCGCCGCTTCCGGATTGGATGGCAGCGATGCGCGCACCACAGCCGTTTGCGTTTCGGATAACGATCCCACGCCTAATTTCGCGCGCAACTCAGCGCCGGCCTGGCTGACCAGGGTATCGATCTCCGACTCGTTGCCTTTTTCCGAGACAGAAGCAAGCGTCACTCCGGCGACTGTGTCCTGCAGGCGCAGGTCGAGGCGAAGCTGTCCGTTGCCGAGAGGCAGATATGAACCCAGCACCACGTCGTCGCTGCCTAGATTTTGCCGGATATGCGTCAGAGTTTCCTGGCTGAAGCTGTCGGCATCAGGCAAGGCGAGGCTTGCTTTCATTTGAGCGACGCTTTCTCCCGGGATCGTGCGGAGTTCATCGCCCTGACTAAGTTCGGTGGTCAACATCTCCGAGATTGCCGTGGAGAGCCACGACTTCTCGGGGTTGGCGGATAGGTTCTTGAAACCGAGGACGGCCACCGAGCGCCGGCGATTGATCGTCGTGAATGGCTTTTTCCCGCGATGTAGAAAGAAATATGTTCCGGCGGCCAACAGCAACACGATCGCCGCGATCGAGAACAGCGTTGCAAGAGATCGCTTACGGTTCGCAACCGGGACCGTTACCAAGTTCAGCGCGGTTGGTCGCTCGAGGTCTGCGCCTAACTGGGCCGCGGACTGGTAGCGCTGGGTGCGATCGTGCGCCAGAGCTTTCAGAATCACCCCATCCAGCCTGGTTGGGATGGCGGGATTGAGCTTGCTCGGAACTTCTGGAGGCTGGTTGAGAATGGAGTTGATCAAGAGCGCCGGCACCGTCTGCGGAAACGGGCGCTTTCCTGTTGCCATCTCGTAGAGCACGGCGCCAGCGGACCAGATGTCGGTGCGCGCGTCGGCCATCTCGCCACTCAATTGTTCGGGAGACATATAGGGCAAAGTGCCACTGGTTTCCTGCGATTTTGTAAGGCTCACCGTCATTCCCTGATCGCTGGCTTGGGGCATCAGCTGAGCGAGACCAAAATCGAGGATTTTCAGGCGGCCGTCTGCCGTCAGGCGCAGATTACCCGGCTTCAGGTCGCGATGAACGATGCCTTCGCAGTGCGCGGCCTCGAGCCCGGCGGCGAGTTGAACGCCGAGCCGAATGACTTCTGCCGGTGAAAGGGGCCCACGAGCCAGCTTCGCATCGAGGGTGATGCCGGCGATGTATTCGATCACCAGAAAGTCAATGTCGCCCTGGCTGCCGAATTCATGCACGGTCGCGATGTTGGGATGATTGAGGCGGGCTAGAGAGAGCGCTTCTTTGCGAAAGCGCTTCCGGGCGGTGTCGTCGGAGAGGGCGCGAGAGGGCAGGACTTTGATGGCGACATCGCGATCGAGCTGCTCGTCGTGAGCGCGGTAGACCACGCCCATGCCGCCGGCGCCAACCTGCTCGACGATCTGGTAATGCGACAGACGTTTCCCAATCATCCGCCAGCCCCGTCCTAAGTTGGGCAAGGATAATCGGCACTGCGCAAATAGGCAATTGCCGCAACTAGAGAGATAGTGCGGTGGGCGGGGG
>Ga0209624_10000423_pt1 | contig 37260 bp, 30 predicted proteins | sample JacPinW_OM2H0_O1_FD_188565 | JGI IMG/M metagenome (GOLD analysis project Ga0209624, IMG submission 188565) | Forest soil microbial communities from Algoma, Ontario, Canada - Jack Pine, Ontario site 1_JW_OM2H0_O1 (SPAdes) (version 2) | ecosystem: Environmental > Terrestrial > Soil > Boreal...
AAGATTGCGGATGATGGCGTGGGTCTCGGGCAGGTTTTGACACAGCGTCCCCTCGCGCTCGACCAGATAGGGAACCGCGTCAAACCTAAATCCGTCCACGCCCAGATCCAGCCAGAACCGCATGACTTCCCACAGCGCCTCAAGAACTGCCGGATTGTCGAAATTCAGATCCGGTTGATGGCTGAAGAATCGGTGCCAGTAGTAGGACTTCGAGATTGGATCCCAGGCCCAGTTGGACGTCTCGGTGTCGACAAATATGATTGGCACGCCCTCATAGCGAGTGTCCGTTTCACTCCACACGTACCAGTCCCGCTTGGGGTTATCGTGGGAGCTTCGCGCCTCCTTGAACCAGGGGTGTTGGTCCGAGGTGTGATTCAGGACCATTTCGATGATGATTCGTATCCCTCGATTATGAGCCGCACTGAGGAAGGTCTTGAAATCGTCAAGCGAACCGTAACTTGGATGAACCGAACTGTAATCCGCTATGTCGTAACCGTCGTCCCGCAAGGGCGAGGGATAGAAAGGGAGAAGCCAGATCGCGGTAATTCCGAGGTCCTGCAGGTAGTCAAGCCGTTGTGTAAGTCCGGCGAAATCGCCAATACCGTCGCCATTGCTGTCTGAGAATGTGCGGACGTGCAGCTGGTAAATGACGGCATCCTTGTACCAGAGGTTGTCTTTTTGCCGCGCCAACGCTCGACTCCCTTTGATTCCGCAAAAACCTTCCGTCCAAGCCCTGTCGTCATTCTCCTGGTATTGACTGCATTATAAGAGAGATATCCTCGCTCGCGATTCTGCTCTGGTCGGCCCGGCGGCTGGCGTGATGGTTTGCGTGTGAACGCGTCCGGCTTCCGATCAACCGGCGCTCGACCCTCACCTGATTCCCGTTCCTCGTCATTGTAACGCATAGACTTAACTTTGGTGCGGGGTGGAGTTCCCGGTGATTCCCCGGCGATCGCGCTGTCGGTAACCTGCTGAGCAGCACTCGAGCCGCCTCTGTCAAAGCGTGCCTATATTGAGATGTCAGAACCCTTCGAAGGGGAACAGGCAGGTGCTAGTCGGGCGCCGGGATTTCCAAGCGTCCCTTACTGCGGGTTTCGCTCGACTGCGGTTGCGGGTGTCGCAAGTCCGGGTGACGTGCTGGGACGGTTTTCACTGACAAGCTTCTGCTTCTTTTGGGGCAGGCTGTGCAGGCTGTCAAGATAGGCGGCGATGCCGCGGTACAGGCCTTCGGCAATACGCTCGCGCTGTTTGGCATCGAGCAGCAGGTTCGCGTCGCTCGCATTGCTGACGAAGGAGATCTCGGAAAGGACCGCAGGCATTTTCGCGCCGGTCAAAACGACGAAGGGCGCCTGCTTTACGCCGCGGTTGGTCTCATGGCGGCTTACAAGCTCCAGGCGCTCTGAAAGCGCGTTCTGCAGGTCGACTGCGAGCTGTTTTGATTCCGTGATCTTGTCGTTGCGCGTAATCTTCTCGAGCAGGTCCGGAAGATCGTGGAGGGAAGATTCTGCGAATACATTTTCGCGCGTCGCAAGTTTCATCGATTCCGGCGTAGTTGCCAGGCTCAGGTAGAACGTCTCAACGCCACGCGCATCGCGGTCGTCGCTTGAGTTGGCGTGAATCGAGATGAACAGGTCCGCATTGGCGTTGTTGGCGATCGCCGTGCGCTCCTCAAGCGAAACGTGCCGGTCGTCCTTGCGCGTGTAAACCACCTCCGCGCTGGCAATGTTCTCGTTGATCAACTGGCCCAGGCGCAAGGCCACATCAAGACAGAGGTTTTTCTCAAGCAGACCGTGCGGTCCCACCGTGCCGGTGTCGTAACCGCCGTGTCCGGGATCAATCGCAATGCGATTGATCTTAAGACCCAGTTCCCGCGCGAGCGATAGCTGGCCCTCGTGGCTTGCGTCTGACCCGACCGGAATCTTCACCGCGCCGGGTCGTGCCGCCTCAGAGGCGAGTGCGACCTGCGGGGTGGCTGTCGCTTGCGTGTGAACGTCGATCACCAGGCGGTAGGGATCAGCAAGCAGTTGCGCGGAGTAATCCTTCGCTCCATCGGCATCAAGCACCAGCCGGACGACGTCGTCCCTGTTTTGCGCGGCACGCACCGACTTCAGCAGCCCGTCTTCGCTCGGGACTGTCTTCTGCCCGACTGCCTGGCCCAGGTGCGCGTTGTGCAGATCGAAGTAGATGCGGTCGGGGGAAGTAATCTGCGCGGAATCGAACTGCACAGGATTATCAAGAAGGATGACGACCCGGGCATCGCTTGCTGAGCTCGATGCCTGGATGGCGATGACGTTCGGCACGCCCGGCGCGCTTCGTTGTGGTTGAACGATCCCTGTGTTCTGAACGGTCGCTCGAAGGCCCGCCGCTTCGGTTTCCCCTCGCCCGACCAGGCTCCGTGACAGGACTGCGAATCTGGATCCGGCTCCGCCGCTGCCGCGATCCCATTGCCGAAACGGTGAAAGCAACTTCTCTGCCAGGTGGGCGCGCACGATCTGGGTCGCTTCGCTCAGCATGTTCCGAGGCAGGGCCATGCCCGCGGCAAGCAAGGCAACAAGCAATATGCCCATCCGGAGTCCCCAGCCTCGCAAGTGAAACTTCGCCAGTGTCCTCTGCTTAGACTGCAGGGTCGTTGGAGTGCCGGCTGGCTCCCCGGAATCGCTCGCAGCCGGTAGAGGCAATGGCGCAAGAGTCGAGGCTGACCGAGTGGCAGCCACGACGCCCAGCTTGCGATTTGCCCGCTCGACGATCTCCGCAGAAACCGTGTGACACCCCTGGGCATGTGCTTCGAGCAAGGCGTTAAAGCAGATCCTGTTGATGTTCCTTGGAACGCCCTGGCTTCTGTCGGCGACCAGGGCCAGCGCGCCGGGCTCAAACAGCCCATCGCCGGTGTGGCCTGCAACTTTCAGCCGGTGCCGGACATAGCCGGCCGTTTCCTCCGCCGACAGCGGGTCCAGCTGCTTTACCACCGTGATGCGCTGCAGCAGTTGCACCATCCGCTTCTGAGCGAGCTTCTCTGCGAGTTGCGGCTGTCCGGCCAGAACGATCTGGATCAGTTTCGTGTTTGAGGTTTCAAAGTTCGAAAGCAGCCGGATCGTTTCTAGCACCCCATCGTCCAGGTTTTGCGCCTCATCGACGATCAGGACAAATCGCCTGCCAGCCAGCATTTCAGCAAACAGCATTTCATTGAGCTTGGTGTGCATGGTCACCAGACCCATGCCGGAGGAATCCACCCCGAGTTCGCTCAGAAGGTATTGGAAGAATTCGCGGGAGTTACACTGGGTCTGGAACAGGAATGCTGCTCGTGCCGTCTCGCGCAGTCCCTCAAGCACCTGATACAGAAGTGTCGTCTTGCCCAGGCCAGGCTCGGCGATCAGCGCGAGAAATCCCCGGCCGCTCTGGATTCCGTCCGTGAGCGCATCAAGCGCATCGCAGTGCGTGCGGGTCGGATACAGATAGGTCGGGTCGGGCGTGACCCCGAACGGCTGCTCCCGCAAGTCAAAGAAATCCAAAAACATCGGGCACGACCTCCAATACGCAGCGCTCAGGCAGACGTCCTCAGTGAGCGCTCGGTGTGCGGGGGCGGGACAGCAATTGCGCGCATCTTGACCGGAACTTCCATATCGGGGTTCCGGGCCTGTCGATACTGTACTGAGAACCGCCCCAGCATGCAATGCCCGGCCCGGCTTTTGGGGGCAGGTCCCCTGGCAGGGTCGCAGGTGTCGCTTAGCCTATTCGGGAACCACCCACAGGCCGCGCGTCACAGGGTAAGTTCCGGTACGCGGCACTGCTCCTGAACCGCAAGCCGGTTGCTGCCTGCCTTTTGCAGTATCCGGTGAACGTGGTTCTTCACGGTCTGCGCAGAAAGATTCAGCTGTGCGGCAATTTCTTTGTTGGTCAGGCCCTGAGCGATCATCGGAACCAGCTCTTGTTCACGACGCGTCAGGGGAAGCCGGGTGCGCAGCCGGAGCTTGGGCATGCCCGTTGGCTGGTTGGCAAAATGCGCGAACAGGCAAAGGCACAAGCGGGGAGGGCATACTGCCTCACCCTGCGCTGCCAGGCGCACGGCCTCGAGCACATCCGATGAGTACGCATCCTTCAGGACGTAGCCGACCACGCCCGCACGCACGGCGGTGAGAAAGGCCTCTTCGCTTTCCTCCATACCGAAGGCCACAACCCTTAGCTGCGGCGACCGGCGGCGAATCCTCGGCAGATCATTGAGATGCACCGTCCCGAGTTCAGGTGGGTTCAGAAGCAGGACGTCGGGACGGGTGCTTGAAATCTCTTCGGTCGCTTCCCGGCACAGACGGGCCGATCCTACAACGGCAAGATCTTGCTCCTGCTCAAAGATGCGGGCGAGCGTGTCGCGCAATAAGCGATTCTCCGAAATGATGAAGACCTTCACCTTTGCTGACACGTGTACCCACCTGGAGAAATTCTGATTGGCCTCTGGTACAGCAGAGCGAGTGCGGCATGTTATGGGCCCGTTTCGCCAGGGTCAAGCGGAAAATCCTACGTGGAAACCGCAGCCTGTGGAAAACTCTTGCGCTTCACCGCAACCCCGGAGGTTGCGATCGCGGCAAGAAGCAGAAACAGCAGGGCGTTGGAGGGGATGTGCAGGTTGAAATCAACCATGCTGTGAATCAGCAGTCCGATACAGCCAACCAGCGCGCCGGAATACAGGGACTGCGACCCTGGATCATTTGCCCGGCGCAGATTCCGAACTCCCTGCCATAACAACAGGCCGACGAATCCCAGCATGCACAACCCTCCGATCAATCCGGTCTCGGCCAGCAGTTCCAGATAGTCGTTGTGAGCGTGGTCGACGACAAAACCGTCGTAATAACTTTCGTAACGGGGAAAAACTGATTGCAGAGTTCCCAGGCCGGTGCCGGTCCAGGGATGGCTCTCGATGATTCGCCAGGTGTCCTTATAGATCGAGACCCGGCGGTCGCGGGAAAGATCTCCAGGAGTGGAACGCTCAAACCGCTCAACCGTCCACCCTAGTCCCAGCCATATCGAGAGGACCACAGCCACCAGGGCGAGACCGCCCGCCATCACGAGCTGCCTTTTCGCGTCATCCTTCCTGTAAACCAGCGCTGTCAGCAGTGCGAATTCAATCAAAAAGCTGATGATTCCCCCGCGGGACGCCGACAGCGCAAGCGCTCCGATCGGCAGCACACAGAGCAGGATCAGCAGGAGCAGCTTGTCCCGGCGGACTGCGCCCGCGAGCAGCATCGCGAGTCCCGGCGGACTCGTCATCTCCACGAATCCGGCAAAATGATTGTGGTTCACGAACGGGCCGAAAGGCACGATGCCGGGAGGTAGCACCCGAAACCAGTAAAGCTTGCCGTTGAAGGTGAAGTGCTGGACGATTGCGAGAAGCGAAACAAAGGAACCCAGGACTATCAGAAACCAAACAAAAGACTGCCACTGCTTGAGCGTCCGGAATGATTCAACCGCAAGAAAGAAGACCAGTAGGTAAGCGGCTGCCTTCAGCAATTCAACCTTCGTGGCATAAGGGTAGAACGAGAGTCTGGCCGGAAGTTCAAGCAACGCGAACCCTCCCAGAGTCAGCATGGGCAAATAGAGCGAGTTCCAGTGGATCTCCACCCGTTCGAGTCGGGATGCTAGAACGCCCCAGAGAAGGAACAGTAGAGCCGCTCCAATCTCCAGGGTGAAAACCGACCAGCTCTCGACCGCACCGTGCGCAAGAACTGTGAAGGCCACCAGAATGCAGATTCCCACCCGGATCGTAGTCATCGCGGACCGTCCGCTCGGGCGCCTGAGACCGGCACCAGCGACACGTCGTCGACCCAGACCGTTCCTTGAAGCTTGTTGTCGAACTTCCAGCTCGGGAGCCGCCGGAGAGCGATCATTAATAGATGTGTCTGGGGTCCGGTCGCGACGTCGGCCTCTACCAGCGACCAGGGATGACTGCCAACCAGGTCCGGGGTCAGGACGTGAAGTGCGGCGTTATCAAACGCATCATTGATTGCAAACCGGATACCGCTGTCGGTTGAGATCCCGTCCACGCGCAAGTAGGCCGAGAAGTGGTAGCGGGTGCCGGGCTCGACCGGCAAGTATTCCCAGAGATTCCTGAAATCCGGGTTGGCGCTGCCGTCGAAGGTGATTCGGAGTGCGCGACTCCCTGAGTGAACCACGTCGTGATCGGTGCTGAATGCCGTACCCGGGACGGCGTCCTCCCTCCAGTCAAAAGCCCCGTTCAGCAGGTCATGCTCAAATCCGCCGTTGAAAACAAGCGAAGGACCACCGTCGTTTGGCCAACCGGCACCGTCCAGAGACTTGTGCCAAACCTGCACGGCGTCCCCGACGCGCTGCTGACTGATCAATTCATTGATCAGGGGAACGGACTGCTCCATCTGGGCAGCTGGTTTCCGGGCCGACATCTGCTCCCAGACGGCGAGCGCGGCGTCGGTCTGATGCTGAGCGAGGAAGTAATCAAGCGCGGTCAGGTAATAGCTGTTCTGGTCAGGCAAGACCTGTTTCAGAACCGTCGGAAGGTCGCTTGTGACCTTGGAGCATTCAGAAATGGCTTGGGCGGTAAGGCTCGGATCGGTTCCCAGGGCGCGGCGCATCTCGGCGAAGGCTTCCGGGTAATCCCTTTGTCTGAGCAGGAAGTTGCCGTACCGCCAGGCGACGTCAGAAGAAATCGGATGGGCCGACTGCGCCTTCGCGAATGCTTCACGCGCGCGCGAGGGCTGACCGACGGCCTCATAGGCATCTGCGAGATCCATCCAGTAGGTATCTGATCCTTTATTTGCCTCGGTAGCGCGCTGGTCGTAGACGATCGCTCGGCGAAGATCGCGTCGCCCGAAGTTCCATTGCTCGTAGAAACCCAAACGGTCCCAGTAGTCGCCATCGCCCGGCTCGAGGTTTGCGGCACGCAACATGAGTTCTGGATCGGAGGTTGCCTCCCAGTGCGCGGCTAGCCAGACCCTGCCAGATAGAAGACTAAACAGGCAGGTGATCAGGACGATACCTGTCAGGAACGAACCTCGCGCGCCGGCGCTTGCAACCGGAATCCTCATGGGCCACGAATTTGCTATAGACCAGGGCAGGCACGCAACGGCAAAAGATCACCACATTAGGAGAATTCAATGAGGAAACCCCTTAGCCCAATTTGGTAAGACTTTTCACTCGCTTTTACCCTCCCTGAGGACCATTTTTGTCACCTTAGGCCGGGAGGGTGGCTGAAATCGATGTAAAGTACCTGTTTTCTGTACGTTAACTAGGTTGCATTTCCAGGGTCTAGAACCGGCAGTCTGGCAGGCTACTTGCGACAAGGCATAGCAGCGGTGGGCTGGGTTTATGGCGGTAGCCTAGTCGGGTGCATATGAAGGTGACCACATCCGAAGGAGTTACTGACTCACGATGACCCTCGAAACCGACACGCAGCGATGGTTCGCGCTCCAGGTCAGGACCCGCTGGGAGAGCTCTACGGCGGTGCTGCTGTCAGGGAAGGGCTATGAGGCCCTGCTTCCGACGTATAAGACCAAGAAGCGTTGGAACGGAGGTCTCAGAGAGATTGACGCCCCCCTGTTCCCCGGTTACGTGTTCTGTCGCTTTGACGCCCTGAAGCGCTTGCCGGTTCTGGTTACGCCAGGCGTGATTGCAGTCGTCGGTCGCGGCCGAGTTCCGCTTCCCGTGGACGACAGCGAGATTGCCGCCATTCAGACGGTTGTAGCTTCCGGGTACCGCGCCGAGCCGTGGCCCTATCTTGAGCTCGGACAGAGAATTCGGATCGAGCGCGACGCGCTGGCCGGTCTTGAGGGAATTCTGGTGAATTTCAAAGGGAGTCACCGCATCGTCGTGTCGGTTTCCCTGCTTCATCGCTCCGTGGCCCTGGAAATTGATCGATCATGCGTGCGATCTGTGGGACCCTCGAAGGCCGCGGTCCTGGAGCCGATTACCACACATGCCCTATTGCAAACAGTGGTTGGCTAGTTACATGCTCGGACCTTTGAGCGAGCGAAATCGATCCCGGCCGTCGCGGAAATTTCTTACGGGATTCAAATCGTGGTCAGTATCGGATAGTAGACAGGAATCAGGAACCTAATGGGAAACCGCTACTTGAAAATTTCCACTCTGGGCTCGCAGGGACCGCGGCAGGGAAATGGCCAGCCGCCGGCGTCGGGATTAACCCGCCTGCAGGTTCGGCATGAAGGCGTTTTCCAAGTGGAAACTTTTCACCGGATGCTCACCCTGGAACGCCGGCGGGCAGAGCGATCGCGCAAGCCTTTCGTCCTGATGTTGATCGATGCCCAGGCAGTGATCGAACCGGGAAATGGCGCCCCCTTTGTCGAGCGATTCACCTCTGCGGTCTGCGACGCGGCTCGGGAAACCGACCTGGTTGGCTGGTACAAGGAGAACGCGATTCTTGCGGTGATCTTCACCGAGGTGAGCCTGGACGGAAAGCATCCCATCACCGAGGTCCTGGAGTCCAAGGTCGGTAAAGTTTTGAAGGATCGTCTTGGCAGCAAGCTCGTCTCGAGCCTGGCTGTGACAACCCATCTGTTTCCCGAAAGTTGGGACAAGGACAGCCCGGATCGGGTCGCCGATATCAAGCTCTACCCGGATCTTTCCCGGAGGGTCTCAAAGAAGCGCCTGCCGACGATCGTCAAGCGTGGAATCGATATTGTGGGCGGCGGTTTGCTTCTGATTGTGCTCTCACCGCTTTTTGCGGCGATCGCACTGGCCATCAAGCTCGCATCGAAAGGCCCGGTCATCTTCGAGCAGGAGCGCATGGGCCAGTTCGGGAAATCGTTCAAGTGCCTGAAGTTCCGCACGATGTACACGAACAACGATCCGAAGATCCATCGGGAGTACGTCCAGAGCTTCATCGCCGGCAAGACAGAGAACGGCCCCAGGAACAACGCCGAGCCGGTGGTTTACAAAATTACCAATGACCCGCGCGTGACGCCGATCGGCAGGTTGTTGCGCAAGACCAGTCTCGATGAATTCCCGCAGCTGTGGAATGTGTTGCGCGGGGAAATGTCCCTGGTCGGCCCGCGTCCCCCGGTGCGCTATGAGTTTGAAGTGTATGACGTTTGGCACCGACGCCGGGTGCTCGAGGTGAAGCCCGGCATTACAGGTTTGTGGCAGGTGAGTGGCCGGAGCCGTACGTGCTTTGATGATATGGTCCGGCTGGATCTACGCTATTCGCAGAGCTGGTCGCTGTGGTTGGATGTGAAGATCCTGCTAGCTACTCCGCTCGCGATCGTCGAAGGTGATGGTGCGCACTAAGGCCTGAGAAGAGCGCTCATCCCGCTGGGGTGAGCTCTTGATCACTCCTAACGTTCAACCGCTTTGTCTTCGAGCTAACCTGCAGGACGTCCAGGCCCAATTTTCTGAGGAGGCCAGGACGGATGTTGTTGCAGCCGGGTCAGTCGACGCATCCCGAGCGTCAAGTCCATCTCATTCAAGTTTCTCCGCAGACGATCGAGGAACTATGATTCGAGTCGGCGTAATTGGTTACGGATATTGGGGACCCAATGTTGTACGGAATTTGCATGCGCTGGACTCCACGCACGTGGAGATGATCTGCGACAGCAGTCCGAAGGCTCTGGCCCGTGCTCGCAAGGCCTATCCAGGCGTGGCCACCTGCTCGGACCCTTCCGAGATTCTCAAGTCTCCGAACATTGACGCGGTCGCGGTGATCACTCCGGTATGGACCCACTACGATCTTGCCCGCAAGGCCCTTCAGAACGGGAAGCATGTCTTCGTTGAAAAGCCGTTTACCTCAAGCGTTGCCCAAGGCGCGGAACTGGTGGAACTGGCGGCCCGGAAGAATCTGACCATTATGGTCGATCACACCTTCCTGTTCACCGGCGCGGTGCGGAAAATCCGCGAATTGACCGAAAGCGGCGCTCTGGGGGACCTGTACTACTACGATTCCCTGCGCGTGAACCTTGGGTTGTTCCAGCATGATGTCAGCGTAATCTGGGATCTGGCCCCGCACGATCTGGCCATCATGGACCACATTATCAAGAGCGAACCGGAAGCCATCGTCGCGACCGGTGAAAAGCACCTGAACGGAGTGGAAGACGTCGCCTTCATGACGATCTACTTTCCACACAGCGTCATTGCACACATCAATGTCAATTGGCTCTCGCCGGTGAAAATTCGCACCACGCTGATCGGCGGCCAGAAGAAAATGGTCGTCTGGAACGATCTGGTGGCCGATGAAAAAATTCGCGTCTATGACCGCGGCGTTCAGATCGCATCCGGAGAAGGGCTCCACGATGTTCTGGTCAGCTATCGAACCGGCGACATGTGGGCGCCGCAGGTGGAACAGCTCGAGGCCCTTCACGTGGAGCTGAACTACTTTGCCGATTGCATCATGAACAGCAAGGTTCCCATCAACGACGGACACGCGGGTCTGCGTGTCGTGCGTATGCTTGAGGCAGCTGAAGTGTCCATCCAGAAAAGAGGGGAGCTGGTACGCCTGTGAGCGAATTCTCTTCGATCGCACCGGACGTGAAGCTTGGCGAGGGCGTCAAGCTCGCGAGGTTCATCAATCTGTACGGATGTCAGATCGGCGATGAAACCAAGATTGGTGCATTCGTCGAGATCCAGAAGAACTCCAGTGTCGGGCGCCGTTGCAAGATATCCAGTCACACGTTCGTCTGCGAGGGCGTGACGATTGAAGACAACGTCTTCATCGGCCACGGCGTGATGTTCATCAATGACTCCTATCCTCGCGCGACGACACCCGACGGCGGCCTTCAGACCGAAAAGGACTGGCACGTGGAGACTACGACGGTCAAACGCGGCGCCTCGATCGGTTCCGGAGCGACCATCCTTTCCAACGTCGTAATCGGCGAGAACGCGATCGTAGGAGCCGGCAGTGTGGTGACCCGCGATGTAGCTCCCAATACCATTGTGGCCGGCAATCCGGCCAAGCTGATGCGCGCAATACCATCTCCCTTAAAGGTGAACGGATGACGAACACTGGAAATGTACCCTTCGTGGATTTGCAGACACCTCATCGCGAGCTCGAAGCCGAGCTCGTCGCAGCGTTCAAGGAAGCCCTGCGGACAGCGGGCTTTATCGGCGGACCGTCGGTTGACGGATTCGAGCGCGAATTCGCGGATTTTTGCGACGCGAAATATTCGGTGGGCGTCAGCAGCGGTACCGACGCACTGCGTTTTGCCCTGACGGCCGCCGGAGTTAAGCAAGGCGACATCGTTGTCACCGTTCCTCTTACTTTTTTTGCGACTACCGAAGCGATCTCCCAGGCGGGCGCACGGCCGGATTTCGTCGATATCGATGCGGCCACCTACACGATGAGTCCGGAGAAGTTGCGGGAATACATGGAAACCCAGTGTGTGCTGGATTCTGCGACCGGCAGGTACGTGAACCGCGCTCTGGGAAAACCCGTCACGGCCGTCATTCCCGTTCATCTCTATGGTCAGACGGCGGATATGGATCCGATTCTGGAAATCGCGGCGCGGTACAAATTGATCGTAATTGAAGACGCCTGCCAGGCTCACGGCGCCGAGTATTTCTCGAAAAAGGAAAACCGGTGGTGCAAGGCAGGCTCGATGGGTCGCGCTGCGGCCTTCAGCTTCTATCCCGGCAAGAACCTGGGCGCACTGGGCGAAGCGGGCGCGGTTACGACCAATGACGAAGTCGTGGCGCAAAAGGTCCGGGTTCTGCGTGATCACGGACAGTCCAAGAAGTATCATCACGAGGTCGAGGGCTATAACGGACGCCTGGATGCGATCCAGGCAGAGTTCCTGCGCATCAAGCTGCGGCATCTGGCCAAGTGGAACCAGCAACGGCGCGAGAGCGCACGGGTCTATGGCGACCTGCTGCGGTCGATGGGAGACAGCATCACCCTGCCGACCCAGCCGTCCTGGTCCAAGTGCGTCTATCATCTGTACGTAATTCGCACACACGACCGCGAGGGCCTGCAAAAACGGCTGACCGGTGCAGGGATCGGAACGGGCATTCATTATCCGATTCCTCTTCACCTGCTGGGCGCCTACGGCTCGTTCGGGTGGAAGCGCGGAGATTTCCCCCTGTCGGAAGCAGCGGCGGATCAGATTCTGTCGCTTCCGATGTTTGCCGGCCTGCAAGTGGCGCAGCAGCAGCGCGTCGCCGATGTTGTTGCGGAATTCGCTTCCGTTCAATCTACCAAGTAGCTTCCTCGGGGCGTCAGCTGTTCCGGCCGACGCCTGCGAGCTCTCCCTGCTCGAATCACAGCCCCCTTCCAACGCCATGGCTCTACCTGTCTACATAGCCGAACCCGGAGTGAAGGATTCCAACATGGAAACGCGACCTAAACCTGCGCGTCCGGAATCAGGCAAGCGAATCTGGATCGATCTGGACAACTCCCCGCATGTTCCTTTTTTCCTGCCGATCATCGAGGAGCTTCAGAACAAGGGATATCGGGTTATCCTGACGGCGCGGGATTCCTACCAGGTTTGCGAACTCCTGAAATTCCACAAGATTTCCTGCCGAGTGGTCGGCGGACATTGGGGCAAGAACCGGGCTCTGAAGATTTTCGGGACGCTTCTGCGCGCAACCCAGTTGCTGCCGTTGATGGTTGGGAAAAAGACGGACCTTGCGGTATCGCACGGATCCCGCTCCCAGTTTCTGACCAGCTGTGTCCTGGGAATTCCCATCGTGACGATCGTCGACTATGAATTTGCGGCCAAGGTGGGGGCCCTGAAATCCGACTGGATTTTCATGCCGCACTACATTCCCAGCGACTCCCCCCAACAGGCCAAGAAACAGGTAATGAAGTATCCGGGGCTGAAGGAGGACGTATATGTGCCTCGGTTTCGCCCCGATCCGTCGTTGAGACGGGAGCTCGGATTGACCGAGCAGGATCTGGTCGTCACCGTGCGGCCTCCTGCAACGGAAGCGCACTATCACAACCGAGAAGCCGAAGGGCTGCTCGAGGCCGCCCTGAATCTGCTGATGGAACGACCCGAAGCGCGCGTGATCCTGCTTCCGCGCAACGAAAAGCAAGCTAAAGTCCTGCGAAAGGACTGGGCCCAGTGGATCCAGAGTCGCAAGATCATCATTCCCGAACATGTCGTTGACGGCCTGAATCTGATCTGGATTTCCGACCTGGTGATCAGCGGGGGCGGAACAATGAACCGCGAGGCGGCGGCGCTGGGCGTGCCTGTCTACAGCATCTTCCGCGGAAGCATCGGCGCGGTTGATAAATACTTGGCTTCAAACGGACGCCTGGTACTGATCGAGAGCCCGCAGGAAATCCGAACCAAAGTGGCGCTGAAGCCAAGAGTGCGGGCAAGTGGCGGCAGTGCCCAGACGAGTCTTGTTCTCGACAGCATTGTGGATGCCATCATCTCCATCGCCGAGCATCAAACCCTGCCGGTCGCTCACCAAGTCGAGTCTCCTCGCACGTGAGCAAGACGATCCTATCTTCGAAAGTGACAAGCGAGAGCATCCGGGAGCTGACGTCGCTTGCGGTGCGCGGACTTGTCCCCATGTTTGATCCCGAGAAGCAGCTGTTCTGCTATCGGCTCCGTCGCACTGCGACCGGACTGGTCCGCGAAGGCGTGTCGCGTCGCTACACCATGATGGCTCTTCTGGGTCTTGATGCCCTGCGAAAGACGGGAGTCGAGTGTCCGTTTGACACCGAGGCGGTCTTCAGGTCCTGCGCCGACGACCCGCACTGGATCGAAGGCGTCGGGGACCTGGGCCTGTTGATCTGGGTGACGGCCGAATATGCCCCCGAGCGGCTCGACGACCTGTTCGAGAGGGTTAACCTCGAGAAGTCGCTTGAACGGTTTGCGGATGCCCGCAAATGCCGGACCATGGAACTGTCCTGGTTCCTTGCGGGTCTGTGCCATGCGACCATGGCTGCGCCAAAATGCCCGTGGCCGCTCGGTGATTTGGCGGTCGATACCTACCATCTCCTGCAGGATAACCGCGGCGAATCCGGACTATTTGGCCATCTTGCGAGGACCAAGTCGGCGAGCGGATTTCTGCGGGGGCGTATCGGGACTTTCGCTGATCAGGTGTATCCGATCTATGCCCTTTCAAAATTCGCGACGGTCTTTAGTCTTGAGGAACCTCTGGATCTGGCTCTGGAATGTGCATTGATCATCTGTCGCTTGCAGGGAAGCCAGGGTCAGTGGTGGCGGTTCTACGACGCGCATACAGGCCGCGTGGTGTGCCGTTATCCGGTCTACTCCGTTGATCAATATGGTCTTGCGCCTTTGGCGCTGTTTGAGCTGGAACGCGCGACCGGGCGACCATTTCAGGACTCGATCTACCGAGGCTTGGACTGGGTCTACGGATCAAATGAACTCGGCGAGGATCTGCGGATACCCTCACGGCAGGTAATCTGGACCTGCATCCTTCCAAGAAGCAGTCGTCGCAAGTACTGGGAAACGGCAGACAGCCTGATTCGGCCTGCGAGAGAACGCCACGCGGCCCAGTCTCTTCGCGTGCTCCACGAAAGCCGGCCTTACGAGCTGGGGTTGCTGCTCTGTTCTTTCGCAAGCCACGGAGTTGCGGAGATTTAGAGCCGCCGTCGTTGTTGCCGGATTGCACCCGGCACGATTCCCCGCCTGCGGCAGTCTTCGGTTCTGAAGTATCATCGCTAAGTATTGATTGAAGTCGATACCCAGAGGCAATTCACTTGGTTCCATCGGAACGCATGAAAGTGCTGATCGTGGTGGGCGCGCGCCCGAACTTTATGAAGGTCGCGCCCATCATCCGGGCCGCTCGTAGTCACGGCGAAAAGCGGACTGGCCTTGAGGTCGAGACCCTCCTGGTACACACCGGACAGCACTACGACGCGGCGATGTCCGATCAATTCTTTGTGGATTTGGGTCTGCCCAAACCCGATGTCCATCTCGGCGTGGGTTCCGGATCCCATACCCAGCAGACTGCCGAGGTAATGAAGAAATTCGAAGAAGTGGTGCAGCGCGAGAAGCCCGACGTCGTCGTGGTGGTCGGTGATGTGAACTCGACCGTCGCCTGCGCCCTGGTGACCGCGAAGCTGGCGTTTGATTCCGCCGGTTCCAGACCGTTGATCGCGCACGTGGAAGCCGGGTTGAGATCCTTTGATCGCACGATGCCCGAGGAGGTCAATCGCATCGTCACCGATCACGTGTCGGACTTGCTGTTTGTCACCGAGGAGAGCGGGCTTCTGAATCTGGGTACCGAAGGGATTTCACCCGACTGGATCCATTTCGTAGGCAACACCATGATTGACTCCCTTCTTGCGTTCCGCGAGAAAGCGGACCTGTCGACCGTTCTTGAGGATTTGGGGCTTCGGGGAAGAACTGACAACACAGGCGTCGCCCGCTACGCCCTGCTCACCCTGCATCGACCGTCAAACGTCGACACCCGGGAAGGGTTTCTGAGCATCCTGGAGGGGCTCGAAGAACTGGCGGCGGATTACCCCATCGTGTTTCCGGTGCATCCCCGAACACGCCAGCGCATCAAGGAATTCGGTCTGGAGTCGCGCATGGGAATAAACAAGGCAAAAGGAAATTCCCCTGCGCCCGGCTCTGTGAGTACACAGAAGGGAATCATTCTGACCGATCCTCTTGGTTATTTGGATTTTCTCTGTTTGATGAAAAACGCAGCGATCGTGGTCACCGACTCAGGCGGCATCCAGGAGGAAACAACGTGCCTGGGGATTCCCTGCGTCACGGTGCGAGAAAACACCGAAAGGCCGGTAACGGTTGATCGCGGGACCAACGTCGTCGCCGGAACGGGAAAAGCAAGAATCCAGGCGGCCATCCGGGCGCAGATGGACAGGAAACCGAGTGGTCGCATGCCCAAGCATTGGGATGGAAGGGCCGCCGAACGGATCATCGATGTCCTGATTCGTGCCCACCGAGAGCGCAGTATCACCAAGCAGTCCCGAATCCCAGAACCCTGCGTTTGAAAGCGACTGGTCATGCCCCAAGCCCAATCCAAGGTGACCCTCGACGCCCAAGCCGCGATCGCAAAGCTCCTGGCCTACTGCCAGGCAAGTGATTGGGCGGGTTACGATCCCTACGATGCTTTGAACAGCAGACTTTTTGACAAGCTCCCGTTCCTGAATTACTCATTGCCGCGAATCGCTATGACCCAGGTTCTGAAAAACAGCCCGGTCAATATTCGTGGTCTGGCGCTGGTCCCCAAGAAACAGAATCCCAAGGCGATCTCGCTGTTTCTGTCCGGGCTTCTGAATCTATCGAAGGACCAGACGATCAATCGGGACGGTCTTATCGAGTCAATGATCGAGCGGCTTATCGCCCTTCGCTCACCGGGCGATGCTTACTGGTGCTGGGGGTACAGCTTCCCGTGGCAGACACGCCACGAGCTGGTCCCGGCCGGTGCGGCCAACCTGGTCTGCACGACGTTTGTGGCCAGCGCCCTTCTCGATGCCTATGAGCAGCGCCAGGATTCCCGGTGTCTGAATATGGCGGTCAGTGCAGCAGAGTACATACGAAACGAGCTGTTTTGGACCGATGGGAGCACGGTTGCGGGCTTCAGCTACCCGCAGCCTGGAGTTCGAAGCACGACCCACAACGCAAACCTGCTTTCCGCCGCACTGTTGTGCCGCGTGCATAAGCACACCGGAGAGGGGAAGTTCCTGGGTCCGGCCCTCGAAGTTACCCGCTACTCAGCGGGACGCCAGCACCGAGATGGCTCGTGGGCTTACGGAGAGCTGCCCACCCAGCAATGGAATGACAATTTTCACACCGGCTACAACCTCTGCGCATTGCAGTCGATCGGCCGATACGCCGAGACAACGGAGTTTGAAACCTGCGTCCGACGCGGCTTTGATTTCTACCGGGACCACTTCCTGCTCGAGGACGGCTCGGTCCGGTATTTTCACGATCGCACCTATCCCATCGACATTCACTGTATCGCGCAAAGCATCATCACCCTACTGGCCCTGAAGGAGTTTGACCCGGACAATGTCGCGCGGGCAGGGTCGGTATTCCGGTGGGCCATGAATCATATGTGGGACGATCGTGGTTTCTTTTGCTACCGGAAGCTTCGGTTTTTCACGGTCAAGACGAGTTACATGAGATGGTCTCAGGCTTGGATGTTTTTGGCTCTGTCCATGCTGGTGAGCGAATCCAGTTCGGCGTCAAACCGTCCGCAACCCGAGGATTCGGCGGCGGTGCCCCAACCATGTTGACACGGCCTTCTTACGTCTTGATTACCCCCGCGCGGAACGAGGCGGAATTCATCGAGCTAACGATCCAGTCCGTGATCGCCCAGACACTCCGACCCGCCAAATGGGTGATCGTCAGCGACGGATCAACCGATGGAACCGACGAGATCGTGAACAAGTATGCCGTCGAGCACGCTTGGATCGAGCTGTTGAGACAACCGGAACGTGCCGAGAGAAGTTTTGCCGGCAAGGCTGCCGCTTTCCATGCAGGATACGCCAGAACGAAGGATGTGCAGTTCGACGTCGTCGGAAACCTCGATGCGGATATCTCTTTTGATGACGATTATTTTGCATTCTTGATGACCAAGTTCGCCGAAAACCCGAAGCTAGGAGTGGGTGGCACACCCTATCGGGAAGGAAATACAATATCGGGAGCTCGACTCGTTAATCTGGAGCATGTGTCAGGCGCCTGTCAGATGTTCCGGCGAGAATGCTTTGAGGCCATCGGGGGCTATTCACAAATAAAGACCGGGGGAATCGACCTGATCGCGGTGTTTAGCTCTCGCGCGAAGGGATGGCAGACCAGGACATTCACCGAGAAGGTCTGTCTGCACCATCGCAAGATGGGTGGGGCCGTGCACACCGGGCTTCGAGAAAGAATGCACCGGGGACGAATGGATTATCTTCTTGGGAGCCATCCCGTGTGGGAGATTTGTCGAAGCGTCTATCAGATGAAGAAGCGCCCGTATTTCATAGGTGGATTGTTAATCCTAGCAAGCTACGCATGGAACTGGATCCGTCGTGTCGAGCGAACGATGCCTGCCGACCTCATCGCGTTTCGGCAGCGCGATCAAATCCAGAGATTGAAAAGTGCCTTCCGCCGGACGGTGCGTCTGGAACCTCGCCTGGCAGATAAGGCCAGTGCCGAGCATATCTCCTGAGCAATGCCTGTGGAATCAAAACACGTCGGCGCGCAGTCTGAAAGCCAGCAAAACACCCAGCAATTCCCCCTGCCTTCGCTTCGGTCGGGCGCGAAGTGCTCCAAAGTCCTGTTGCTGGACGGCTACTCGACCCGGACGCTTGCGTGCGTGCGTTCCTGGGGAAAGAAAGGAGTCGCGTTCGCGGTGGGTGGCGAAAGCCGCTGGGATATGAGCTTGATGTCCCGCTTCGCCAAGGAGACTTTCGTCTATACCAGCCCAAAAAGAGACGCTCGGAAGTTCATTGAAGACGTAAACCGGTACTGCCGCGAGTTTCGAGCCAATTGCATCTTCCCAACTTCGGAAGCGGGGATCATGGCCTGCAGCGAACACCGGAAAGAGCTTGTGTGCGATCCGATCATTCCTTCGGAGCGCGAAATCGAGACGATTTTTAGCAAAGCCAAGACCCTGGCGCTGGCCCAATCGCTGGGTATCGCCGTGCCCCGGACCTTTCATGTCACCGCTGATACCGTTTGCGAGCTGGATACGATCGACTTGAAACTTCCGGTCGCAATCAAGTCCGAAAGCAGTGAGGTGATGCTTTCGGGCAGGGCGGCAACGAGCAGCAAGACGGCCTATGCGTCGACAAGGGCTGAAGCGGTCGCGGAATGCCGAGCGCGGTTGGCGAAAGGGCAATCCGTTCTGGTGCAAGAGTTCATTGACGGATATGGCGTTGGCATTTCAGGATTGTTCCACGAAGGCCGACCGGTTGCGCTTCTCGCGCATCGCAGAATTCGAGAGAGCGATCCATTGGGCGGCCCCAGCGCGGTTGCGGAGACGATTGAGCTTGAGCCCGGTCTGCTGGAAGCGACCAAATCGCTTTTTCGCGCGCTCGCGTTCAGCGGTCCGGCGATGACGGAATACAAGATAGATCGGCGGACCGGCCGCCCCTATTTCATGGAGATTAACGGCCGATTCTGGGGCACGGTATTGCTGGCTCCGGCTGCCGGGCTCGACCTTCCGTACTTGTACTGGAAAATGCTGAACGGGATGCAGATCTCACCCGAAGAAACGTCTTACCGGATCGGGATCAAGGGCCGATACCTCGCTGGCGACACCAAGTGTTTGGCCCTTTGCCTAAAGGGTAAGCCAAAATCTTGGCCCGGTGAGTTTCCAACCCGTTGGTCTGCGGTAAAGTCGTATATCGGATCTTTTTTTGACAAGAGCAGCCAAGACCTGCTTCTCACACGGGACGACCCGATGCCCTTTGTCGCCAGGCTGATTCAGGATTTAACGTAATCCTCTGTCATGGGAGATTCTGCCATTCAAGGCACATTCCATTTTCACTCGACCTACTCGCACGACGGCAAGAATACGCTGTCTGAGATTGTCTCGTCTTTAAGCGCGCTCGGTTTCTCTTTCTGCGTGATGACCGAGCACTTCGAGGATTTTGATGCGCAGAAGCTCGAGCGCTACGTGCGGGAGGCGCACGAGCTCACCGACAGAACGGGTTTCCTCCTCATACCCGGTGTGGAGGTGGATCTTTCAGGATTGCACACCATCGTATTCCCGGTGACAGAGTATGCAGAGGTCGCTGGTTTCGCACAGGGGCGGGATACGGACTTTCCGATCTTCAAAGTGCTGGCGCATCCCTCAAAGTATTTGTTCCAGAAAGTTGCGCGACACGTCGAGCAGTACAAGATCAACGGTGTTGAATTGTGGAATCAGCAGGCAGACGGTCGCTACACGCCGCCCCTGGCTTTCCTCGGGCTGCTCAAGGGACAGTTGTGGCGGAACCAGTGCCGCTACTTTTTTGGGTGTGACTTGCACAACTCCAGATTTGCACCCTCGAATGTCATTTCGATCGCCGCGGGAATCCCCCTGACCGCTGAGGCCGTTGTCGCTGCATTGACCCAGGGGAACTTCGTCACACGCAATATTCCAACCGGAATTGAATACTCCAACGGTTCTGACCGGACCGATTTTGATGCCTGGTTGCAGGCGCTTTCATCGAAATCCAACTACCGGGCGAAAATCCTTCGGGGCGTGCGGTCTTGCCTAAAACCGATTTATAGAATGCTGCCGCGAGATGTCCGGCATTCGCTCAATGATTTCAAGAACTTTGTCAGGGACAAGGTTTAAGGCGGGGCCGGGTAACGAGCCTTATGATCGAAATCATCTTCACGCTGGACTACGAGATTTACGGCAACGGTACAGGAACGCTTGCGGACCTGGTTTTCGAACCAGCCGAAGAACTGTTGAGGATATTTCGAAACTGGGATGCCAAGTTCGTGACATTCGTTGAGGTTGCGGAGCTGGAAAGAATCGACGCAGTCGCTGCCGATCCGGCCATCGATCTGGTGAAGCGGCAGATACAACAGATGTACCGGGAGGGTTTTGAGATCGGACTGCACCTTCATCCGCAGTGGTCGAACGCCCGTTATCATCAAAAGCAATGGTCCCTCGACTATAGCGAATACAATCTCTGCACACTGCCGCGGACCAGGATTTCAGAAATCGTGGACCGTTCGCTTGATTACCTCCGGCACGCTGTCGATCAACCCGATTTCACGCCCCTTTCATTTCGCGCGGGCAATTGGTTGTTCCAGCCGACTCAGACGGCCGCAAGCGTCCTGTCCGAGAAGGGCATGAAGATCGATTCGTCGGTTTTCAAGGGCGGTTTGCAGCGCAATCACCACCTGGACTATCGGCCCGCGCTGAAAAACGGATATTACTGGCCGTTTAGCGATGACGCGACCAAACCAGACGCCAGCGGCCCGTGGATTGAGTTGCCGATCTACGCCGAGATGGTTCCATCCTGGAGGATGGTGACAACCAAGCGGCTGGGCTTCAGCAACAGCGTCGGCATGGCCGGCCGCAGCACGGGGCACAAGTGGAACCGATTGCTCGATTTCGCTCGTTTTCGGTATCCGCTCAAACTTGATTTCTGCCGGATGAGTCTCGACGAATTGACATCGATGGTGGAAAGGGTCATTCGCCACGACCAGAAAAAACCTGACCTGTACAAACCCATTGTGGCGATCGGTCACACCAAGGACTTAGCCGACCCGAAGACGGTCGACGCATTTCTCTCCTTCCTGCGGGCAAAAGGAATTGCCGTTACCACGTTTGAAGGGATCAAACCGAAATTGTTGTTCCAAGAGGGGCGTGCCGAATCCTCTTTGCTGCGTGCCAGTTGAGGGGACAGGTGACAGAAACTAGCCAACCGACGGCGATTCCAGGCTCCAGCCTGTTACGCGGGGGGGCCACAGCGGCGGCGCGAGCGGAACAGGAAGGATCCAAGCCGGGCGACGGCCAGCCGGTCGGCCTGCTCATCATCAACGGCGACGACTGGGGACGAAATACCGAGACCACCGACCGGATGTTTGAGTGCGTAGCTCACGGTACTGTGTCTTCGGTAAGTGCCATGGTTTTTATGGAGGATTCGGAGCGAGCTGCGGCAATTGCTCGAGACCGAGCCGTCGATGCCGGCCTTCATCTGAACCTTACAACGCCGTTTTCGGCGTCGAACTGTCCAAGCCGGCTCGCCGATCGTCAGCGAGAAATCGCTTCCTACCTGTTGCGGTGGACGTTTCATCGGGTGGTTTTTCACCCTGGGCTTGCGCGCTCGTTCGAGTACGTGGTGAAGGCCCAACTGGACGAGTTCGGCCGTCTGTATGGGACGTTGCCAGGCCGGATCGACGGCCATCATCACATGCATCTCTGCGCCAACGTGCTTCTTGGGCGGCTGCTCCCGGCCGGGACGCTGGTACGGCGAAACTTCTCGTTTCAGGCCGGAGAGAAGAGCCTGGTGAATCGCCTCTACCGCGGCGCGCTCGACTGGGGACTGGCTCGGCGGCACCGTCTGGTCGACTTCTTCTTCTCATTGCCGCCTCTTGATCCGCCCAGCCGGCTGGAGCGAATCTTTTCGCTGGCAAACCAGTTTACTGTCGAAGTAGAGACACATCCGGTGCACCCTGAAGAATATAGATTTCTCATGGGCGAGAAATTTCTTCAGTTGACTGCAAACGTTCCGACGCCGAGGGTTGGGGCACGTCGAGATTTCGGTCGTTAGCACGCTTGCCGCCTCGGGCGGAAACTTTGATTTCCAGGCACGCAGCACACCTGAAACTCACAGATTGGACGGTGCAAACACAGCTTCCGAGCCCGTGCCCGCAAACCGTCACGAATCATAGGGCGACAGGAATCTGAACAATCATGCTGTTTAACTCAATCGAATTCGCGATTTTCTTCCCGGTTGTGACTGCGATTTTCTTCCTCTTGTCGCAGCGGTGGCGGGTGCATTTTCTGCTGGCGGCCAGCTGTCTGTTCTACATGGCCTTCATTCCAGTCTACATTTTGATCCTTCTTGTCACCATTCTCATCGATTACTTCGCTGGGATCTATCTAGAGCGCGTCGAGGACACGAAGAAAAAGAAAGCTCTGCTATGGGTGAGCATCCTGTCGACCTGCACGGTGCTCTTCATCTTCAAGTATTTTGGTTTTTTCACAGGTTCTTTCGTAGGGCTTGCGGACCTGTTGGGCTGGCATCTGTCTCGTCCGATGGTCTCGATCATCTTGCCGATCGGGCTTTCGTTTCATACGTTTCAGAGTTTGAGTTACGTGGTGGAGGTCTACCGCGGAAACCAGAAGGCCGAGCGAAATTTCATAGTGTATGCGACCTATGTGATGTTCTTTCCGCAGCTGGTGGCGGGTCCGATCGAGCGACCCCAGAACCTGTTGCATCAGTTTCGGGAGTGGCATCCGTTTGACTCCGTGCGCGTCACCTCGGGCCTGAAACGAATGGCCTGGGGCTTTTTCAAAAAGCTCGTGGTAGCGGACCGGCTGGCGCTCTACGTCAACGATGTGTACGGGGCGCCGCGGAACTTCAACGGTTTACAGCTAACGCTCGCAACGCTGTTTTTCGCCTACCAGATCTACTGCGATTTCTCCGGGTACACCGACATTGCCCTCGGTGCTGCAGAGGTTCTGGGATTTCACTTGATGGAGAACTTCAGAACACCCTATTACTCCCTGTCGATGTCTGAGTTCTGGAAGCGCTGGCACATCTCCCTGTCCACGTGGTTCAGAGATTATGTCTACATCCCTTTGGGCGGAAATCGCGTCAGCAAAAGCCGGCACATTGTAAACCTGCTGATTACATTTAGCGTCAGTGGTCTCTGGCACGGTGCGAACTGGACGTATGTTCTGTGGGGACTCTTGAACGGTTTGTATCTGGTGGCCGGGTGGTTGAGCAAGGACTGGCGAGAGCGGTTCTATGGCGCCGTTGGATTGCACGAGAACACGCTTGCTCGAAAAACGATCATGCTTTTGACCACCTTCGCGTTGACGTGCGTGGCCTGGATCCTGTTCCGGGCAAGAAATACTTCGGATGCCTTATACGTGTTCACGCACCTGGCGAGCAGCTGGAATTTCCACCAGATTGCGACACAACAGTTCTTCCTGCGGCAATTCCCGGTAGCGATCGCTGCCATACTCGTGTTGGAAATCGGCCAGCTCTGGAACACCGTCGCCTCGGTTCCTTCGCTTGTAAGCAGGATGCCCGTGGTCGCGCGCTGGGCACTTTACGCGAGCTTTGTCATGACGGTCGTGATGTTTGGTGTTTACAAACAAATGCAGTTCATCTACTTCCAGTTTTAAGGCCGCAACCATTGCAGAATAAAGACAGCTTCGACCTCGGTTTCTCGCAGAACACCATCACCGCGAGCGCTGAACCCCCGCGCCCGGAATCCGCCGAGCGAAGACCCGCTGCGGTCGAGACGGCCGAGCCCAAGCCCACGGTAATGCTGGAGCCCTGGAAGGCCGTACGGCGGATCGCGTGCTTTTTCGGCCTGGTTGTCTTACTGATCTTTGTCATGAATGCCATGATCACCTCCGGGCTGAGGCGCCTGAAGACCTCCGCCTTTGGTGCTTCGAACCAGATCATGGACGGCAAGGTGAATGCTCAGATCGTAATCAGCGGTTCATCAAGAGCGTTGGCCCACTATGATCCGCGCACGATCGAGGCGATTACCGGACGCACGGCCTTCAATCTGGGCAGAAACGGCGCGCAGACCGACATGCAGGTAGCCTTCTTGAAAGCCTATCTTGCGCACAACCAGAAACCTGAAATTGTGGTGCACAATCTGGATGCCTTTACCTTTGTAACCACCCGGGAAGTGTTCGATCCGGTCGAATATACCCCCTATCTCTATGACCGCGACCTCTACAGTGCCCTGGGAAAGATCAACCCGAAGATCTGGAAAAGCCGCTATCTGCCCCTGTACGGATATGTCGTCGAAGACATGAACTTCACCTGGGTGCTCGGTTTGAAGGGTTTTTTTGGTTGGTCCCCGCCGGAGGACTATTTCTTGGGTTTCAACCCGCGATCCAAGAAATGGACGGACGATTTCCAGAACATGAAAGCGAATAACCCCCATGGGGTGAGTTTCGGTATCGAGCCTGAGGGAATTCGAGTTGTGGAAGACTTGATTCGTGTCTGCAGGCAAAACGGGATTCAGCTGATACTGGTGTACTCTCCCGAGTACGCCGAAATGCAGTCGTTGACCAAGAATCGCGCGGAGGTTTTTGGTCTTTTTCATGAATTGGCAGATCACTCGAGTGTTCCGCTATGGGACTACAGCGACTGGAAATATGCGGGAAACCAGGAACTTTTTCAGAACTCTCAGCACCTGAACGCCGCAGGAGCCGGGATCTTCTCAGCCGACCTGGCGAACCGTCTGAAAGCGTATCTTGCGGCGCAATCAAAGGTCGGGGACATGCCGGTTTCCAGTTCGGCTACCGTTTCCCATGCGCAGGACTAGAGGCCACCACCACGGGCAGACCAAGAGCCCGCGACGCACCGCCTGGCTAGCGAGCGGCGCACTGGTTGCAAGGCACGTCCGCGCGAACGGGTCAGATTCGGGGCGCCGTGCGAAGTCTGGGACAAAACTTTCTCGCTACAACATGTCACGAGCTACCATCCTTGTAGGTTTTGCCGAAGCACTCTCTGCACCCGAAGTTGTGTGGAGCCTCGTGGATGCGGGGTTTCAAGTGGTGGCCTTTGCGCGCAAAGGGCGTGCGTCGGCCCTGCGATACAGCCGGCATGTGGTCTGTTATGAGATCCACGCGCCCGAGTCAAATCTTGAAGCCTCTCTGGCCGATCTCCACTCCCTGTTGAGCTCTTTGAGCTCACAGAGCCAAGGCACTCCGCTGGTACTTTTTCCACTCGATGATAAGGCGGTGTGGCTCTGCAGTAGGGCGCGGATCGACGATCGCTGGCTTTTCGCGGGGCCCCTGGGCGCCTGTTCGGAGCTGGCTCTCAACAAAAATACGCAGGTGGAAGCGGCGCGTGTTGCAGGGTTTAACGTCCCGAAATCACGGTTGGTCCGGACCGCGCAGGACCTATTGGAATTTGGTGCAGAGGAAACGTTTCCGATCATCTTGAAGGCCGCCGATGCTGTCCCCACATATCAGGGCCGCGTGTACTCCTGCCGGAAATGGATATGTGCAAGCCGGGCCGAGCTCGAGCGCGCCATTGATGAATGGAAACAGCGTGTTCCGCTCCTGGCTCAGACGTTCGTAGCCGGAGTAGGGGAAGGGGTCTTCGGCCTTGCCGCGCAGGACGGCATCAGAGCTTGGAGCGGTCATCGCAGAGTGAGGATGATGAATCCTCAGGGCTCGGGATCAAGTGCGTGCGCCTCCCAGCCTGTACCGGAGGAGCTTAGGTCGAAAGTCGAGGCGTTCCTTACCACGGCCAGGTGGCGGGGCCTGTTTATGATCGAGCTACTCCGCGACGATTCCGGGAAACTCTGGTTTGTTGAACTCAATGGCAGGACATGGGGGAGCATGGCGCTGTGCCGTCGCCAAGGGCTTGAATATCCCGCATGGCAGGTGGAGTTGACGCTGGATGAGAAGTCGCCGGCGGGTTTGGCCATAAACCCCCCGACGAGCATTGTTTGCCGGCATGCGGGCCGCGAATTCATGCACCTGCTATTCGTACTGAAAGGTGCAAAGTCAACCGCGCTTCGACAGTGGCCGCCGTTCTGGAGGACTGTCGGAGATTTGGCTCGTATTCATCGCGGGGACGGCCTGTACAACTGGCGGCGTGATGATCCGAAAGTGTTTCTCGCCGACTTCTACTACACCGTTCACGACAACGTCTTCAAATCCAGAAACTGAGAGCCCATGGAAGTCGCCGCTGCATGTCATCTGCACTCGGAGTGGTCCTACGACGCGCGCTGGTCACTGGATGCGTTGAGCGCCAGGTTTGTTCGTAGGGGCTACCGGATTATGTTGATGACAGAACACGACCGTGGATTTACAGCGGCACGCCTGGAGCAATACAGGGAAGCGTGCGCCCGGGCCAGCTCGGCGAAGATGCTTTTGGTGCCGGGCATCGAATACAGCGATTCGCTCAATCGCGTCCACGTTCTTGTATGGGGGCCCGTCCCGTTTCTGGGCGAGGGTCTACCTACAGGAGAGATGCTGCAGGCAGTCCGAGGCGCAAACGGCATGGCAGTGCTCGCGCATCCCTCGCGGCGGGACGCATGGAAGACGTTTGAACCATCCTGGGCAGAGCATCTTTTGGGAATCGAAGTCTGGAATCGGAAGTATGACGGCTGGGCGCCCAGCAAAACCGCCCCCGACCTTTTGAGCACAACCAGCGCGATCCCGTTCGTGGGGCTGGATTTTCACACCGAACGCCAGTCGTTTCCGCTGGCGATGTCGCTTGAAATCGACGGAAACATATCCGAGGAAACAGTGCTGAATTGCCTGCGATTGCGTCGGTGCTCCGCCCGAGCCTTCCGCCGTCCGCTGAACCAGGGACCGCTCCGTACAGCCATGCCCGTGTTGCGTACTGCCGACCGCATCCGGCGAATGGGCGCGTCGGTCGCCAAATACGCCAAAGGCGGTACGCGCTGACGCGCGTCCTCCGAAGGAGAATGAATTGTTGGGGGTTGTATTGATGCCGGGTGAATTGTGACGGCCGCGCGTATCCCTCACATCAGCGTTTGCATCTGCAGTTTCAAGAGGCCCGAACTGTTAAGGCTTCTACTGGATCGCCTGGACCTTCAAGAAACAGAAGGGCTATTCGATTATTCGATCATCGTGGCCGACAATGACCCGGAACAGTCGGCGCGAGGGGTCGTTGCGGCTTTTTCCTCGACCAGCCGTGTGCGTGTGAAATGGAGCTTTGAGCCGAAACCCAATATCGCGCTTGCCCGGAACAAGGCGATCGAGAACGCCGAGGGCGATTTCATCGCTTTCCTTGATGACGACGAATACCCTGAAAATCACTGGCTCTGCCGTCTGTTCAAGGCGTGTGCAGAGTATGGGGCTGATGGAGTTCTCGGGCCCGTGTTGCCTTATTTCGAGAAGGAGCCGCCCCACTGGATAAAGAAGGGTCGGTTCTTCGACCGGCCAGTGCACCCGACAGGATACAGACTCAACTGGGATCAAGCGCGCACGGGCAATGTTCTTTTCAAGCGAGACATCCTGAATCCTGGCGAGCCCCCTTTCAACTCCCAGTTTGATACTGCGGGAGAGGATGTGGACTTCTTCCGCAGGATGATGTCGAAGGGTTGCGTGTTTGTTTGGTGCAACGAAGCGGTCGCCCATGAGGTTGTTCCCGCCTCTCGCTGCAACCGAAAGTATCTGTTGAGACGAGCACTGCTTCGCGGGAGCAATTTCCGGAAACATCCTACGGATCGCTTCAAGAACGCAACGAAGTCTGTGATTGCTATTCCCTGTTACGCGCTCGCGCTGCCGGTTCTCGCGCTATTTGGCCAACACGTGTTTTTGAAGTATTTGATCAAGCTTCTTGACCACGCGAGCCGGCTTCTTTCCTATGTGGGATTGAGCTCGGTGACCGGACGACAGACCTGAGACGGGCGGGTTCCGGGAGCCGCAGAAAACCTGAACTGCGGCCTGGTTTCGTGTCAGCGCACAGGGACCGAAGTGTTGTGTAGCCGGAAGCAGTTACTGTGGTAGCGTGAAATTCTGGAGAGGTCGCCGATGGCTAAGGCAGCGGCCGGCTTGCTGGTCGCGGTGGCTAACGCTACCCGGGGGTTCGAATCCCTTCCCTCTCCGCCAGTTTCGTTTAGTCCCGCGGTTTAGTCCTACCGGTCGAATTCCAGAAGCTCGGCGGACTCACGCATTGGACCGGTCTCGGCAGAGTTGGGAGAGGAAATTCTTCATGCGTCGTTTGATCCATGTTTGCGGAATGGAGATGAGGGTCACCGGACGCCTGCTTCGGGTGGTGAGGCCCGAGGCAGATGGGTACCAGTTTGTTGACGATCCAGAAACAATGCTCGAAGAACTGCGCCAGTCCCGGATGCGCATGGATCTATTTACCTTCATGCAGCGCCTGCCCGACACCACGCCGAAGTATCCCTACCACATGGAATGGGACAATTTCGCCGCTTTGCCTGTTTCGACGTTCGACCACTGGTGGAACGATCAGATCGGATTCAAGGCCCGGAACAAGGCAAAGCAAGCTCAGAAAAAAGGGGTGGTAGTCCGGGAGGTCCCCTTCGACGACGTGCTTGTGAAGGGCATCTGGGAAGTTTACAACGAGGCGACCGTTCGTCAGGGGGCGCCCAATCAGCACTACGGAAAGGACATCGAGACAGTTCGTCGCGAGGAGGCGACCTTTCTGGATAGCAGCATCTTCCTCGGAGCATTTCTTGGGCAGGACCTGATCGGGTTCATAAAAATGGTTCACAACCAAACTCGAAGCCAGGCGGGCTTGATGAACATCGTCTCCATGGTCCGCCATAGGGACAAGGCTCCGTCGAATGCACTGGTGGCGCAGGCGGTGAAGTCCTGCGCCGAACGGAAAATACCCTATCTCGTATATTCGAAGTTTGCTTACGGAAAAAAACAGACCAGTAGCCTCAGTGACTTCAAGGAACGCAACGGGTTCCAGCGGATTGACGTGCCTCGTTACTACGTCCCCTTAACTCGAACCGGTAGCGTCGCCCTGAAGCTGAGCCTGCACAAAAAGTTCACAGAGCATGTCCCCGAGCCGGTACTTGCGAAGATCCGGGAATACCGAACGGCCTGGTACAACCGCAAATCGCAGTCCGTTACGGAAACCTCGTAGGAGAAAAGGGCATGCCAGGGATTGTCGGGCTCATCACGAAAATGCCGCGCGATTGGGCGGAGCCGCAACTGCGACGGATGGTTGAGGCAATCCGGCACGAGTCTTTCTACACGGCAGGGACATCGATTGATGAATCCCTGGGTGTCTACGTCGGATGGACGGCAAGAAAGAATTCGTTTTCTGACGGGATGCCGCTTTGCAATGAACGAGCCGACGTCTCGCTTGTCTTTTCCGGAGAGGAATTTTCCGACCCAGGAACTGCTTGCCGCCTCCGGAGCAAGGGTCATAGCGTCAAAGCGGAAGGTGCCTCCTATCTGGTTCATCTGTACGAGGACGACCCTTCTTTCCTGGCGGGTCTGAACGGGAGATTTCACGGAACGCTAACCGACCGGACTCGCGGAACAACGACGCTGTTCAACGACCGATATGGACTGCAGCGCATCTACTATCACGAATCGAAGGAAGCCTTCTATTTCGCAGCCGAAGCCAAAGCAATCCTAGCGGTACGGCCTGAACTTCGAAGAGTCGACCCACGGGGGATTGGGGAATTCATCGCGTGTGGCTGCGTGATGGAAAACCGCACACTGTTTGAAGCAATCCATGTGCTTCCGCCCGCTTCGGCCTGGATTTTTCGCGACGGTTCAATCAAGACCAAGGGATCGTTCTTCGAGCCGAAGCAGTGGGAGAACCAGTCGCCCCTTGAGCCCGAAGCCTACTATCAGGAGCTGAAAGAGGTCTTCTCGCGAACCTTGCCTCGCTATTTCGACGGTCAGGAGCCCATGGGGATGTCCCTGACTGGAGGCCTGGACACTCGCATGATCATGGCTTGGCACAAGTCTGCTGCCGGCTCCCTTCCGTGCTATTCATTCGGGGGCCCGTACCGCGAGTGTGAGGACGTTACGGTAGCGCGGCAAGTGGCTCGTATTTGCGGGCAGTCCCACCAGGTGATTCCTATAGGGCAGGACTTTCTTTCGCGATTCCCGCAGTACGCAGAACGCACCGTCTACCTCACTGACGGATGCGCTGACGTGAATCGGGCCTCGGATCTGTACGCCAATGAGCAAGCCCGCAAGATTGCACCGATGAGAATGACGGGAAACTATGGCAGCGAAGTCCTGCGGCGGACGCAGCCGTCGCGCCCGCACGCCCCTACACCGGCATTCAAGCCCGTCGAGCCGATGCAGGGGCTCTACCACCCGGCACTCCTCTCTCAAATTCACGCCGCCACGCAGACCTACGCCAATGCGCTCAGGACGAATGCGGCTTCCTTTGCTGTATTTCGACAGGCTCCTTGGCATCACTACGGTCTTCTGGCCCTGGAGCAAACTCAACTCGGCGTGCGGACTCCTTACCTTGACAACGAGCTGGTTCGGTCCGTCTTCCGCGCCCCGCAGTCGGCTTTGGTGAACAATGATGCTTGCCTGCGCCTGATCTCCGACGGCAATGTCGACCTGCGGCGTATCCGGAGCGATCGTGGTCTGGCGGGCGATCAGGGCAAAGTGTTCGCGGCCATCACCCGGGGTTTTCTTGAGTTCACTTTTAAAGCCGAGTACGCCTACGATTACGGCATGCCCCAGAAGGTGGCTCGGATCGATCACGCTTTTTCGGCGCTCCATTTCGAACGGCTTTTTCTCGGCAGGCACAAATTTGCCCACTATCGCGTGTGGTACCGCGATGCGCTTTCCGGATACGTGCGCGAAATGCTGCTCGATGAGCGGACGTTGTCCCGACCTTACCTGGACAGGACCAAGGTCGAAATGATCGTGAAGGGACACCTGAAAGGGGACAGAAACTACACTACCGAGATCCATAAAGTCCTGACCCTGGAACTTGTTCACCGGCTGTTTCTGGACGCGAGATGAACCAGCGCGTCCAGGCATCAAACGCAACGCGCGCCGAGGCGATTCATCCTCTGGCAGGTTCGGCCCCGACTCAGAGCTTTGGCCCACACATGAAAGTCGAAAGTCACAAAATCGTTGCGACCGGTGGCAAACTTCAGCGCATTTCCGCGCTCGATTTCACAAAGGGGGCGCTGGTTCTGATCATGGTGCTTTACCATTGGATCGACTATTTCATCGGGTCCGGTTTGGACCTTTTTAGATACCTGAGATTCTTGACCCCGTCGTTCATCTGCATCTCGGGATTTCTCATATCGGCTGTCTATCTCGCGAAATACGATACCGGTGACCCGAGAATTCCCAAACGATTGGCGGAGAGGGGTCTGAAGATTCTAGGACTGTTCATTCTCCTGAACGTATTCATAACTCTGGCGTTTCGGACGTCCTATAGTGGGAAGATCGTTTTTGGAGACTTCTCGGTCAGCGATCTGACCGCAGTTTTCGTCACGGGAAACAATCTGGTTGCGGGTGTCGGCAAGGCCGCAGCTTTCTACGTATTGGTTCCGATCAGCTATTTGCTCCTGCTCTCGGCTGGACTGGTGATTGTATACAAGTTCTATCGATTTGCTTTCGAAACTGCATTCTTCGTTTGTCTATTGTCGGTCCTAGTCCTGAGTTTGAAGGGACTCCAAAGCGCGAATTTGGAACTCGTCACGATCGGCTTCTTGGGTGTGATCATTGGATACATTCCTTTCGAAAAAATCAACCGTATCACCCGGCATCCCTATCTGCTCGTTGGCGCATACCTTGGCTACACAGTTCTCATCACCATCTGGAATGTCAAATATCTTCTGCAGATTGTGGGAGTCTGTCTCAGCCTTGCGCTGTTGTATCTAATGGGCGCAAGCGGGAATGATCCTGGACGAGTACGAAATCTGGTTATTCTGCTCGGAAAGTACTCGCTTCTCGGTTACATTGTGCAGATTCTGATTCTTCAAGTTCTTCGCCGCGTGTTTCGGCTCGTCGAGCTGGGGCCAGGCATGCTGGCCGTATCGTTTTTTGCGGCCGTAGCTCTCACCATCATCGCCGTGGTGGCGGTCGATCGTGCCAGAGCCCGATCAACCGCCGTAGATGGGCTGTATAGGACGGTTTTTTCTTAGCTGACACGGGCGTGCTGCGCTAGGTTCAGGATGTATTCGCGTTTCGGGTTTCAGATCGTCAACGGGAGGCAGTAGTGATTCCCCTGATTGCGGCCGGCATATGCATGTTATTGATCTGGGAGCTTTTCCGGCTCAATCGCGATCCGGAACCCCAGACCTCCTGGGCGCTCTGGATCCCCACGTTTTGGCTCTTTATCGCCTCGTCGCGAAACATCTCCGCGTGGTTGCAGTATTCCTATTCTCCAGGCGGTTCCTCGGACCAATATACCGAAGGAAGTCCTGTAGATCGTGCCGTGTTGACGCTGGTTCTCGCGCTCGGCGTAATCGTGCTTCTCAGCAGGGCTCGGCGAATCGGGCCGCTCCTGGCAGGCAATCTTCCAGTTCTATTTTATTTTTTTTACTGCGGTTTTAGCATTTTTTGGTCTGATTTTCCGGATGTTGCATTCAAGCGGTGGTTCAGAGCACTGGGCGATGTGGTCATGGTTCTCATCGTGATCTCTGATCCGAACTGGCTCGTGGCGCTCAGGCGACTTTTCTCGCGCGTAGGTTTTGTAGTGGTACCTCTTTCCATTCTGTTTATCCGGTACTTTCCTCAGCTGGGGCGGTCCTACACCATCGGTGGGACGGGCACCTGGACCGGTGTGGGGACAGACAAGAACGCTCTCGGCATGCTCTGCTTGGTTTTCGGGCTCGCAACGATATTTCGTTTCATGGAACTTCGCCGAGAGCCACCGAGCCCGCGCCGAAAAAGGATGCTGATCGCTTACGGCGCCGTGATCATCATGACATTGTATTTGCTCTATGAAGCCCATTCTGCCACGGCGCTTGCGTGTTTCTTCCTGGCGGGCATACCGATGGTGTTGACGTATTCCTTCGCGTGGGCCAGGCAACGAGGGGTTGTGCACCTTCTGATATTCGCGATGGTGGCAGTCAGCTTCACTGCGCTTTTCCTAAACGTCGGCTCGGGGATGGTAGAGGAGCTGGGCAGAGACTCGACACTGACCGGCCGCACCAACATCTGGAGATCCGCCTTTGGGCTGGTCCGGAACCCGATATTCGGAACTGGCTTTGAGAGTTTCTGGGTCGGGCCTCGGCTCAAGGCGATGGAAAGACTGATCGATCAAACCGTCAACCAAGCTCACGACGGATATATTGAGGTCTACCTGAACCTGGGATGGGTGGGGGTTACGTTGCTCGCATTCATTCTGCTGTCTGCATATCGCCGGGTCGTGCGGGATGTGCCGAGTATGTCGCAGGCAGCGAGCCTGCGTCTGGGGTACCTCATCGTCGCGCTCACCTATAATTTCACCGAGGCAGGATTTAAGATGATGCATCCGGTGTGGATCACGCTTCTCATCGCGGCGATGGTCATACCCGAAATAACGGTTTCACCCGAACCGCCGCCACAGTTGGGCGTCAATCTCCCATCGCTCGGGCGTAAACCGGAAACCCCTCGATACGCAGTTCCGGTCGGGCGCTACCTCGAGCGCCGTTGATCGCAGCAAAGACTTCCGGTGGAGCTCGCAGTCGCCCATCGGGGGAAGAAGGAGCGCTGGTTGCGGCCTTCCCACGGCGCAGGGTCCCCGGCTATAGATTTTGTGGTCAAGCGATCGCCCCATTGGCCACGGGGCTGGACAGTCCTCGGCGTCTAATGAACTACGACGCTGAGATTCGTAGGTGGCTGTGGAGCGGGTGGAGGAGGCGTGCTAGCCAACGAACCGCCATAGCAACTCGCCGCGTTGAACGAAAGTTCGCTACCGGTACCATCTGGCACGCCGCCCATGACGTTCAGGTAGCAGCTCAGTGCCGGAATAGCGTTCACGTGGCCCCCCCAGGCGGATGTCGTAAGGGAGGTTCCCGAGCACTCCGAATTCGAAAGCGCTGGCATTCCCGCATACTCGCCCGGCGAGTTCAAGGTTCCGGAGCAGACTCCGACATTTCCACCGGAAACATCCGGTCCAATGGCAGGCCAGGGGTTTGATCCCCACCATGCCGGTTGCGAGGACAAGTAAAATGACGGAGGCAAAGCCGGCATGCCCACACCGGTGTCACCCTTGGTTGGAATCGAGTTCGGATAGATGTTCGCGTTGGTGGGGACTTCGGAACGGCTGGCACAAACGGAGCCCCAACCCGCGTCAGAAGGGCTCCCGCACCATCGCGCGGCGCCGGTGACTACGTCGTAGTTGCCCCACAATAGAGTCGTCGAGAACACAAGGGGGTCGTTCGGGTTCGGCGGGGAAGTCGCCCCATTGCCGACACCAATCTGATAGACCGATGTGTTGCTGCCGAGGGAGTTGTAAGCGTTGTGAAAGCCCGCTGTACCGGAGACGCCCCCGACGAGATTGCCGTATCGGCCCCATGCGCGGGTGAACATCGCGTTGGTAGCCACATTGTTGATATTCGATCCACACTGCCCGTTGGCGCAGGAGTCCCAGCCCAGTGTCAGATTCCTGAACCACGTGATCATGTTGGCGGTGCCATGGTCTGTATCGTTCACCAACTGGTTGGTTACGTTCCCCTCATACAGATCGAAGCCGTTGACGGCATGCTCGAATGCTGAACCGCGCATGAAGTCGTTCTGGAAATTGTCGTTGATGATGTAGTTGTAGGCGATCACGTTACCGGAACTGGGACCGTCAAACACGATCGGAGCAAATACCTGCGTGATGATGTTGTTCTGGATCGCGTTCTGGCCCGCGCCGATGAAACGTATCGCGTAGGAGTCCGAGCCAGTCGAATGGTAGAAGTAGTTACTCTGGATGGTCCCGTGCTCCATGTCCGAACCAAAGAAAGCGTACTCCGAGAAGTTCGAAAAGCGGCAGCCGGTTACCCAATAATTGAAGGCGTTCCAGCCGTCGATCAGATAGTTCGCACCGATATTGCTGGCATCCATCGAGAGGTTTTCGATACCGATCGTGCTGACAGGCTGGATATACCACGCGCGCGGTTGCTGCGCGGGGGTCCAGTTCGGATAGATTAGGGCGTCACCCAGCGTGACGACATTCCCTGAGACACTGGTCGCGTAGGACATCTCAAACTGACCGCGTTCGACGTCGTTGTTCCCTGGTCCGTCGTTCGAGCATCCAGAGATGCCGTTGTATTGGTCTTCGCACACGAACAGGTTGCCATTGTCGATAGCGACTCCGACAGGATTGGCCGACGGGCTTGCCGCAACATAGCCGGTATTGCTCTGTTCCAGAACGACCATCGTCGGATTGCTTGAATTGATGCCAGCCGCGCTGGAGAGTGTGACTCTATTAGTACCTTGCGCGTACCCACCGGACCAGCTGACCGCAGTCGTTACGCCTCCGCGAAGATATTGTGAGTCAGAGGAGAAGAAGCAAATCACTGCTCCGCCATCTGCACAGGAAGGTGCGGCGGAGGGAACCAGAAACGTGGAGTTGGCACCGGACCCCCGTAAGACAACGTTGCCATTGGCCGGAAATAGGATTTGGCTCCCGCCCAAGCTATACGTGCCCGGCTTAAGCAGTACGTATGTTCTGGCAGGCGCCGACGCGAGAGCAGCGCTGATCTGTGCACCGGTGGCGGAGGAGCCTGCTGAAGTCACCTGATTGCAGGCGGAAGTAACACATTGAGCCCAGTTGGAGTCCGGAATGCCCCCCACGACACCCGCTCCGGACCAGGTGGTCGCGCGACTGGAACTGATAATCCCGGACCAGGGTGCCTGCGCAGCGGCCGGAAATGCAAACAGGATGACGGAGAACAACAGGACCCACTTCCTGGATTTCATACTTAGGTAAGCTCCTAAACCGGCTCAGAAAAAAGTTCCGAACAAAACGACGCAAGCTACGCTGCAGGGCCTAAAGCATTCCCCCATCATCTTGAATAACAGTAATCTCGACTGGGGAGGGGGGCTACTGTCCCGACGAACAGTTTTGGGCCAGTCGAACGGAACAGGGCTGGTCCCGTAAACCGCACCGACTGAAGGGTTCGGCGCCGGACTGGACCTAGCAAGGGCGAGCCCCAGTGACGGCCCGAATTCTACGTCGCCCGAATCGGCCAAGGTTGCCCCGCGGCCCTGGGCTGAGCGCGGGAGCAGACTCACTCGCGTTTAGGATACGACACATCGGTTTCTCGAGGGAATCGGTTGCGTGTACAATTGGTACGAGCCAGAATAGCAAAACATGCGCTACGGTCGCAGCAAAACTTAAGAACCTAGGATCAGGATATGCGCCGCCTTGTGAATCGGAGGGGCGCAGGTATCAACCACGACAATGACAAAAACCGCCAATTACGATGATCCGTCAGTTTTGAACGAGGAGTTTCTCGAGGAGTACAACACCGAGGATAGTCTTCGTCGATACAGCAAGGAAACCGCAGGGAACGGGATCAGCTACCTGCTGGACCACGATTACCTGGATATCTATCTCGATGTCATCGAGAACCATATTCCGAAATCGAGGCGCCAAAAAGGACTTCGTCTGTTGGAGTTCGGCTGCGGGGCGGGCATGAACCTGTTGCACCTCGTCTCGGTACTGGAGCAGCGGGGAATATCGGTTGAAACCGCCATTGGAACGGACTTCTCGGAGAGGTTAATCACTGCGGCTCAAGAACAGGCCAAGAAATACTTGGCGCCAGCGTTGCAGCACAAGGTTCGGTTCTGTGCTGCGAGACACGAGAACCTAATTGAGGACGTAACCAAAGAGCTCGCGCTCAATAAGGAGGCTGTGCTCGGTTCTTTCGACCTGGTGTTGGGCGTCAATACGGTTCGTTACTGTCATCGGTTGATGAAGGAAGACGAAGTTGCAGCGGCGATCAAGAGCCTGCTGGCTGACCGCGGGGTCTGCGTCGTCATCGACATGAATGACAGGTTTCCCGCGTTTCGCAGCCGCGTTCGCGATCGGCTCGCCAAGGACGCGAAGGCCTACTACCTACCTTCTCTCAGTGAGTATGCCCGCCCGTTCCAAACCGTGGGCTTGCAGATTCTCAAACGAGAGAACTTCTGTTGGATCCCGCACTCTGCCGGGTCCGGACTTACCGAGTTCATGAAAGCGCTGACCCCGGTGCTGAACACGATTGCCCCCAGCCGCGCAATGCGCTCCCTGGTGATTGCTCAAAAGACCGGGAGCAGCAGTAACCTCTGATCTGG
>Ga0209624_10000424_pt1 | contig 37234 bp, 30 predicted proteins | sample JacPinW_OM2H0_O1_FD_188565 | JGI IMG/M metagenome (GOLD analysis project Ga0209624, IMG submission 188565) | Forest soil microbial communities from Algoma, Ontario, Canada - Jack Pine, Ontario site 1_JW_OM2H0_O1 (SPAdes) (version 2) | ecosystem: Environmental > Terrestrial > Soil > Boreal...
TCCGATCTGCTGATCTAGCCCCACACGTGGGTGTAACGGCGACGCCCGTCATCGATCCAACCACCGGCATCGCGTACTTCACATACAAGGCCTACCAGGAAAAAGAAAAGGAACCCGAGTGGTTCATGGACGCCGTCGTTGTGGCAACCGGCGCACAGGCTCCCGGCTTCCCAGTGCTGCTGAGCGGCACCGCCCAAAACGCGGCTGGGCAGAGCTTTCATCCGCAAACTGAGCTGCAGCGCCCCGGCCTACTGCTGCTGGAAGGCGTCGTCTATGCCGCCTTCGGCTCCGACTGCGATCACCCGGTTTGGCAGGGATGGGTGTTTGGGGTCTCCACCACAGGCGAAGTCAAGGCGCGCTGGGCGGCCGATGAGACCGGTGAAGGCGCCGGCATCTGGCAGTCCGGCGCCGGCCTCACCTCAGACGGCCCCGGCACGATCCTGCTGAGCACCGGCAACGGCGGCGCACCATCGAACCCGCTGCCCGGCGACACGCCGCCGGAAGATCTCGGCGAGTCGATCGTGCGACTCGACGTGCAGAGCGACGGCTCGCTGAAGGCGGTGGACTTCTTCGCCCCCTACGATGCCGACTTCCTCGATACCTGGGACGCGGACTTTGCCTCCGGCGGGGTCACCGGCCTGCCGGAAGAATATTTCGGCACTCCCGCAATCCCGCGTCTCGCAGTGGCCGTCGGCAAGGACGGCTACGTCTACCTACTCAATCGCGAGGACCTCGGCGGGATCGCCCAGGGGCCGTCGGGCTCTGACGACGTCGTGCAGCGGATCGGCCCTTACGGCGGCGTTTGGTCGCGACCGGGCGTGTGGCCAGGTGAAGGCGGCTGGGTGTATATCCCAACCGCTTCCGGCGGTACGAGCCCAGCGGGCTCGTCGGGCAACCTGCGCGTATACCAATACGGGGTCTCAGGAACAGGCATGCCCACCCTCTCGCTACAGGCCACCTCCGCCGAAGCGTTCGGCTTCTCCTCGAGCGCTTCGCGCCTACGACCCGATCCCCGTGAACGGCGAACCGGTGATGCGCTGGAGCGAACCGATCGGTACCTCGGTGAAGTTCGCGTTGCCGGGGGTAGGCGGGGGCAAGCTCTACGTCGGCACCCGCGACGGACATGTGATCGCCTTTGGCTCACCCATTACCCCGATCCTGAGCGGGTCGACGACCGCATTCCCAACCACCACCATCGGCGAATCCAGCTACAAGACATTGACGCTCACCGCCACCGAGCCGCTGACTCTGTCGAGCCTCAGCTCCAGCTCATCCCAGTTCGTGCTTGGCACACCATCCTCCCCGCTGCCCGCGCAGCTCACCACCGGCCAGAGGATCGAAATCCCAATCACGTTCTCGCCAAATGGCGCCGGCCCAATCGGGGCAACGTTCACGGCGACCACGAGTACAGGGGCGAAAGCCACCTTTGGACTCTCTGGCATCGGCCAGACAGCAACTGCCAAGCTCGAAGCCACACCACCGCTCGTGACGTTCGCTGGCACGATCGTCGGCGAACGCGAGTCCGCCGGTGCAACGTTCCGCAACGTCGGCGGCGCACCGCTCACGATCGACGCCGTGCACCTGCCGTCCGCGCCGTTCAGCGCCAGCGGTGTGCCAACGCTTGGCGCAACAATCGAACCGGGGCACTCGGTAACGATCACCATCACCTTCGAACCAACAGCAGACGGGACCTTCAGCAGTGAAATCGGCCTTGAAACGACAGGCGGAACCGAAGCAGTTGGCCTTTCCGGCGCAGCCAGCCTGCCCGGGACGCTCCAGATCACCGACGAAACTAACGACTATGGCCAGGTCCCGATCGGGCACAGTGAGTCCAAGAGCTTCACGATCGAGAACACAGGCGGCACGACCGTGCCTCTGACGATTTCAAAGCCGCCGATCGGCGGGGATTTCACAGCGACAACGACGCTACCCGAGGGGACCACGATCCAGCCTGGGGAAAGTCTGACCGAGACGGTCAAGTTCACGCCCACGAGCACCGGGCCTGCAAGCGGCGTGTGGAGGATCAACGGCGAAAAAGACAGCGACGGGCTACAGGAAGTGCACTTCAATGGCGAAGGGGTCATGCCCGCGGCACTGACGCCATCCACAGAAGCGCTCGAATTCAGCTCGACCGCCGTCGGCACGCAGCTCACGCGCGAAGTGACGTTTACCAACACTGGTGGTACCACGCTCGAAGTCGAAGGGGTGCATATGCCTTCCATCCCCTTCGCCGTCAGCGGTCTCCCGGCCATGGGCAGCAAGCTTGCGCCAGGACAAGCAACAACGGTCGCGGTCACATTCGACTCCGCCAGCCCCGGCAACTTCATAGGTTTGCTGGCACTCACTACACCGGCCGGAGAGACCAAGGTCACGCTATCCGCGGCTGCCAACGAACCTTCACCTTCACCACCGCAAAGCCAAGTCGAACCGCCCAAAAGTAACCTCGTCACACCGATCGGCGGCATCAGCGCCTTCATAGAAACCAAGGCACCGTTGCTGGAACTGACAAAACTGCAGCTACGCGCGAGCGCTGCACGGGCCAACTCACACGCACATAGATTCCTCGTCAGCTACACGCTCTCGACTGCCGCCAAAGTCAAGCTCGTCCTTTACCACAAGGTCCTCAGCCACCAGTGCCCATCTCCAGCGCGGACTTGCCTGCGCTGGAATGCCACCAAAGTCAAACTCGATCTCAGCGGACGATCAGGCACCAACCATGTGACGTTGAGCCTCACCGGCCTTCCCGCGGGAAGCTATCGGCTAGACGCCACCCCCATCTCAGCCACCGGCCAAGCGGCAGTCACGCACTACTTGCACTTCACCACCACCACTACCTAGTGTCACGGCACTAGGTAGCAGCCAGTCCAGCCACAGCGTCGGGCACACCCTCACGCGCGCGCCGCAAGCGCCCGCGCGATCACGTCCGCCATCTCCGCATGAAAACGCTCCCGCCCGAAGCGCGTGGCGTTCTCGCGCACAAGCGTGCCATCGAGATCCAGCGCCTCAAAGCGCTCAATCGCAGCCGTGAGACCAGCGACGCTCTGCTCAGCGAACAGCACGCCCGTGCGCCCGTCCAGCACCGACTCCGCGGCGCCCCCCACGCCATAGGCAATCACCGGCACCCCCGCAGCCTGGGCCTCCACGGGAACAATCCCAAAGTCCTCCTCACCGGGGAACAGCAGCGCCCGCGCGCTGCCCAGCAGACGGTCGCGCTCGGGCTCTGAGACCTTGCCCAGGAACTCCGCACTAGTACCAGCGCCCGCCCGCACGGCATCCAGGGCGCGGCCTGCACCCGCCACCTTCAGCGGCCTGCCCAAGCGCGCGCACGCCGCCACAGCCAGATCGACGCGCTTGTACGGGACCACACGCCCGAAGATCAAATAGCCATCGCTGCTCAACTGCCGCTCGACGCCCAGGAAGTGATCCACGTCGACCGGCGGGTGCACGACCTCCGCCGAGCGCCCGTAGTAGCGCTCGATGCGATCAGCAACATGGCGGGAGTTGGCCACAAACACGTCCGGTCCGCCAGCACCAGCCAGGTCAGCGCGGCGCAGCCGCGCGAGCAGCGGCGGCAGCGCCAAGCGCATCGCGCGACCAACTTCCTCGCCCTCGAGAAAGCCCTCCTCCCAGGCGTAGCGCATCGGCGTGTGGCAGTAGCACACGTGCAGCGCGTGCGGTGGCGTGCGTACGTTCTTAGCGCACGCATGGCTGCTCGAGAGCACCAAATCGAAGCTCGACAAGTCGAACGAGCGAAACGCACGGTTCATCAGCGGCAACAGCTTCGGGTAATGCCGCGCCGCGCCCGGGATGCGGCTCAGGAACGAGGCGTGGACGGGGCGATCGGTGATCTGCGCTGGCCACGGCGCAGGGTCATACACGGAGGTGAACAGCTCCGCCTGGGGGAACATCTCCAGCAGCTCCAACACCACCTGCTCAGAGCCACCCGGGATCGTTAGCCAGTCATGGACGACCGCCACCCGCTTGAAGCGCTCGCGCAGCTGATCGAGCGTGTGATGCTCACCAACGCCACTCGGCTCGCTCACACCGGCAATTGGACCACTCCTCGGCACCGAAACGAGACTACAACGCCAGCGCCTGGGATCATGCCGCCGATGCCCGATCCGCCCAGCCCCCGCGATCCGTCCACCCCGCTCGATCCCTCCACCCTGCGCGGCCGCGACATCGTGTGCGTCGGCTTCGCCGACTGGGACACGGAGCTGTGGACCAACCAGCACCATCTGATGTCGCGTCTGGCGCAGGAGAACCGCGTGCTGTTTGTGGAGTCGCTCGGCCTGCGCCGCCCGCAGCTGGCTGGCCGTGACCTTGCACGCATCGCCAGGAGGCTCAGACGCGGCGTTGCGCCGCCGCGCGCAGTCGACGGCCTGCACGTGCTCTCGCCCCTGGTAATCCCACTGCACAGCAACCGCTTCGTGCGCAAGCTCAACGCTCGCCTGCTACCGGCGCTAGTACGCCGCGCCGCGCGGCGACTAGGGATGAGCGAGCCGATCCTGTGGGGATATGTTCCACAGGCGGAGGTGCTGATCGAGGCGCTTGACCCCTCGCTGGTTGTCTACCACTGCGTTGATGACATCTCCGCGCACGAGCTGATCGACACGGCGAGCTTCCGCGCCGCGGAGGATCGCTTCGCGGCACGCGCCGATCTCGTCCTGGCGAGCGCTCCCGCGCTGGCCAAGCGACTGCGCACTGTCTCGAGCAATGTGATCGACGCACCGAACGTGGCCGACACGGAGCTATTCGCGAGGGCGCTCGAGCCTGGCACACAGGACCCGGCGATGGCGGCATTGCCGTCGCCCAGGATCGTGTTTACGGGTGCGATCGTCGCCACCAAGCTCGACCTGCAGCTGCTCGTCGGACTGGCCCGCCTACGGCCAACGTGGTCGTTTGCGCTGGTTGGCCCGGTGGGGCCTGGCGACCCGCACACGAACGTCTCCGCGCTCGCAGCCGAGCCAAACGTCCACCTGTTGGGCCTGCGCTCTTACGATCAGCTGCCGAGCGTGCTGCGCGCAGCCGACGCCGGCCTGATCCCCTACGCACGCAACGAGCTCACCAACAGCATCTTTCCGATGAAGGTCTACGAGTATCTTGCCGCCGGGCTGCCGGTCATCGCCACGCCGCTACCGGCGCTCGCCAACGTCACGGAGGTGCTCACAGCGGCCGATGCTGACGGGATCGTGCGGCTGCTGGAGCAGGCGCTAGGTGAGGACAGCCCCCAACGCCGCGCCGAGCGCTCACGGATAGCCGCTGCGCACTCGTGGGATCGACGTCTAGAGGAGATCGCAGCGGCGATCGCCGCCCTGTGAAGCGATGAGAGACCTCTTTGTAACCACGCACACCCCGGTGTTGGGTACCGGCCAGGCCGTGCGCACTTACGGTGTCGCGCGAGCGCTGGCCACGCATCGCGAGCTCGATCTTCTGTACGTGCGCTTTGGCGAGACCCAGCCGGATGCGGCCTTCCGGGCGATTCCCGGCATTACGCTGCACGAGGTAGTGCCCTCGCGGGGGCTGCGACGCCTGCTCACATACGCGAGCGCACGTGCGAGTGGCGTGCCCAAGGGGTTTGCGCGCGGCATCTCACCCGAGCTGGCACGTGAGGCGCGTCGGCTAGCAGAGGTTCCCGACCGTGGGCGCGTGATTGCTGACGGTCCGATCACCGCTGCCGCGCTTACGCCTCTGGCGCGTAGACGTCCTGTCATTTACAACGCGCACAACCTCGAGTCCGGCTTCCGCGCCGATGTAAGTGGTGCCTCAAGCACACATGCAGAGGCTTTGCTGAGCTTCGAGCGCGGGCTGCTCGCGCGCGCAGCCGAGTCCTGGATGGTCAGCGAGCCCGATCTGCAGGGCGCCCGCGAGGTCTGCGCCGAGGCGACGCTGCGCTACGTGCCCAATGTGGTGGACGTGGAGGCGATCACACCCGTTTCCCCATACGCGGGCGAGCCTAGGGGGGTGTTCGTCGCGAGCTTCACGTATCTGCCCAACCGCAATGGCCTGCGGTTTCTGCTCGATGAGGTCATGCCGCTCGTATGGCGCCAGCTGCCACAGGCGCAGCTTGCACTCGTCGGCGGGGGATTGGTCGGCGGCGGATTGCGCCAGCCGCCCAGCGACGATCCGAGGGTCCAGGCGCTCGGTTTCGTCCCCGACCTAAGGGACGCCTACGCAAATGCCGCGTGCGCGGTGGTGCCGCTGCTAGAGGGAGGTGGCACGCCGCTGAAGCTGATCGAGGCGCTTGCGTACGGGCTACCGGTCATCGCCACGCCGCGAGCGGCTGCTGGGCTGCAGTTGCGCGACGGCGAGCATTGCCTGATCGCAGGCGACGCCCACGCGTTCGCCACAGCGCTCGTGCGGGTGCTGCGCGATGGCGCCCCTGAGATCGCCCGCGCGGGGCGCGAGCTCGCCCGCGAACGCTTCTCGATCGAGGCGCTCAGCACGCTCGTGGCGCCCTGAGCGCCCCGAATCGTCCAGCGGACATGTGTCCACGGCCACGGTGGCCGCTACAGCTTGCTCGGATTGCACCGAGAGATGACTTGCAAGGTTCAAGTAGTGGCGTGATCGCATCGAATCCCCGGGGGGAAAGACACGCACGCCACTGCCACATCCCGAAAAAGGCACTCCCGTCGCGAGGCGGGTTCGCAAAGCCAGGGGTCTCCAGCAGACAGCCCGGTCATCGAAGGAGAACGCATGCACAGGACTCGCCCCCGCACCACCCGAGCCCTCAGGACTCTGATGGCAGCCTCGCTCGCAGTATTCGTTGCCCTGCTTACGTTCGCCGCCGCCAGCGGCGCCGCCTCGCAGGCGAAGCACTCATCCTCTACCCGCAACCATCGCCTCTTTGCGATTGCCGCGAGCCGCTCGGTACCGCGGCCGCTGGCCGTTGCCGCAGCGGTCAGCCGCAACGCCGACCGCAACCTCGTCACCAAGGCCAAGCGCTTGAAGAAGTGCCTCGCCGCGCACCCCACCCAGCCGAGCGCCTGTAGCGCCGCGCGCAGCGCCCTGCAGAACGCCGGTAGCCAACTCAAGCGCGCGCAGAGCAAACTCGCGAGCATCGCCGGCGGCAGCGCGAGCCCCGCCTACCGTGCCGGCTACAGCCGGTCCGGGTGGTACTCCCTGCTGCAGGCTCCCAAGCTGGCTGTATCCGGCGAGAAGCTCAGCTGGACGCAGGTGGCTGGCGTCGTCAACTACGTGTTCGTACGTAAGGTGCCAGGACAGCCCGACCAGTACTCGACCGTGAGCGGCACATCCGTCACACCGCCACCGGTACCAGGTGTCACCGTCACATACAGCGTGCGCACAGCGGTTAATGGCAGCTCGTGGGCTTCTGAAGAGTCGATCTCCTACCCAGAACCCGCGGGAACGACCCCAGGCGAACACGAAACCGAAACTGAAGCTCCTCATGGTGAACCGACCCCGACTGAAACGGTCGACACGCAGGCCGCGCCGAAGCTCGTCGCGTCTGGCCTGAAGCTGTCTTGGAACCCTGTCGGCGACGTGAGCGCGTACGTGCTCGCGATCAAAGTGCCGGGCAAAGCAGAACAGTTCACAGAGGTCAGCGGTACGTCGTTTACTCCGCCGGTCGTTGCCGGTATGACCGTCGGCTACAGCGTGCGCACGGCCGTGGATGGCAGCGCGTGGTCGCCAGAAGTGGCGATCTCCTACCCCAGCATGAGCACGCCCCCGCCACCGCCGCCCCCGCCGAGCGAAGAACCAAAAGCCGAAGAAACGCCGTCCGGTTCGATCCTGACCTCATCGATGTGGGTGGGCGTGGACGTCGGCGGCTGGCCCTCGACCTTCGCCGCCGACGTGGCCGGAGCAGCTTCCTATGTACGCGTCAACTCGCAGTCGAGTGTCCCCGGCTACACCGCCGCGGGCCTGCACGTGATCGACCTGCTGCTTGATGAAAACTCAGCCGGCGTCAGTGGACTAAATGCCACTGAATATGCCGCCAAAGCGGTCGCCGCGGTGAAAGCCAACCCGAAGATGGCAGCGCTCGAGGTTCTCAACGAGCCCGGCAACGAGTGGGGAGCGATGGGGCCAAACGCGGGCAGCGCAACCAATGCAGCCGCATATGACCACCTGCTCAAGGTCCTACACGAAGCGCTAGTGGCAAACTTCGGCAACAGCTACCCGCCGGTGCTTGCCTCCTATGACGGCGGCGAGGGACCGACCACGTGGGGCCAGGAGATGTGGGCCGCGGAACCGAACGTGGGCAACTACATCAACGGGATCACGATGCACTCCTACGGTGGCACGAGCAATCGCGCCCACTCGGCGCTTGGCGATCGCGGACAGATCGAAGCCGCGCACGCGCAGCACCCGAACATCCCCATCTACGTCACAGAGGTGGGCTGGCCTACAGCTGTCGGCCAGCCTTCGACAGGAGATTCGTTCCAGTGGACCGAAGCTGAACAAGCCCAGAACGTCACGAACTTCGTCAACTGGGCCAAAGGCACGGGCTACATCCAGGACGTCACGATCTTCAACTATCGCGACTACGGAACGAACGACTTCTACGGCATCGAGACGGCTTCGGGGGCGCACAAGCTCTCATATACGGCGCTGGCAGCCTTTCGACCCTGACAGCGCGTAGTCAGCTAGTAGATGGCCAGGGGCTGAATTCCGGGGCGGTTGGGGCAGATTCCCGACCGCGCCGGTCAAGGTGGGTGTCAGCACGATGCACCATCATGTGGCTGTGACTGACAGCAAGCGCGGGGCACACCAGTGACCCCACAGGCCAGAGGTGCAGTTCGCGGCGGCCAGCGGTTGGGTGTACTGGGACGCTGGCCGCTGGGCGTAGCCGGAGCGATCGTGCTGGGCCTGCTGGGCGGCCTTCTGGTCCATCGCGAACCGAGCACAGCGATCCTCGTGTGTGTCGTCGTCGTGGCGATCCTCGGCCTGGCGATGCTCGGCGACAAAGCGTTTCCGTGGGCGATCGTGACCGTCGCGGTGCTGCCCTGGTACCCATTCCTCACCGAAGCCGCAGAAGCACCGATCGTCAAGCAGAAGGTCCTCTGCTCGGCGGTCGCAGCGGCGCCGCTTGCGCCTTGGCTATGGTCGCTGGCGATGGGCGGGCGCAGAACGCGCCCCAGTCGCGGCGCGCTGTTGATGGGTTTCCTGTTCCTGGGTCTCGCAATCCTGATCTACGAGAACCTCCATGGACTGAACGCTGTGATCCAGTCGGGCATCGTCGGCTATGTGTTCATCGGCGTGACGTTCCTTTGCGCCCGACGCTTCGGCGACGGCGAGGGCTGGCCCGCCGCGTCGTTCGCGGGGCTCTCGATCCTCATCCTGATGGCTGCCGACGCGTATGTAAAAAACCCGTCAGGTCGGATCGGCTACTTCGTCGGCTACCCGATCACCTATGGGGCGCTCGTCTCGGCGCTGCTGCCAGGAGCGCTGCTATTCGCCTCCCGGCGCTCGCTGCTGTTGGCCGCTGGCCTTGCCGGCGCCAGCGCGGTGATGCTGATCTTCTGTCAGTCGCGCAGCTCATGGATAGCGGTAGTCGTGATGTTGATCATCGTGGCCGCGATCCAAGCGCGGGCGGGCAATTACCAGGCGCTGCGGGCGATCGGCGCCGGCATCGTGATCTTGACGGTGCTGATCCTCAGCACCAGCTCCCTGCACCGCCTGGTCGCAGAAAAGCTGGCCGCCAAGCAGGCATCCAGCCAATCTGTGACCCACCGCGAGTTCAGCTACAGCTATGGCATCCACGAGCTCGGCCTACGCCCGATCTTCGGAGCTGAGGAACCGGGCTTCTCCGGGAAAGAATCGGCCACGAAAACCAACATCGGGGCGGTCGACAACGGCTATTTGTCGATCGCCGCCGACATGGGCCTCGTGGGCCTGCTCGCAGCCGTCATTCCGATCGGGGTCGCGCTGCGTGCGCTCAGCCGCTGTGTGCGCTTCCGCGTCACCCCTACGTACGACCTAAGCCTCGCGCTCGGCATCGTCGGGATGGCGGTCGTCGCGGCCTTCTACGACAGCTTCTACTGGGCGCAGCTCGATCTGCTGCTGGGAGCGATGGGCGGCGTGCTCTCAACCCGCGTAGCACGCATCGGCTCAGATGTAGACGAGGCTGAGCTCGCTGCCGAGAGCGACGGCGATCAGACAGGCGAAGAGACGCCGCGTTGGCCCGAGCCTGGGCGGCCGTTGGGCTGGCTGGGCTCGTCCTCGTAGTAGTAGTACCCCGCCTCGGTCGCGGATTTGACTTCGGTGAGCACCAGGCCGAACACACGCCGCCCGCTGACGGCCAGCACGCGGCTGGCGGCACGAACGCGATCGCGTCGGCTGTAGGAACCGCGGGCAACCATGATCACGCCGTCGACCTCCGTCAGGCGCAGGAGCACACGCGTGTCGGCAACTGGCAAAAGCGGCGGCGAGTCGACGATCACGACGTCCGCGGATGCGCGCATGAAAGACAACAGCTCGCCCATCCGGCCAACGCTGAGCAGATCGGCGGCGTTGGGCGGGATCGTGCCGCTGGGTAGCACCGCGAGGTTCGGCTCGTCCTCGATGCTCACGAGGAACTCGTCGAGCTCGCCATTGGACACGAGCGTGTCGGATAGGCCCGGGAGATGGCGGGGGATCCCCAGCTGTGTGGCCGCGGCGGGACGACGCATGTCGGCCTCTACCAGGATCACCCGCCGACCGCTCGCAGTGAGCGCCAGCGCGAGGTTTACTGCCACGGTGCTCTTGCCCTCGCTCTCCTCCGCGCTCGTGATCACGAAGCAGCGTGCCCGCCCCGTGGGGTCCAGGAAGCGCAGACCCTCACGCAGCATCCGGTAGGACTCGCCAATCGGGCCAGCCAACTGCTGAGCGAGGCCGACGTGCGCTGGAGTGTGAGGCACGCTCGCGATCACCGGGTAGTCGGGCAGCGCCCGTTCGAAGTCATCGACGGTCTTCAGGCGGCGGTCGAGGAAGTCCACCAACAGCGCCAGCCCAGCACCAAGGAACAGCCCGACCACGAACCCAAGGATGCCGTCGCGTTTCGGCTTGGGCGAAACCGGAGAAGGATCTGGTTCTGCGTGCGCGATCACCTCGGCGTTGCCGGTCTGCAGCGAGCGCAGCACGCCGAGCTGGCGCAAGCTTTCGTTGAGCTTGACCGACAGTGAGGAGGAGGCGGTCTTGATCGACTCGTTCACCAGTTCTTCGGCCTCCGTGACCGTGTTGCGGTCGGTTTGGCGGCGATACGTTATGTAGCCTTCCGCAAACGCGTTCGCGACCGCCGCCGCTTCGCGCGGGTCCGCGCGGGTGGCCGTGATCGTGGCGATGTTCGCGTCAGCGTTGGGGCTGACAGAGATCGACTGGATCAGCGAGCTAACAGGTTCTTTGATCTTCAGCAAGCTCTCGGCCTCAGTGCCCACGGCCGGGGAGGTCACCACGTCGATGCTCGTCTGGGTGGTTCGCTGCGGTTCTTCGGCGCCTCCCGAAGTGAACAGGTTGCTGCCGAACAACGCCTGCGCAAAGCCGGTTTCACGGAACAGAAGCTCAGATGAAGCCGAGTACTGCTTGGGCGAGCGCAGCGACAGGGCGACAGCGACCGCAACGCTGATGATCACGACGGTGACCACGATCAGGCGGCGCCGCCATAGCACCGACAGCAGCTCAAACGGCGAGACCGTGGGAGCGGACGGAGCTTTGGTGAGCAGGGCGGGATCGGCCACGGCTACGCGGCTGCTGCGGTCGTATGGGGCACCATGTCAATGATACGTCGCTCCAGGCGGCAAGCTACAGCTGTTCTCATACCTGCGTTGATATCGACTGCGACGCCACAAGCCTTGAAGGCCGGCCACAATCATTAGTACTCGAGCGCTAGTCTGCCGTCAGCGAGCGCTAGTCTGGCCGTTAGGCTAACCCCTGCATCACAGGCCCACTCCCGATGACACCACTCCTGCCGTTGCGCCTCGGCCTTGCCGCGCCGACCAATCCGAGCGATGTGGAGGCGGACTCCGGTGTCAGCAACTCGGCCTTCGTCGGGCTGGCAGAAGTCGTGGCGGAGGTCATTGCCATCAGTGGCGAGCTGCCGCCGCGGGTAGCCAGGCTGGCCCATCTCGGCAGCGTCACCGCGCGGATGCGACCCGGCGATCTGCGCGATCCCCGACGAGCGGCCAAGCACGCGCACAGCGCCGCCCAGCTGGGACGCCCGACGATCGCGGCGCGTAACCGTCTGATGCGCCAGCGCCTGACGGACACGGGGCGCCTCGACGGGATCGTGCAGCGCAGCTGCAACATGGTCCTGCCGGAAGGTCAGCGAGTGGTGACGTACGAGGACTCGACCGTGTTGCAAGCCCGCGAAAGCTATCCCTGGCCGCACCTGCAGGCGCTGACCAAGTCGGACTTCCAGCGCTACGTGGAGCGCCAGCGTCGTACCTACGAGACCGCCACCGCCTGCTGCTGCACGACCCATTGGGTTGCGGACAGCATCACCGGCAGCTATGGCATCCCGGCCGAGCGCGTGTTCGTCGTCGGCAACGGCCAGAACCACCCCGCCGTGGAGGTGCCGCCGCGCGATTGGAGCACACCCCGCTACCTGTTCGTGGGCGTCGACTGGGAGCGAAAGAACGGGCCCGCAGTCCTCCGCGCCTTCAGTCGCATCCGCGCGCGCCACCCGGACGCCCGGCTCGACGTGGTCGGCGGACACCCGCGCCTGGACGTGGCCGGGGTCGTCGGACACGGGCCACGCTCGCGCGTCGATGCTGATGATTGCGAACTCATCGCCTCCCTCTATCGCTCAGCCACGACATTCGTGATGCCGTCACTACACGAGCCCGCAGGGATCGTGTACGTCGAGGCCGCGAGCGCCGGCGTACCGTCGATCGGCACAACCAACGGCGGCAGCGCGACTTTGATCGGCCCCGGCGGACTGACGGTGGACCCGCTCGATGACGAGCAGCTCTACACCGCGATGCTGCGTCTTGCAGAGCCCCACACCGCGCAGCAGCTGGGAGCGCTCGCGTACCAGCACTCGCAACTTTTTACCTGGCGCAAGGTGGCCGAGCGGCTGGTCAGGGCGCTCGCGATACCCGGTGTGGACTGCTCGGGGCTGGCAGACTTCCTGTAGTCAGCGCCGCCCGGGCGTCCTCGACGAACTGCTCCTGCTCGTCGAGATAGGAGTCGAGCCTGAACTCCTGCGCCCGCTCATGGGCGCGCCTTACCCGCGCGGCAGTGTCGGCCGGCTGCGTGAGTGTGCGCGCGAGCGCAGCGGCTGCCATGCGCGCATCCCCGCGCGCGAACAGCAGCGCATGCTCCTCGTCGTGCATGCCCTCGCCGATGCCGCCCACGTTGGAGGCAACGAGCGGCACGTGCGCGAGCGCCCCCTCGATCGTGACCAGCGGAAACGGCTCTTCCCAGACCGACGGCACGATCAATGCGTGCGCACGCGCGAGCGCCGCCGCCACCTGCTCTGGAGGACAGGAGCCGCGCCAGCTGATTGCCTCGGCCACCCCTAGCCGCTGCGCGAGCGCCCGCATCTCAGCCCCGTGGTCTGGATCCTCAGGCCCCATCACGATCAGCTTGGCCTCGATTGCGTGCTCGCTGCGGAGCAGTGCAAGCGCCTCAAGCGCCACAGAAATGCCCTTGTATGGGGTGACGCGCCCGATGAAGACGATCTCCGGCTCGGGTGCCGGCTGGCGCACAACCTCCGCATAAAGATCCCCGTGACGCGGCACCGAGTGCCCAATCCGCTCGAGCACCGGCTCTACGAAGGGCTGCATCTGCACCATCCGCCTGATCGCCTCAGAGTTCCACGAGATCGCCGCACGCACTGGTGCGGTCGGGTTAAGACGCAGTGCCGGCAGCCCGTTCACCGCCCGGCAGCCCACCGCCCACACGCTTCGCGCGGGGCCGCGCTTCGCGGGTAGCAGCTCGCGCATGAACTGATCTTTTACGAACAGGCCCCCGAACCAGTGCTCGCAGACGCGGAACGCGAGCGGAATGTCGCTGTCAGCAAGCACGCGCAGCGCCGCCTGGGGAATCGATGAGCCATTCCAGCAATACACGAGATCCGGGGCCCACGCGAGCGCACGGCGAGCTGACCCAACAGCCTCAAGCGACGCGCGTGGCGCGCGGCGCGCCCCCCGTGCGTCCGGCGTCAGGCCACTCAGCTCGCGCCTGACAGCAGGGGTTTCGTGCGCGCCTACGCTGCTGCGGTCGAAGTCACTCGTCAGCACGAGCACCTCGTGGCGCTCGCGCAGGCGCTCGACTACACCAGAGCACTCGACCTCGTATCCGCCGACAGCCACCGGGGGGTAAAGCGTTGAGATCACAAGGATGCGCATCGCATAGACGCTAGCCGGTGGAAGGCCATCTTGGCTCGTGGCTAATAGCACTAAATCCATGGGGCGGCGTAGAAGGGGCGCTGGCGGGCGCGTGATCTGCGTAGAGGGCGTTGCGGGCGCGTGCTTACATAAAGCCGGACATGATCCAAGCCGACATGAGAGCTATGAGCACAGCGGAGAACCAAGACCTCGAGGCAGCGATCGCGGCGGCCAGACAGCCGCTGAAAGCACCGCGCATGCCACCAGCCGATCTCCGTGTGCGGCTGGGGACCTCGACACGACTACGCCACGTCGTACCCAACGGGCTGGTCATTCGTAGAGCAATCGCCAAGGGACGAGCGGAGTGGGAGAACCCACTACAGCGCCAACAAGCACTGGCCAGCATGAACGCGATCCTCGGCGGGACCGACCGCGCCGGTGAGATCGAAGCGCGCGCACGTCGTCTCCTGATCGAGGATGAGGTGCAGCGGGCGCTGTACTGGCAGCCGTGGCCGACCGCGAAGGTAAGCGCTGCCTCAGCTGCCAACCTCAAGGCGGGCCTACCGGCGGACCGTCCGGTACTCATCAGCGTCTGCCACCTGGGCCCTTATTTCCTGCAAATGTCGGCAGTAACGTCGCTCGGCCACAGTCCATTTGCGGTCGCGGCACCGTGGTTCTTCAAGGCCCCAACCCCCGACTACTGGGGCCGGCGCCTGGCGCGCTGGTGGAGCGGGATCGCTAAGCGCAACGAGCGGCTGGTGTCCTCGGTGGGCGCATTCCCGGTGCTGAGCGCACTGCTCGAAAAAGGCGAGAAGGTGGTGATCTACTTCGACATGCCAGGCGGGACGCGTACGGACTTCCTGGGCAAGCCGGTGATGCTCTCCAGCGGTAGCGCCAAGCTCGCGTGGGGTGCGCAAGCGTTGGTCCTGCCACTACGCGCTCGACGCGCGGGCGATTACGTTTGGTCCGATGTGTTCACGCCACTCGACGCGCGCGACTACGCCGATGCCGATGAGCTCCATCGCGCTCTCGCGGGCGTTCACGAGCGTTCGATCTTCGAAGTGCCGGAAACGATGGAGGACCCCAATCGTGCCGGCGCCTGGGAGAACGGAGCCACGGAGCACGAATGGGCGCGCCCCCCGCGCGACCAGCAAACACCGTCATCGCCTGACTCGGACACCGCAGCGTCCGCGCCCGGCGCGAGCTGAGTGCGGGTCCTGTTCCTCAACGAGGGCAACCTCGGTAGCTACATCATGGGTCAGGCGCAGCTCGAGCAGGCGCTGCATACAGGGTTGCCCTACGCCCCGCAGGTGCAGGCCCGCTTCGCCGGGGTCGGCCCGCTGGGGCGCGTGGCCCACTCAGCGGCCACGCGGCCGATCGGCGCACTGGCAAGCAGTGGGCTCGATTTCCGCACGCTGCGCTGGCATCTGGTGCAGGCGCTGCGCGCGCGCCGCGCCGTGCGCAAAGAGCTACGCGCGTGGCCAGCCGATGTCGTGCACGTCCACAGCCATTCGATCGCGCTGACGATGGCCGGGGTCATGCGCACTGTGCCGATGGCGCTATCCGTGGACACCACGGTGCGCGACTGGTGGTCGATGCCGGCTCAGCGCGAGCTGCAGCGCCGCCATCGCGAGATCACGATCGCTCCGAGCGTCGCGCTCGAGCGTCGCGCCTGCGAGCACGCTGCTGTGGTGCTCGCGTGGACAGCCTGGGTGCGTCGCTCGGTTGAAAGCTCGGCACCTGGCGCGCGCGTGGTCGAGCACCATCCCGGCATCAACCTCGACCGCTACCGCCCTGCCCCACGCCGCCCACGCGAGCGCCCGCGGGTGCTGTTCGTCGGCGGCCGATTTGTGGCCAAGGGTGGACAGGATCTGCTCGATGTGCTCGCCGATCGCCTGGGTGAGAGCGTGGATCTCGACCTGGTCACCCCCGAGGATGTGCCCGAGCGTCCCGGTGTGCGCATTCACCGGCTCGGACCATCCGACCCGCGGTTGCTGGACTTGCAACAGCAGGCCGACATCTTTTGCCTGCCCAGCAAGGCCGATGCGGTGCCGTGGGCGGTGCTCGAGGCGATGGCCTGCGGCACGCCGGTGCTCTCCACACGCGTGGGCGGAATCGGCGACCTGTTGGCCGATGGCAGCGCGGGCGTGCTCGTCCCAGTCGACGACTCACGCGCCCTGCGTGACGGCCTGCAGCACCTGCTCGACGACGACAGCAAACGGGAGTCGCTGGCCGCCCGTGCGCGCGAGCGCTGCGAGCAGCGCTACGACGCCCGCCTCCAGCTGCCGGCACTGATCGAGCATTTCCGTAATGCGCTCGCGGACGACCGCGCTTAGAGACGGGTTCTCAGGCGGGAAGACCGCGCCGCAGCAGTATCTGAACGTCGGCGGGTCCAAATGCCCGCAGTACGAACAGCAGCAGCGGATAACACACGCACGTCGCCACTACCAGCCACCCGAGGGGCGTGTGCGCGAGGCGCAGCAGCTCGAGCACACCGGTGAGCAGACCTGCAGCGGCCACCGTCCTCCCGATGCGCCCAGGTTTGGGGAGCGGACGCTCGAGCGTCCGCAGGATCAGCCGCAGGCTTGCCACGCATACGACGACCTCAGTCACGAGCGTCATCCAGGCAGCACCCATGAAGCCCACGAGCGGGACCAGGATCAGGTTTCCGGCCAGGTTGACCGCCAGCGCAACGAGGCTGATCCGCAAGAACCGCTTCTGCATCCCAAGGACAACCAGCAGGTTGCCGTTGAGATAGCCAAACGCGACGAACACGAAGGCCGCGGCAAGCACTGGTAGCGCCGGCGCCGAGGGCACGAACTGGGCGCCAAAGATCAGACGCACGAGCGGCGAGGAGGCGACGATCGTGAACGCCAACCCCCCCAGCGAGGTGATCGCCAGCAGCTCCGCCGTCAGCCGCGAAGTGCGCAGCAGCCGCGCGGGGTCGGACGGCCATGAGGCGGCGATCACCGGCGAGAGCGTCGTCAACACGGAGATCGGCACGAAGTGCGCCTGGTCAATCAGGTTGTACACAGCGTTGTACAGGCCGGCGGACTTGCTCCCAGCGATCACGTACACGATGATCTGGTCGATCTTGGCGTAAGCGATGACCAGCACCCCGGCGACGCCGATCGGCAGCCCCACGCGCACGACTTGGCCGAGGCGCTTGCGCGACGGTCGTGGCAAGCGCACGCCGAGTTTCAGCACCGCCACCGCCTGGACGATCGAGCCGAGCGCATTCGTGCTGGCCATCGCGATCGCGAGCATGATCATGCTGCCGTGTTCGAGGTAGATGATCAGCGCGGCGATCCCCCACAGCACGCTACGTAGCGTCAGCACCAGCATCGGCACGCGGTTATCGACGCGCAGCTGGAAGATCAGCCCGAGCGCGCCGACGCCGTCGAAGGGCATCGTCATCACCAGGATCACGCCAGATATCAGCATCTCGTGGCTGCGATGCAGCAGCACGATCACGCCAAGCGAAACGATGATCAGCGGCGCGAGCATGATCAGCCGCAGCATCATCACCGCCCCGAGCCACTCGTGCTCGTGCTCGGGGTCGCGCGCGGCTTCGCGTAGGGCCACGCCCTGCATGCCGAAGTTGGCGAAGTAGCCGACAAGCACCAACGTGGTGAACGTGATCGACCATTCGCCGTAGCGGGTCTCACCCAGGGTGCGCACGACCAGCGCCGTGACGATCGCTCCCATCGCGAGATTGCCGATGCGCACGATCACCTGCATGGCGATATCGCGGGCGGCGCGATGGCGCGTGGTTTCGCGAGCTAGAGTCGGCATTCAGATGTAGGCCCCGTTCGAGCCACAGTGACACAATCCCTGCCCCAATCGGCACTCAAGCCGACCAGGATGAGTGCCGATGCGCTTGTACGATGGCGTCAGCGCCATCGCGAGACTCCGCGATCAGCGTGGACGAAAAGCGGATCCTCGCCCACTCGGGGCTTAGGGCCAGGAACTACAGAGAGGACCATCAGGTGGCCAACACGACACTAGTGACCGGCGGCAGCGGCTACATCGGCGCGCTGCTCGTAAAGGAGCTACGCGAGGCGGGGCAAGAAGTTCGCGTGCTCGACTCCCTGCTCCACGGCCAGGAGGACATCGCATCCGAGCAAGCGCGAGCCGGCGTGGAGGTCATCCGCGCGGATATTCGCGACGCTGAGGCGCGCAAGCGCGCTCTGGCGGGCGCTGACGCGGTCGTGCACCTTGCCGCGATCGTTGGCGACCCCGCCTGTGGGCGTGATCCTGAGCTCTCTGACGAAGTCAACGTGCAGGCAACGAAGGGCCTCGTGGCCGACGCCGGCGAGGCTGGCGTACAGCGACTCGTGTTCGCGTCCACCTGCTCCAACTATGGCCGCATGGCCGATCCCACCGTGCCGATCACCGAGGACGGCGAACTCAGTCCGGTGTCGCTGTATGCGGAACAGAAGGTCAGCATGGAGAAGCTGATCCTCGGCGGCCAGGAGAGCAGCGTGAAGCCGACCTGCCTACGCTTTGCCACCGTTTACGGTGTGGGCCGGCGGATGCGCTTCGATCTGACGGTCAACGAGTTCACGCGCGACTTGTGGAACGACCGTGAGCTGGAAGTCTTTGGCGAGCAGTTCTGGCGTCCGTACATCCACGTGCGCGACGCCGGACGGGCTGTTCGCACGGTGCTCGAAGCCCCCGAGGAGAAGGTCGACCACAATGTCTTCAACGCTGGCCGCTCGGGCGAGAACTACCGCAAGCTCGATCTCGTGGAGGAGATCGGCAAGCAGACCGACCGCGGCAAGGTCTCCTATGTCAAGCGCGACGAGGACCCTCGCGACTACAAGGTCAGCTTCGACAAGATCCGCGCCGAGCTCGGCTTCGAGACGCTGATGACGGTGCCCGATGGGATCGCCGAGATCATCGCCGCGCTCGATCAGGGCACGTTCGGGGACCCGTACGACGCCCGCTACCGCAATATTCCCTGAGCGACCCACACTGCGATGAGAAGGGGGGCCGCTAGATCATGAGCGAGTGGCGAGTGCCGCTAACTGACATCGCCATGCCTGAGGAGGATGTGCAGGCGGTCGCCGACTGCCTGCGCTCCGGCTGGCTGACGCTCGGCCCGCGCACGCAAGCGTTTGAGGGCGCGCTGGCGGCGCATGTGGGTACGCCGCATGCGGTTGCCGTTTCCAGCGGCACCGCCGCACTGCACTTGGCATGCCGCGCGGCCGGCCTCGGTCACGGCGATGAGGTAATCGTGCCGGCGTTCACGTTCATCGCCAGCGCCAGCGCCGCGCGCTACGTCGGCGCCACGCCAGTGCTCTGCGACGTGCGCGGCCCGCACGACTTCAACATCGACATCGAGGACGTCGCGCGACGCATCACCCCCCGCACGCGGGCAGTCATAGCGGTGCACTTCTGCGGCTATCCCGCCGACGTGCTCGCGCTGCGGGAGCTGTGCGACGAGCACAGCCTGACGTTGATCGAGGACTGCGCGCAGGCGATCTGTGCACAGGTAGACGCCAGCGGCCGCCAGGTCGGCACGGTGGGCCAGCTCGGCGCGTTCAGCTTCTTCTCCAAGAAGCAGCTGTGCGTGGGCGAGGGCGGCATGGTCACAACCGCGGACGAGGAGCTGGCAGCGAAAGTGCGACTGCTGCGCTCACACGCGATGACGAGCGGCACGTGGGATCGCCACAGCGGCCGCACCGACACTTATGACGTGGTGGGATTGGGCTTCAACTACCGCATCGACGAGCCGCGTGCGGCGCTCGGGCTGAGTCGTTTGGGACGTCTGGACAGCGACATCGCCAAGCGGCGCGCGATCGTGCGCGCCTACCGCGAGCAGCTCGCGGGTATCCCAGGTCTGGAGCTCCCGTGGGATGACTCCGCGGTGGAGCGCTCCAGCCACTTTGCGTTCCCCGTGCTGCTAGCCGACCGCGAGGCCCGCGACCGTTTTCGCGATGACTTGAAAGACAACGGCGTGCAGACCACCTGGTATCCGGCACTACACACCTTCACGGAGTGTCAGCAGCTTGCGCCCGCTGGCGGGCTGCCGGGAGCCGAGCAGGCCGCTGCGCGTCACTGCGCGCTGCCGCTGAGCTCGACGATGGACGAGGCAGCCGTGGCGATTGTCGTCGAGGCGGTCAAGCAGGCGCTCACGCACTGAGCGCATGGCGGGTATTCAACGATCGACGCCGCTGGTAGTTCAGTATCTGTATGTACACGGTGACGGGGAGGCGTTTTTCTACCCCACGAGCCGCTCGAGCTCTGCCGTACAGGTCGCCAACCGCTATCTCGAGTGCGCGCTGGCGCAGGCGGCCACGCTGCGGTTGCGCGAGGTCGACTGTGATCTGGCGCTGGTCACCAACCTCGGCGATCCAGCGTCGCTGGGGGGTACAGGTGCCAAGCTGATCGCGCGGCTTGAATCGCTCGGCGTGCAGATCATGCCCACCGAATACCGCCACCGCCCGGTGGACACCGGTGAGCACTACAAGGACTACATCTCCTCGCGCTACGTGCTCGACGCGATCCTCGCCGCTGGCGAGGGACAGCCGGCCGATCGGCAGCTGTGGCTGACCGACCTCGACTGCGTGTGGCCTGACGCCGAGCGCGTATTCGCAGCCACACCGCCCGCACCTGAGATCGGGTACGTGTGCATCCCCTATCCACCGGAGTGGGATGCGGTCGGCTTCGGCGCACACGGCACGCGCACGGCGATCGGTGCTCTCGCGCTCGACATGGGCGGCTCGGAGCGCCTACCCAACTGGGTCGGCGGCGAGCTGTTGACGGGCACGCCGCCGGTATTGCGCGCGCTAGTCGAGGCGTGCGTGCAGATCGATCGGCGGCTTGCTGGCGAGGGCGTGATGCTGGCAACCGAGGAGCAGACGCTCACGCTCGTGGGAGCGCTTGGTCTGGCGCAGTTCTCAGACCTCTCCGAGGTCGCCCGCAGGATCCTCACAGGCCCACGCCACGGGGCCGCAAAGGTCGAGCAGCCGTTGCGCTACGGGCTGTGGCACCTGCCCTCGGAGAAGGGCTTGAGCTTGCGCCGAGCGGCAAACGCGATGCTGGCAAACCGGCCAGCGAGGCTGCGGCGGGATCTGGCGGACCCCACGCGCGCCGCCCGGCGCTTCAACGTCGCCGGAACGGGGATCGCTCGCCGCGTGCGCGACGATGGGTGGCTCATCGCCCAGCGACTACGCCGCTGAGAAGCCTCTCCTCGAGCAGCAGCTAGGCGGATACCTGTGCAGCCTGGAGCGCGAGCAGATCCGCGTTTACCATCCGCTCGATCAGCTGCTGGAAGCTCAGCTGCGGTTGCCAGTCAAGCATCTCGCGTGCGTGGCTCGGGTCGCCGATGTTCAGCGTCGTCTCCGGTGCACGCACGAGCGTTGGGTCGACCCGCAGGTAGCGCTCTGCCTCGAGCCCTAGACACGCAAACGCTACCTGTGCGAATTCGCGCACCGTGTGCCCGACTCCGCTCGCCAACACATAGTCACTGGGTTGCTCCTGCTGGAGCGTCAGCCATGCAGCGCGCATCATGTCTCCAGCAAACGACCAGTCGCGTACGGCGTCGATGTCACCGAGATATAGCTCCTGCTCGAGTCCCAGCTTGATCGCTGCCGCGCCACGGGTGATCTTACGTGTCACGAAATGCCTTGGTCGGCGCTCGGACTCGTGGTTGTTGAAGATGCCTGAGCACGCGTAAAGGCCATGGCGCGCGCGCAATACACCCAGCAGCTGGTGGCTGGCCAGCTTGGCGATCGCGTAGGGGCTGGTGGGATGGCACGGCGTGTCCTCGCGCTGCGGGCTTTCGGGCGCTGCTCCGAAGATCGCGGTGGATGAAGCAACGAATACCCGGATCGAGGGGTCGATCGCGAGCACGGCCTCGAGCAGCGCGGCATTGGAGCCGATAATCGCCTGCATCGTCTGCGCGGGCTGCTCCCACGAGGTCGGCACGAACGACGGCGAGGCCAGGTGGTAGAGCTCATGCGGCTGTATCTCAGACAATGCTTCACGCAGCCCCGCAACATCGAGCAGATCGCACCAGTGCAAGCTCAAGCTCTCGCGCAGCGGCTCCGAGCGACCGAGCGAGCGATCCGGTGCCACACGCACGAGGCCGGTGACCTCATAGCCCTGCTCCAGGAGCAGTTCGGCCAGGAACGAGCCATCCTGACCGGTGATGCCGGTTATGAGCGCGCGCCTCATGCCAAAACCTTAGCCCCGTCGTGCGCTCAGTCGGGGGGGATCAAGCGATCGCGGACCGACTCGAACTCCTCTTGGGCCTGCTCGTAGTCTTCGTGGCGCCCGATGTCCAGCCAGTAATCGTCGCTCGGCCATGCGCGCACGACCTCACCAGCAGCAATTAGCCGCAGGATCAGATCTGGAAAATCCAGACGCTCGCCAGGCTTGATGAACGACAGCGCACGCGGCGCGAAACAGTAGACGCCCATACTGGCGGTGTAGTCGATCTTTGGCTTCTCGTCATAACCGGTCAAACGTGTCTCATCGCCGTCGTCACCGAAGCGCAGCACGCCCAGCGATACCTGGATCTGGCGGGTCTTGGTTGCGATCGTGGCCGCTGCGTCGCTTGCACAGTGACGCTCGATCAGCGCTCCGTAGTCGATGTCGGTGAGCACGTCGCCGTTCATCACCAGCACGTCATCCGCCGCCAGCTCGTCGATCAGGGCCAGCGCGCCGACCGTGCCGAGCGGCTCGTGCTCGCGGTAGTAGTCGATCGGGATCCCATAGGCCTCACCGTCGCGGAAGAATGCCTCGATCAGCTCAGCCAGATAGCCAGTGGCCATCGTGATCCGCTCGAACCCGTGCGCACGCAGCTGCCGCACGACGATGTCGAGCACGGGACGATCGCCAATCGGCATCAGCGGCTTGGGCAGAACGGTCGTATATGGCCGCAGACGGGTGCCCTCGCCCCCGGCCAGGATCACTGCGCGCCTCACGTGCTCTGAACCGCCTGCGCTCGCAACTCGCTCACATGGTGGAGGATAGGGACGCGTCTGGACGCCCGCTCGCGCGCACGGCGGCGAGGAATTCATCCCAGTGAGCCGTGTACGGGGCGATCACCGCGAGCAGACGCTCGAGCGCGGTCCAGTCCTCGTCCGCCTCCCAGCCCCAGTGCAGCGCGATCGGCGCCCACAGGCCCATGCGCCGCTCGATCAGCCGCTGCGCCGCTGGCTGCACCTCGTGCGCATGCCCGTACAGCGGGTGATAGGACGGCAGATAGACCGCCTCGCCGCGCCACAAAGGGGTGCGCTGAAAGCCGATCAACCCGACTGACTCGGGCCCACCGCAGACAACCGCAAAGCGCGCCGCCAGCACGTCATATTGCGCCCCGTCGAAGCGGTTGTAGGGAGCCACGAACACATCCGTGGATATCCCAAGTGCGCCGAGCTCTTCCAGCGCAGTGTCGATCAACGCTTCCGTGGCGCGAGGATCGAGGCCGCTCAGCTCGCTGTGGCGCCGGGGCGAGGAGAAGCGGGTGCGGTGATCAAGGCCATGCAGGGCAAAGCTCACCCCCTGGCTGGGGAGCGCTGCGAGCAACTCCCGCTCTGCCTCGTCAGGCCCCCGCCAGCGGTCAGCGTGTGGGTCTAGCGGAGCATGACTCACACGGGGCGGCACGGCGATCAGATACGGCACGCCGGCGCCGACCATCAGCTCGTGAAAGCGACGGAAACGCTCGGTTCCGTAGCGGGCAGGCTGATCCCAGGCGAGATAGTGGGGAAACTCGTCCACCCGCACCAGAAACCGCGGCGTGGCGTCAGCCCGGTCCCCAAGCGCAGCGTGGCGCGCCGCCTGCAGCGGCTCGGCCACCGCGTGCTCGTACTCCAGGCCGCCGAGCTTGCGCTGAACACGCTGCAGGAAGCGGTGCGGCGCTGATGGCGGGCGCCGAGAGCGCACCGCCGAGCGCACGGCACGCGAGCGCAACGAGCGACGGAGCTCGACCTCCGCTACCTCGCCCGGCTCCTGGAAGCCGAGCAGTAGTCGCGCGCTACGGATCTCGTCGCTGTGCGCGCGCTCAGACACGCACGAGTACCTCGCCATAGACCTCGTCGGTGCGGCGTGCGATTACAGGCCAGGAGAAGCGCTCGTCGGCTAGCCGTGCGCCTTGCTCGCCACGCCGCAGGCACTCGGCCGCGCCCGCTTCGATGCTCGCGGCGAGCGCGTCGACGAGCGCGTCGACGTCCGGGCGCGAGCAAAGCCAGCCGGTCTCGCCGTCGATTACCGCCTCCACCAGGCCGCCGACCGGATAGGCGATCACCGGGCGGTGAAAGCCATACGCGAGCAGCAGCACGCCGCTTTGGCTCGCGCTCGGATATGGCAGGGCGACAGTGTCGGCAGCGGCGAATAGCTGCGCGGCCTCACCCATGTCGAGGAAGCCCTCGCGAATCGTCACCCGGCCTGCCAGCTGCGGGCTTGCCAGCTGCTCGGCAAGCGCGCTCAGCGCTCCGAGATCCTGCCCGCCGACCAGCAGGTGCAGTGCGGGCAGCCGCGCGAGCGCGGCAACGAGGTCGCCGAGGCCCTTGTCCGCGCGCAGCTGGCCGAACAGCAGGGTGACCGGAGCCTCCGCGGGGATACCCAAATGGGCACGCGCGGCCGCGCGCTCGACGCTGCCGCCGGTGCGTGCCAGACCTCCGTACTCGCCGTGCGGGATTACCGCTGTCCGCACACGCATGCCTGACGGCAGCAGCGTGAGATCGGCCTGCGCGTGGACGATCGTGCGCGCCGTCAGGCGTCCCTTCGTGCGTGTAATCAGCCGCCGCGTACGCATCAGCCTGCCCGAGCGCTCGACGATCCCGTGGAGCGTCTGCACAATCGTTGCACCGCCAAGGCGCATGCAGGCGATCGCAACCAGCCCGATCTCAGGGATCTCCCATCCCTGGCTATGAACGATGTCCACGTCTCGCGACAGCCGCACGAGCCGCGGCAGGCTCGCAAGGAAACGCAAGCCGTTCGCTACCGGCCCGAGGTGCGCACGCCGCAGCGTTCGCCCCAGGGCGCTGTCGTCGCGCGTGTAGTGAAAGACGCGATGAACGACCACACCGGGGATCACCGGGTAGAGGTGGTCATCCGCCGTTGCCAGCTCGACGGTCCAGCCGATGTCAACGAGCGCGCGTACGAGCTCGCCGGTGTAGTCGGCCACGCCGCCACGGCCGCCCTGCTCGATCATCAGTAGTCGCCTACGCGCCGGCACGCTCATACAGGCGCTGGCGAGCGCACAGCGCCGGATGCGATCGCATCCTGCAGCAGATCCTCGATCGTCTCCGCCACGACGGGCGCGGCGTAGGTGCGCTCTGCGTGGGCGCGAGCCGCCGTGCCCTCGCGCGCCGCGCGTTCAGGGTCGTCGAGGTAGCGCACGAGTAGCGCACGCAGTGAGGCAGGATCATTCTCAGGGCTGGCGATGCCGCCGATATCGGGGCTGATCATGTCCGAGACACCCTCCGCACCGGTCGCCAGACACGGCCGTTCGGCGAGCATGCCGAGGATCACCGCCCGCGGCGCGCCCTCGGTGGGGCTAGGGCAGAACACCGACACATCGAAGGCGGAGAGCACGTCGGGGACCTCCGTGCCAGGAGTGGAGATGAAATGCGCACGCTCGCCCAGCGGTGCGGCCAGCGCGCGCAGTTCGGCCTCCGTCTCGCCGTCGCCCGCCAGGATCAGGTGCACGCGCTCGTCGGCCAGGTCGTGCACGGCGCGCACGACCACGTCGTTGCGCTTCTTGGGGTGAAAGCGTGAGATGCAACCGACGACGAACGCCTGCTCAGGGATTCCCAGTTCGCCGCGCACGCGAGCGCGGCCCGCCTCGGTGTAGCGGATTTCGTCTGTGCGCAGCACGTTGGGGACCATCACCACCTTGTGCGGCTCGACGCCCACGTCGATGACCGAGCTGCGGGTGCCCTCGGAGACCGCCATCACCAACGGCACGGCTCGCGCCGCGGTGAGATATGCAGTCCGGGGGATGCCCTTGCGCAGTGGAAATGGCACCGGACCCCACTCGTCCCATACGACCGTCTTGCGCAGGCTGGCGGGCAGCCATGGCACGAGCAGTTGCTCCTTCTTGTAATGGACGAGCAGGACGTCGTACGGTGCCTGCTCGCGCAGCGCACGGCGCAGCCGCGCGACCAGCAGCGGCCAACGCACCGCCAGCCCAATCCAGCTACCAAGCGAGAGCTTTGGGCCGATCGAGATAGGACGAATCTCAACCCCGCTGTCGCGTCCAATCTCGGGGGCATCGGTGAGCATCACGGTCTCGTGGCCGCGGCGTCGCAACGCCTCGAGCTGCTCCACCGCGGCGAACTCGGCGCCACCGCTGGAGTCGGTTGTCATCACGCTGACGATCTTCACGCCAGCCATTATCGCGATCGTGCGGGACGGGCTGCCGCCCGGCAGCCCGCGAAGGGCCTAGAACCGCTCAGGTGGTTCGAATGATCAGCACCGAACAGGGCGCGTGATGGGAGACCTTGTTGGGCACAGAACCCAGCAGAAAACGCTTGGCTCCCGTCATCCCCTTGTTGCCCACCACGATCAGATCTGCTTCGCGCTCCTCTGCGATGTCGAGGATCGCATCGGCAGGATCGCCTTGGCGTGGGTACACGTCGACCTCCACCCCTGCTTCACGGGCGATTGCGGCCGCGGCCTCCAGCGTCGCGTCGACATCCTCGCGCGGGTTGATTGCCCACTGCAGATCCTCCGGTGCCTGGCGACGTTCCTCGCTCAAGCGCTGCGCCGGCACCGGCTCGTATGCACTAACGAGCTCCAGCTTCGCCCCCACGGCACGCGCGACGTCCACGGCCTGACGAACAGCCTGGGTGGCGGTATCTGATCCGTCGGTTCCAACCACGATCGATTTGAACATTCCTTCTCCCTTTGCGTTCGCGCCCCAGGCCATCGCCACACCTCGGCGCAGCGATCATACCCGCCAGCAGCGTGAGCTGACCAGGTGCGCACAAGTCACATCCGCGTACGCTTCGACTCACCGATGATCGACTTGCACTGCCACGCGCTACCCGGGATCGATGACGGCCCCGAGACGATCGAGGGCTCACTCGCACTGATGCGGGCCGCGCGGGCGGCAGGAATCGACACGGTCGTGGCAACCCCGCATGTAAACTCGCGCACCCCGAACGACGCCAGCACGATCGCCGCGCTGACAATTGAGCTAAACGAGCGCCTCACGCAGGAGCAAATCGACGTGCAGGTCATCCCCGGCGCGGAGATCGCCATCACCCACCTCGCGGAGATCGATCCGACCGAGCTCTCGCGACTGACCCTCGGTGGCGGCGGCTGGCTTTTGATCGAGCCTCCGTTCACACCCGTCGCCCCCGGCCTGGAAGGTCTCGTGATCGGGCTTCTGCGCCAAGGCCACCGCGTTGTGCTCGCCCACCCCGAGCGCTGTGCGGCGCTCCAACGCGACCGCGAGGTGGTGCCCCGGCTCGCCGATGCAGGCGTGCTGATGTCGATCACCGCCGGCTCGCTCGCGGGGCGCTTCGGCAGCGAGGTGCGTCGCTACGCGCTCGAGCTGGCGCGGGCAGGGCTGATCCACAACGTCACCTCCGATGCCCATGACACCAACAAGCGCCGGCCGGGACTACTCGAGGAGATCGAGCAGGCCAAGCTGGCGCCGCTGGCCGACTGGCTGACGCAGGCCGTGCCCGCGGCGATCCTGAGCGGCGCGGAGATCCCCGACTCGCCCGCTGGAGCGCTCGAACGTTCCCGCCGCCGCCGCGGCCGACGCTGGTACCAGCGTCGCTGAGAAGACCCAAGCAGACGCGCAGGCGTCTGGGACAAGCGGCGGCAGGCGCTAGACCAGCTTTGTGATCGCCACGATCATCCCGATCACGACGAACACGACGATCGCGATCTGCATCCAGATCCACGTGGGCGACATGTGACTATCGTATTCGTCCATGGGCAGACGCATCCGCAAGGCGACAGTCGGTCTGGGACTAGCGCTTTGCCTAGTGGCCGCGGCGCTCTCGAGCGCGACGGGTGCCTATGCCTCGGGCGCTACAGGCGCCCACGAGGCTCACACCAGTGCCGCGTCGGCGCTACCAGGCGGCGTGAACGTGCTCGGCATCGGTGACTTCACGCAGGCGGCGCAGGTGAATCAAGCGGTCGCCCAGGCGCAGGCCCTTCATGCAAAGCTGATCCGCACGGTCGTCGCCTGGTCGGCACTCGAACCGTCAGGACCGCAGCAGGTCGACCCGAGCACGCTGACGGTGATGGACCGCCTCCTCAGCGACGCGACTGCTGCTGGCATTCGTGTGATCGTGTCCGTTGACAGCACGCCGTGCTGGGCCTCCTCGGCACCGAGCGCGCTGCTTGCCGCTTGCGACCCGGGCCGGGAAAGCGCGGCCAACTCCTGGCCGCCAAACGAACCTGCCGCTTACGGAGCGTTCGTGGCGTATCTGGCCAAGCGCTACAGCACAGGGCTTGCCGCGCTTGAGGTATGGAACGAGCCCGACCAGGCCAACGAAGACTATCTGGCGGGTCCGAGCAAACCGGAACGCTATGCGGGGCTGCTACGCGCGGCCTATCCGGCGATAAAGGCCGTCGATCCGAGCCTGCCGGTGCTCGCGGGCTCCCTGGTCGGCTCTAACGGCACCTTCCTGCGTGCGCTTTACGCGGCTGGCATCAAGGGCTACTACGACGGCTTGGCGGTGCACTTCTACAACCTCACGCTCGGCTCGCTGCGCTCGATCCATGAAGTGCAGCTCGCCAACGGCGACAGCACGCCGCTGTGGCTAGATGAGTTCGGGTGGAGCAGCTGTTGGCCGGCGCAGCCAATCGAGCAAGAACAGGCGTGCGTGACGCCAAAGCTCCAGGCGAGCAACCTCGCCAGCACCTACCGCGAGCTGGTGCACACCCCGTGGGTGGCGGCAGCTGTGGTTTACAAGCTCCAGGACTCGCCATCCGAAGACTTCGGCTTGACGACCGCGAGCGGCGCACGTAAGCCTTCGTTCGCCGCGTTCGCAGCCGCGCTCGCGTCCCCGTTTGCCAAGGTCACGCCGATCGTGCTCCAGCTGCGCCGCAAGGGCGCACACGTCCTCGCAAGCGGCTCTGCGCCGGTGGGCGACTTCATGGGCCTAGAAGCGTTCAAAGGCAAGTTGCTGCGCTACCGCGCGATCTTCAAGCTGGACCGCTTCAACCGCTACTCGCTCGTGCTGCCATCGGCGCTTGGAACCCACGGGCTGCGCGTGCGCGTGTTTCAGTACTGGAGCGGCCCCAGTAAGGCCGCCCAGAAGCGGATCTGATCACTCCGCGTTGCGGAACAGCGCGACGAACGTGAGCGCCAGGATCTTCAGGTCCAGGCCAAGCGACCAATGGGCGATGTAGTAGTTGTCCCACTCAACGCGCTCAGCCAGTGAGGTCTGCCCGCGCAGTCCGTGCACTTGCGCCCAGCCGGTGATGCCCGACTTGACGCGGTGACGATCGCCGTAACGAATGATGTCCTGCCGGAACAGCTCCACGAACTCGGGGCGCTCCGGACGCGGCCCGACGAGGCTCATGTCGCCGCGCAGCACGTTGAACAACTGCGGTATCTCATCTAGCGAGGTGCTGCGCAAGAAGCGCCCCACGGTCGTGCGCCGGTCCTCACCCTCGACGCCGCCCGGGGCGGTGTCACCGCCGAGCAGGAAGTCCACAGCGCTCGTTCCCCCCTCGTCCTGCGGTAGGGCAGGCTCTGATACGACCCGCATCGAGCGGAACTTGTAGAAGTCGAACACCTTGCCATCGCGGCCAACGCGGCGCTGGCGGAAGAACGCCGGCCCTGGCGAGCTGAGACGAACCGCGATCGCCGCCAGCAAGATCAGCGGCGCGAACACGATCAGCAACAGCAGCGCGAGCACCCGGTCGAGCGCGTGCTTGACCGCGAACTGCAGACCCTCGGGATCGACCGCGTTGAACGACAGCAACGGCAGCCCGCCAACCGTCTCGTAGCCGACGCGGTCGTTGATCGTGTCGAACATCCGCGGTACCACCGATACCTCGACGCCCAACTCCTGGCAGCGCTGAATCAGACGGCTGACGCGTGCATCGGCGACCGATGAGAAAGCCACGATCAGGTGCCTGACGCCGGTATTGGCGACCGTTTCGTCGAGATCGTCGATCGTGCCCAGCACGGGCACGTCACGCCCGCCGACCTCGGCAACCGAGCGGGGATCCTCATCGAGGAAGCCGATCGGCACGAGCCCGTACTCGGGATGTGCGTCCAGGCGCCGCGCGACCTGCGCGCCAACGACGCCAGCGCCCATGATCAGCACGGCCTTGCCCACAAGGTGGCGCTTGCGCGCCATCCGCTGCGCAAACGACAGCGCGATCCGTCCGAGCCCCACCCCAACCAGCGAGTACAGCCATGCGTGCAGCCAGTCGGTCTGGCTCGGCAACTGGCCGTTGAAGAGCATGCCGAGCGTCGCCACCGCCATCGCCGCTACAGACACGCCGCTGAGCACGGGCACGATTCCGTCGAGAACCAGCGCACGCAGACGCGTGCGGTAGAGACCCCGCAGATAGAACAAGACCATCACCAGGGGCGGCAGCGCCAACAGCGGCGCCCTCGCCGAGGAGACGCTCGTGGTGGCGTCAATGCCGCCGAGGGCGATGATGACGGCCGTCCACAGCAGGATGAAGTCGACGGTCGGCCGCAAAAGCCCCCAGCCGGCGCCCTCCAGCAACCACTGCAGCGGCCCGGTGAAGCTACGCCGCCACAGGGCGCCGCGCGGCGCCGGTGCGTCATGCGTCAGCTCACCGCGTAGCGGCAGCGTTGTCGATGTTTGTTGGGTGATTCGCGTGGTGTCCATGAAGCGGGTCTCGTCGTGCGTCTAGTTGGTTAGTCGGGTTCTCCGTCGCATCGCTTGAGCCGGCCCCCCATCCCCGTGCACGTTGGCTCGCACCAACCGCCTAGTCACAACACCCGTCAAAGCCAGGACTACCAGCGCAAGCAGTATGTACAGCAGGTCGGCGCCCGATAGTCCAAGCGGCTGCGAGCCACCGCTGCCAGATGTCTCGATCGATGCCCTGTATTTCTGCTTATACGGCTGAGATGCCCCGTTGGATGCCTTCTCGGCGCCTGCTTGCACATGTCTCTGTTTGCCGCCGGATTTGGAGGATCGCGGGCTGCTGGAGCTAGTGGACCCAGCGCTATCGCGGCTGGAGCTCGCGCTCTGCCCTTCTGACGCATTGGCGATCAGCGACCCATAGGACCCCGATCGGCCCGTAGCGCCGGCGCCCGAACCGCCGCTCGAACCGCCTTTCCCGGACGGCCCTTTGAGCAGCGCCGATCCAAGGATCGCCTGATTGCCCTCGCCGGGACCGCCGTAGCCGCTGAGCAGCGATCCGGCGCTCGCAGCCGACGGCGCGAGCGCAGCGATGACCAGGGCCATCAGGGTCAGCTTGGTGATGGTGCGACGGGTACCGCTCATGCTTCCGTGCCTCGAAATCCCTTCTGGCCTGAGCAAGCTCTGCTCCTATCCGTGCCACGCGTTCGTCGTCACCTTCGCCCCCCGATCATCGGGCATCTTGAGAACAACAGCCCAGCCTCGACAAACCGACGAGTTACAGGCTCACACGCTACAGAAGCCACGGCTGGATGTCGAGAGTTTTTCGGGGTAATTCGCAAGAATCGATCGACCCATTATTCGAGTTGCTGAGCTTTGAGCAGGATCAAGCGATTCAGTTCCTCGATACTCAGACGGTGCCCTTCGCGCACAAGCATCAGCGCCTCGCGGGCGAGTGGTTCTCGCGGCTCCAACTGCAGCGCCCGTCCAAGCAGATCGAGCGCCAGCGCGCGCTGTCCTTTTGCTGAGGCGATCGCACCCCGCTCGAGCGCCGCATAAGCATCACCTGGGTCCCGTCCGAGCGCCAGCGAGAACTGCTGCTGGGCGTGCGACAGTTCGCCGTAGCGGAGCGCGATGCTGCCGGCGAGGAGATCGGCTTCATCGCTTAGCGGGTTCAGCTGAGCGGCATCGCGCAGACGGGCGTAGGCGGCTTGCGGCTTGCTCGTCCAGATCCGCGCAGCGTTCTGCACCTCGAGCTGGCTGAGCCACGGTGCTGCAAGGGAAACTGCTGCCGCGAGCGCCACGAGCAGCCCGGCGCCCAGCGCTAGACGCCGGCTGTGACGCCCAGCCCCTGCGCTGCCAACGGCGGGATCGGGGTCAGGACCCGCGGCCTCCGGCACTTGCTCCGCATCGGCGGCGCGCTGCGCATTATCCGGCGCGACCGGAGGCGACGCACCGCGGGTCGAGGCGCCTCGCCGCGGCGCGAGCGCGCACGCGATACCGAGCAGCGCGAACGCGGCGGCCCCGAGCCCAGCGAACTCCCAGAACCAGTCAAATGACCCGTGGACGGCCCAATATCCGAACCCGGCGAGCGCCGCGGCGGCGACATCGCCGGCGAGCGGCTTGGCGCGACGGAGTGCACGCGCAGCAGCTAGGAGTGCGCCGCCGAGCCCTATGAGCGCGATCAGCGCCCCGATCAGGCCCGTCTGGGAGAGCGTGCGCAGCTCGATGCTGTGGGGGTAGTGAGGGGTCTCGTCACTGCGGCCTTGGGCTAGGTATTGCTGCTGAAAATTGTCCGCGCCAATGCCTAGCAGTGGATGGGCTTTGAATTCGTCGAGCGCGACCCGGTAGAAGTCGTAACGGTTGCTGCCCAAGCCACTGACAAGCCGACTGCCGCTGGTGTTGTCTGAGGAGTAGCCCCCCTTGAAGCTATGCCAGCTTTTTTCGATCCGCGTGATCGGGTTGCCGGCCACGGCCAAGCCGCCGATGACGCTCACCACCAGCGTGAGTAGCGCGACGGCGCGTATGCCTGCATGTATTCGCTTGCGGGTCTTTCGCGAGAACGGGCGGAGCGACTCGATGTACGCGCCCAAAGCCACCACCAGCCCGACGGCCAGCGCCGCGGCGAACATGGACGCGATGGCCGTGTGCAGCGTCGCCGGGACTACGGCTTCGTGCTCAAGACGATCGCCCACGTGCAGCACCGCCGGCGCGGCCACAGCGACGCCGGCGACCACGGGGATCAGCAGCGCGAACGTGCGGATGCGCCCTGGAAGCAGAGCAAACACGAGCACCACCATCACCGGCGTGGCGTAGATCGAGCCGCGGCTTTGGCTGAGCAGCGCGACCTCCGCCAGCAGCACAGCTCCGCCTGCAAGCAGCCCACGAATGCCCCACGGCAGTTGCTCGCTGCGCGCCAATAGCAGCGCGGGCCAGAAGGCCATCAGCCATTGGGCAGCATTTGCGTTGGGGTAGCCAGTGGGGTAGTCCAGGCGTCCGCCTGGGAGCATCGACTGCAGATGCGCGCCACTGGCAGCGCTGAGGTGAAACGCTGTGAAGGCAGCCAACGCGATCAGCGCGATCGTCCACAGGCACAGCATTAGCGCCGCACTGCGACCGCGCTGTCGCCATAGCGCGAACAGCGCGAACACCAGCAGGTACAGGAGCGTCCGGTTGGCCCCTTCCCACGCGTCGCCGGTGTTGGCGGCCCACAGGATCGACAGGTAGCTAAGGGCTGTGTAAGCGGCAAGCGCGGCCAGCGCGATCAGCACTGCTCGAGGTACCTCCGCGATCCGCACACGCACCGCGCCAAGAGCGATCGCGAGCAGCACGAGCACGACCAGCGCGCCTGGTGCCCAGTGGGTCACGGGATAGCCCGCCTGGCTGGTCGCCCACACGACAAATAGCGCGAGCGCGACGAGCGCGGGCACCGTCGCCGGCGAGGCGCGCAGCGACGCCGAGAGCTTCGCTGTCATCGCGCCCACAATAATCATCGGTGTGGAGGACTCCGCCGCTCTCGTTCGCTTCTACGACGACGCCTACTCGCGAGCGCCTGCCGAGGCCGCCCGCGCGGCGCACTGGCGAGCGCTGGGTGCGGTCGGCAAGGCGGACCACGTAATCGCGCTGTGCGCGCAGGCGGGGCTTGCGCCGATGAGCACGCTGGAGGTCGGCTGCGGCGACGGCGCGCTGTTGTGCGAGCTTCACCGCCGCGGCTTTGGGGGGGTGATGTCAGGGGTGGAGATCACCCAGGCAGCCGTGGACATCGCCCGCCAGCACGTTGAGATCGACTCGGTTGAGCTGTACGACGGCTTGCACCTGCGCGCTGGCGATGGCGCATACGAGTTGGGCGTGCTTTCACACGTGCTCGAGCACGTGCACAACCCGGCAGAGTTGCTGGCGGAGGTGGCGCGTGCGTGTCGTGCGGTGGTGGTGGAGGTGCCACTGGAGGCCAACTGGTCGGCGCGGCGGGGGGTAAAGCGCGAGCATGCAGCCGAGGTAGGGCACCTGCAGCGCCTGGATCGTGACGCGGCGCACGCGTTTGTTGCCCGTGCGGGGCTGTCGATCGCCGCGGAGCTGGATGATCCGCTACCGCTCGAGGTCCACCGCTTCTTCGCCACCAGCCCGAGCGCGCGGGCTGCGGGAACGCTCAAGTGGGCCGTACGCGCGGGCGTTCATCGTCTCGCGCCATCGCTGGCGCACCGTGCGTTCACGCTCCACTACGCGTGCCTGTGCCTGCCCGCGGCCGGGTAGCGGCACTCAACAAAAGCGCAAGCACGTTGCCCATCAACTCATCGGGGACGGCAGCAGGATCGGCGAGCTTCTGCCGGGCGATGCCGTCGGCGAGCGCGTCGATGGCGAGCGCGAGCTGCTCGGCTGGTAGCGCCAGCTCGAGGTCGAACTCGCGCGCGCCGTCGGCGATCAGCTGGGTGATCACCTGGCGCATCTGGGCGAAGCGTTCGGCCACCTTTGGGCGCACGTTGGGGTCGCGTACGCCGTAGGCCCAGAACTCCATGAACAGCAGCAGCAGTTCGGGCTCGCGGTCGATCATCGTCATCCACTGGCGCGCGCCGCCGGTGGCGCGCTCGGCAACCGACGCGCGCGCACCCACCGCCTCGGCGATCTCGCGTGCGTGCTCGGCGATCTCGCGCTCCATCAGCACCAGGAACAAATCCTCCTTGCCGTCGAAGTTCGAGTACAGCGCGCCCGTGGAGAAGCCCGCCTCGGAGGCGATCTCATCGACCGAGGCACCGTGAAAGCCGCTCCGAGCGAACACACTGCGCGCCGCGGTGAGCAATCGCTCGCGGGTGTTCGCCCGCGTCCGCTCGCGCGTCATGCGCCCTGCGCCCTGCGCTGGTGCGACGCTCGGTGGACCCGAATCGCTCTCCTCCCTCTTCATATTTTTAAATCCTAGTTGGTGAGCGCTCGTTATTTCGATAACGTTCGCTATTCAAATCTTGTTGTCTGGTCGAGAGGAGCAAAAAGAATGGCTATCGCGACGGGGCGGGCGGGCCTCCATACATCCGATTCGAGCAGTCTCGGCAGCCTGCCAGCAGACGCGATCTCCTACGAGGACCTGTACTCGCGCTGGGAGCGCGGCAACTGGTCGGCGATGGATCTGGACTTCACCGAGGACGCGCGCCAGTGGCGCGAGGACTTCACCGAGTTCGAGCGCACCGCCGCCCTATGGAACTACTGCCTGTTCTTCTGGGGCGAGGACGCGGTCGCGGACAATCTCTCCCCGTACATCGACGCGGCCCCACGTGAGGAGCAGAAGTACTTCCTCACCACCCAGCAGGTCGACGAGGCCCGCCACGCGGTGTTCTTCAAGCGCTTCATGCAGGAGGTGTGCGGCATCGGCGATGGCTCGATGGCGAGCGGCCTGCAGGCCGTCAAGCCGCAACTGACGCCCGGCTTTCGCAAGATCTTCGGCCGCCTCGACCGCATGGCCGACGAACTGCGCGCCGATCACTCGCCCGCGAAACTCGCCGCAGCGGTGACGCTCTACCACATCGTCGTGGAGGCAGCGCTCGCTCAGCCCGGCCAGCACTTCATCTGCGGCTACCTGGAGAAGCGCGATCAGCTGCCGGCATTCCGCGAGGGCATGGCCAACATCGCCGCCGACGAGCAGCGGCACATCGGCTTCGGCGTGAAGCTCCTGTCGGACCTCAACCGCGAAGACCCTGTGGGCGTACCCAAGGCGGTCGGGAAGATCCTGCGCGACGTCACCCGCTACACCGCGCAGGTGCTGATGCCCCCTGGCTGGGACGAACGCTACATCACCGTTTTCGACGCCACATACGACGAGGTGGGCGTAGAGGGCCTGACGTCCATGACCACCAAGCTGCGCTCCGCCGGCCTCGCCATCGAGTCGCTGCCTGGCCCGCCGCTACTGCCACAGGGGCTCTCACCGCTTGAGATCTCTCAGCGCGGGCGGGCGCTCGCCAAAGCGGGAGTGATCGGCGTGCGCGAAGGCCCCACCCTGCGTGACGAGGAGACGGTGGCGCTGCTGTTCGACACGATCCGCCGCCAGGTCGACCCCAACCACGGGCTCAAGCGTCCCACCACCTTCCAGTGGGAGTTCACCGACCCTGATGTCCCCACCTGGCACTTGACCGTCAACAACGGCTCGAGCACCGTCCAGCAGGGCGACGCAGCGAAACCCGACCTACGCCTGCGCCTTTCCTACCAGGATTGGGTGGACATCGTCGGCGAGCGCCTGGACCCGTTGCGTGCCGCCGCCCGCGGCCGGCTTCGTCCCCGCGGCAACCCGCTCGCGCTGGCGCGGCTGGGGAAGGTCTTCCCGCGCGGCTGAGCGCCACGCCGCTGCCGCGGGCTTGCGGCACCCGCACGCTTGGATAAGCTCAGCAAATGGCCGAGGATCGGGACACGCTCTCGCGCGAGGACTACGCGAGCGCGGTACGGGAGGCCGAAAACGCGGTCCTCACGCATGCGGACCACCAGCCCCACCACGGCTATACGCCGGACGCGTTCAGGCACTACGTGCGCCAGCGGGCGTTGCTGTCGGCGCTCGACTCGCTGACGTTCGCGAGCGTTCTCGACGTTGGCTGCGCCGAGGGTTACTTCATGAACGTCGTGCGCGATCGCTTTCGCGCGAGCGTGTGGGGTGTCGATCTCTCCACCACCGCCCTCGCCGACCTGGAGCGCATGACCATCTTGCGCGTATTCGAACAGGCTGGG